>ERZ773104.5017-NODE-5017-length-10304-cov-3.655283_pt1 | contig 10304 bp, 9 predicted proteins | sample MGYA00511920_ERZ773104 | MGnify/ENA primary metagenome ERZ773104 (study PRJEB29015, sample SAMEA2737857) | human gut metagenome | biome: human gut; feature: human-associated habitat; material: faeces | place: China | collected 2012 ...
CTTCGTCGGAGAAATGGTATGTTCCTGGCACGAATGTATCCGCTTGCAGTATGACAAGGATTGCTTGTGCGAGGTCGGCGGCACAAGTGGGCGTGCCTATCTGGTCGGCGACTACCGATAACTCCTCCCGTTCTTCTCCTAAATGCAGCATGGTTTTGACAAAATTGTTGCCGTAAGGAGAGTATAACCATGCTGTGCGAATGATAATGCTTTCGGGACAGATGTCGGTCAATATTTTTTCGCCTTCTAGTTTGGTCGAACCGTAAACCGATTGCGGGTCAGGGACCATATCTTCGGTATAAGGACGGTAACCTCTTCCGTTGAAAACATAGTCGGTAGAGATATGAATCATGCGGGCTCCGTAATCGGCAGCCGCGCGAGCAAGGTTTTCGACTGCATCGGTATTGATTTTTTTGCAAAGTTCGGTATTGTCTTCCGCTTTGTCTACCTGGGTATAGGCAGCACAGTTGACGATATAGTCGATATGGTTGTCGGCTATGGTTTGTTTTACGGCTTCGGCATTGCAGATGTCCAATTCGGCGACATCGGTAAAGATACATTCGAAACGGCTGTTACCTTTCAATGCGTTCCGCATTTCATGTCCCAACTGCCCGTTAGCGCCCGTAATAAGAATTTTCTTAGTCATCGCATTTTATGTTTTATTCCAGTTCCAATTCTCCGGCTTTTTCCTGTTTGTATTTCTCGGCGAGAATCGAAAGGAAAGTCGATATCTGTTGAATCGCTTTCAGTGTGTCGGATTGGATTTCTTTTTTCTGCAATCGCAGTAACAAAACTCCGTACAACGCATTGAAACAAGTTTCCAATTCACCGGTCTTTCCCTCTCCCGATTTGGCTCTCAGCTCCACTATATAGGGCAGAGTCTTGAAAAATGCTGCTCCGTAAAACGGTTCTCGGGTAGATTTCAGCAAACGCAGGTGCAAATCTGTCAAGTCGATAAGTACGTTTTTGTTTAGTTGTAGATGGCCTTTCTTTTCTACACCCTCCGAGTGCATCATATCGATGAGTGATTCGTACCAATCCCGCATGCTCTTTTTTTGTTCCTCGGGTAAGTCATAAGAATCGATGATATGCTTTTGTATTTGGTCTATATCCAGCCCGTAAGCTCGGATAATATCCTCGATTTGCCACATATACAGCAAGTATTCGGCAATATTTTCCTTTTTTTTCTGACTGGCTATGATCATTTGTAACGAAATTTTAAGTAAACAGTCTGTGTTGCGACCTTTGGGTTATAGGGATTCCTTTCCCGAAATTGTTTGCAAAGATAATGTAAATCGTTTGCTGTCGCAATGTTATGTAATGAAAAATATAAAAGTTCAAAGTCTCCTGTTAAGGTGATTGAATGGGAAGAAATAATTTGTAGAGTCGGAATGCGTTGTTCCGAAATTCGAGAAGTGTTTAGGGGAGAAAAAGAAAACCTCCGTTATGTAAATGAAGCATAACGGAGGTTTTGATTATTGACGAATAAGTTTTGTCAATTGTTCTGGATTCGGGTCTTTGGCGATGATGACACCCTCGGGCGAAATCAGATAACTGGCGAATCCTTTGTTCAGACGGTAGTTGTCGAATATATCCGATTGAGAACCGTCTTTGTCATAGAATTGGGTAGCGATGTTTAGTCCGTCTCGTTTGATCGTCTCTTCGAAGACTTTTCGACTGGTATCGAACGATACCGATACGAGACTGATGTTTTCGATTTCGCTTTTGTCTATTTCTCGGGCAAACCGTATATTTTCCATACGAGACGGAGCATCGTATCCGGCCCAGAAATTCAGCAAAACATATCGGCCTTTTAATTCACTGAGAGTAACTGCCCCCTCTGAATTTTTTAATTTCAACATTGGAGCTTGTTTCCCTTCTTTTAATCCAGTTTCTACCGGATTGAAAGCCGATGAAAACAATAAAACCAACGCCAGCATACCAATAACTGACTTTGTTTTCTTCATAATGAAGTATTATGGTTCATACTAAATCTGACGTCAGGGTATCGCACCGAAACGGCAGACCCCACTGATTTTCAGCGGTTAGTTCCTCTTGCTTAGGACGCTTCCTTCACTACCGGGAACCCATAAAATCGGGACAAAGTTGGAGGTTTTTCGGGAATTAACCAAATTATTTGTTCACTTTTTAACTTTTTGGATTCGTAAATGATTGATTTTTAGTATAAAATAAAACTTTTTGGAGTAGATGTCGAACTTGGTGATGAGTCGCTATTTATAATTGAGCTAAAAGGATAAGTTCTGGGTAGCGGTTTGCGGTAAAAATGTTTTTTCGAGAACAAATTAATGTTTATGAATGTTAGATAATTAGAGCCATTAGAATAGGCTATAAGGGATTATAAAACAATTATAGTAGGGTTGAATAGGTGTGAATACGAAGATATTAATTTCTATATGAGACTCTTTTGGGATTAATGGCTAATAATATTTAGATGAATCTGTCCATGTTTGTTTTTCAAAATTTTTAATGTTTTTGGTGAGACATGGACAATGATTAATTGATGATTAAAATTCTGCAATGATAATGCAATATACAATTACAGAGAAGCTAAAACGATTGATGTATAAAATTTTAGTCGCTTTTTTAGGTGTGATGTTTACTTGTTTCTCGGGAGTGGCGCAAGAGGAGCTCTCGGTTTTGGCAGATATAGGATATAAAGAGAAGATAACATCAGCACTTTCTTCTAAACTGGTTGAATATAAAAATACATCGGTATCGAAAGATACTTTTTTATTAAAACAATCGGGAGAACGAGCTATTGATATGATTGCCGGTAATGATGATATGTTGGTGGATAGTGTAATAATTAATATCGATGTAGAGTCTTCTTGGAAAAATAGGACGCATAAAAGTTTACGTTGGAGTCTCAAAACAAATCTTTTATACGCTGCGACATCAACTCCGAATCTTGGATTGGAGGTCGATTGGGGAACACAAATGAGTGTGAATGTAATCGGCGGCTATAATCCGTGGAATAGGAAAGGAAAGAAAGGTGATAACGATAAGATTGTGCATTGGCTGATTCAGCCTGAATTGAGATATTGGTTTTGTGAACCGGCAGGTGGACATTTTATTGGGATTCATGCTATTGCAACTCAATATAATATTGGCGGACATAAGTTTTTCCATATTTTCGATAAAGGATATAGGTATGAAGGTTGGGGAGCAGGTGCAGGATTTACGTATGGGTATAGTTGGATGCTTTCGAGAAGATGGGCGATCGAAGCCTATTTGGGTTTAGGTATAGTACATCTTGATTTTGATAAATCGAATAACAAAAATTGGTGTTGTACGAGGTCGGAACATTTTACTAAAACCTATTTAGGACCGACAAAGGTTGGCCTTTCATTAATCTATAATATTAATAAATAAACGAATGATGAAATATATAATTCATACTTTGACTATACTGTTCTTTTTTTCGCTGCTGGTACTTGTTTGTTTTGATTCGATGGAACTCATCGAGGGAAACTATCTATCACCGAAATACGAATACAGGTTGTAGGAGATAGTATAGAACTTAGTTTTAACTGTATTCCTGAACGGTTTGTTTTGAAGGGAAAAGAACGAATAGTAGTGATTCCAATGATATCCGATGGTATTAATCAGTCCCAATTCCTTCCGTTTGTCATAGTTGGTAAGAAGGGGAAAATGTCTTTTTTGTGGAGTTCCGATTACAGAAACGGCATGAAAATCGTCAAACATAAACAAGAATTCGTGTATAGGGAAAAGATGAAATATGAAAAATGGATGAAAGGCGGTTTGTTATCTTTTCAAGGTTTAGTCAAGTCGTGTACGAAACAAGCTAAACTGATAACTGTTCCTGTTTGCGGTAGGATTTTGCAGAACCCGGACCCCGAAGAGTTGGAGTCTATCATAAAAAAGAATCAACCTTTGGGCTTTATCAAAAAATTGGGTCTACGTACAATTTTTATGGAAGCAGACGAGAGATTGAAAAAAGACTTTTATAATCATTATAAAACTACTTAATAATTAAATTTTAGAATTATGAGAATTAAAAATTTATGGGCAGTTGCTATAACTGTATGTACATTATTGTCGTGTAGCGATTCTGACAATAGTATGAACGAACCTATTGTTCAAGGTAAAAAGGCAGCTATTACTGTTAAAATAAAAGGAAGTACCGTTACTCGGGCTCAAACGGGTGAGGAGGCAGGATCGGCCAATGAAAACGCTATCAAATCGTTGGAATTTTTTGTTTTTAACTCTGACGGGTCTTATCAAAAATATTTTAAGCCAGAAGTTTTAGCCGCGAATAATCAGTACACGTTCCTTGTCGATGCAGGAAATCTTACTGTTCTCACTGCGGTCAATCAAAATTTGGGCGAACCTTCTCCCGCGCCGGCTTCATTGACGGATTTCAAAAAAAATAGTCTTTATAAAGAGCTTTTATTAGATGGCTCGAATTCTCGTGCAGATATCAGTACTTCCACAGGATTTGCTATGGCGGCAGAAGGGACGATTAATGTTGTGGAAGGGGAAACGAATACGCTAAATCTCTCTGTTCGTCGATTACTGAGTAAAATTGAAAGTCCTAAGGTGGACCCTTCAAATCAAATTACTGCTCCCAAAGATGACCTGCTTAAAATATTGGGATTGGGTGAAAATGGTACGGTTCCGAGTGATTTGAAATGGACCTTCGACGGTTATATGGTTATTAATGGAATTAATCAATCGCGTGCTTTTGAATATAAGGAGCTCGAAGATTGGACGCGTTTTGCCACAGCTACTAATTTCAAGACGACATTTTCTATGGACGGGGAAACGGTTGAATCTGTGTATTCTGTGAAAAAAGACGATGCCGATGAGACCACGAATGGCTTTTTACCAGCGATTTATGATAAACCGGTTTATGTATATGAGAATGTTCCGACTACTTTGCAAGGCGGTAACGGTTCGGCTGCAACGGTATTCGATAAAGATGAAGTAGTGGCTTTCATTGTTCGAGGAACGTTCTCGGGTACAGGTGAAAGTGGCGTAACTCGTTATTGGAGAGTTAATTTGTTAAAAGACGATGCTTGGAAAATCTACCGTAATAGTATTTATCGCATAACGATGAAAGATATTAAAACTGTGGGTTGGTCTACGCCGAAGGAGGCAGAGGAAGAAGGGCCGGTCGTTAGTCCTACAGAAAGTTCTATTTCCATCAATATAGAGGTGGCTCAATGGGATGTAAGGACACAAGATGTAGATTTATAAATAGCATAAAGACTGATTGCCATTATTCTTGGAGTAGTATTTCCACTCCAAGAATAATGGTAGATAAAAAACGATTGTATCGTGAAGAAGATAATTCTGGTATTATTGGTGATATTTTGTATGGGGTGTACTCGTGAGGGGCCGCATTATGGTTGTGAAGATGGGGCTTTGAGTTTGGTCTTCACGCATGAGGGAAGTACGGCTAACTTCGATCGTTCGGTTGCAGATGATATAGAATTGTATTTGTACGATAATAATGGGAAAAATGTAGAAATGAGGCATATTCCTTACGAAGAAATAAAAGGAGGAAAACCCTATTTCCTTGAACAAAGATATACTGGAAGTATCTATTTGATTGCTTGGATTTTATCGGGTGATAGAGTAGATGGAAAGGCCCCGATTGTGTTTTTTAATGAAGATAATTATTTTACAGCAAGATTTGCAATGGGGGAACGACCGATAAGTCGCTCTCAATCGTATAGCGGCTCGTCGCAGGAGCTTTTTCTAGGGAGTTTGATGTTCGATTCAAATCCATTAGAAGAGAAAGTTATTAATGTTGAGGTTGAAAAAATGTTATGTAGTATTGCGGTTACTATAAAAGACGGTAATAGTTTTAAAAAACAGTATCCGGGAAAACTCAGTATGACTGTTGCAGGAGCGTCTGATTCTTATCATGTTTCTAAGGGTCACCAATCTGGTGATCGGGTTATAATAGAAGACAATTTTACTTATGTTGAGAGCGAAGACGAATATGTTTCGAATAATAAAGTATTGCCCGCCTCTATGGAGGCAGAAAGTGGGTTGGAAGATAATATCGTCATTACGATTTTGGAAAATGGGATAGCTCGATTGGCGGTTGACACAGAAACTAAGGCTAAAAAAGGTACACGGATAGATGTGGTAATTAGACCAACTCAACAGGAAGCAATTATTTCAGTCGATTCATGGCAGATTCGTAAAGCTCTGATCGTACTATAAAAAGGTGACAATATGAAAAATTTATTTATATTATCGATTATCTTTACACTGGTAGGATTTTATTCTTGCCAAACTAGGTTTAACGATGAACCTTCTTCCGAAGACTATTCTTCTGGTGAGTCGGAAGTTGAAATATCTATTGTAACCGATCCAGTGAGTCGAAGTACCGAGTATTCCACTCCGAATGAAAATATTGTCGAAAATCTTGATGTATTGCTTTTTGACTCAGAAGGGAAATTTTTTTGTTGGCGAACTACTTTTAAAATAAATGGAAAGTTGCGTACGACACTTCCTATTGGTAAAGATTATGATGCTTATTTTTTTGCTAATTGTCGATCGTTTATTGAAAAGATGCTTCCCGATGAGGTAACCGAGAGTCAATATATAGGGAAAGCCGACTGGGAGGTGTTTCGGAAAGAGTTGGTAGATGAGGATCCGAAGAGACTATTACAAAATACTCCTGTATTTACGTGTTTGCCCATGTGGGGAATGCTGGAAAAACAAGAGGTGAAAGATGGAGTAATTAATTATTGGCCGTTGTTGAGTCTTATTCGGTCGGTTGCGTCTGTTGATGTATATGTGACTACCGATATTGCAGAATTTACACTGAAAGATGCTACTTTGTACAATGTTCCGGATAAAGGTTTTTTGGGTAACAGTTCGAATAATATCGTCGATGATAAAGTGCAAGTGGCGTATTCCCCAGTAGATATGGGAACTGCTCTTATTTTGGAATCAAGCGATTATAATATCTCCGACCAATCTATTGCCAATAAGCTGTATTTATATGATAATGATACCCAGACCGAAACAGAAAATCGGAGACACACTCGTCTTGTAGTTGGAGCTGAGTATAAGGGGTCGAAATATTATTATCCGATTGATTTCGAGGACTCTGAGGCTGATAAGCTTATTGAGATTGTACGAAATAAAAAGTATGTCTTTAATATTAATTCAGTTAGTGGTCCCGGATATACCGATAAAGAAACGGCTGCGGGACAACCATCTGTTCATCTGAATGTCAATATTGTTGAATGGGACATGACTGCCGGACAAATGGGGACAAGTGGTAATTACTATTTGTGGACAGAGAAGCGAGAGGCTGTGTTATATCGAGATACGAATTCGATGACTTCTATCGGAGTGGAAAGTAACATTTTATCGCAGGCTATTCTTTTGGCATTTAAAACCGATATCAATGGTTCTGTTACTACACTGCCTAACGGAATTCAGAACAATCGTTTTAAAGTTGAGCTTATCGATGATACCGATGGTTATCCTATAAGTCTCAGAGTAACTGCTTTAAGAGATTTTGATAAGACAACGTCTACCGCCAATACAGATACGATCGTATTGCTTTCTGGAAGAATTAGGTTAGAAATACAAATATTTCGCTATGACAAAGGAATGAACGATTGGGAACTAGATGACGATATTGACATTGATTTGGAGAAATAATTACATATATAATCATAAAAATAGATAGTATGAAAAAAGTAATATGGTCGTTTTCTCTTTTGGTAATGGCCCTTTTTCTGTCTTGTAGAGAAGATGATGCCGATCGATTTTTCTCTGGGCAAAATGATAAATTAATCATAAATTTTAGTGTTCAGGATCCTACTAGCGGATTAGCTACACGTTCGGCAATAGCTCCCGAAGCTGGGGAAGAAAATGTGAAGACGCTTGATTTGTTTTTTTTCGAATCGAATAGTACTGGAACAGGAACTTTTAAGGGGCTGAAAGAATTAATTGCAACCCCGGAGAATCCGCTGGTAATGAATACCATGGTATTTGATTTTTCGGATATTGGATTGAGCATGACAGAACCGTATGATATTCTGATCGTTGCTAATATGGGAGATAATTATTTACCGACAGATGGCTCTCAAACATTAGCCGACTGGAAATCTGTAATTCAAAGAAAAAATTATAAAGAGGCAAAAGCGGAAATTCAAGTGTTTATGTCGGGTACAGATACAAATGTACCGGAATATACTACGAAACCACTGGAAAGCGACGCTTTGTTGATGAGTGCCTCATTAAAAAAAGGTAAGCAAGATACTAAACTTAAAGCTGTATTACAACGTGCTGTTTCTCGTTTTGATATATACAATTTGGCGGCGGGATATACTATTGAGACTGTATCGGTTTGGAATGCATACCCGTCTCTTTTTGTATGGAATGGAGAACCGAATGCTTTTGATAAAGATGCAGAGCGTATTGCGAGACTTTATGGATTTGAGAACAAGACCGGAGGCAATGAGCTGGTTGGAAAATTATACGCTTTTGAAAATTATGTAGCATCACCCAAACAGAATGATGAGTTTACGACTTGTTTAATTATCGGTGTGAGAAACAGTAGTTCCGGTACTGTATCCTATCATCGGGCAAATATTCACCCACTTGGCTCTGGGCAATCTCTTAAACGTAATAATGTATATAAATTGGCTATTAACTCAGTTAAAAAAGAAGGGTATACGACAGAATTGGAGGCATATAAGGGTGAAATAGCTTCGCTGGGTTATTCCATTAACTATTGGGATATGGATAGTCATGGTACTGTGCAGTTCGATGGAGATAATATATTAGCGATACCCACAAAAAAAGTGATGTTTACACCTAATGGTGGAAGTTACAGTTTGGGTATATTTACTTTTGGCGAAGGGACTTTATCTCTCAGCAAAAAAGTATTGGACGATGGTATATCGGTCGGTTTGAGTGGTAAAACTTTGACCGTTTCTGCCACAATGTTGAGTAATGTAAAAGACCAGCGTAGTGGTATTATAGAACTTTCTTTTGGTAATTTGAAAGCTACGATTGATATAGTCCAATTAGAGGGAGGAGATCTCTATTTGAAATTAAATCCCAAGAGCATACCTTACTTTGCTAATACTGCTGGGGTTGCGGCTCCACCTATTGCTGTGGAAGGATCGGGAGATTGGGAAGCGACTATTTATCCCCCGGGAGCAGGGGCCTTCTTTTCTTTTGCGCAAACTGGGACCTCGGCTGTGACCGACTACGATAGCAGTAAGGCAACCAATAATATTATTCCGATTTATACTCATACAGCCAATGCGACTACCAGCCCACGTTACGGTTTTTGGGTAGTTAGTCTAAAAGAGGATCCTTCGGTGCAGAGTACCATGTTATTGATTCAGAGTGGAGAACCTGGATTTGAATTGACACCTTCGGTTACTGCGATTGATTTTGAATATGATGGAGAGTTGACTATAACGGGAAATAATACAAATACGTTTCTTGTCAATCCGGGACTGTCTACCGATGGAACGACTGTAAATCAGTGGAAATATGTCCTTGAAGGAGATAACGCCGAGGCATTTGAAATAAAAGATATTCACGATGATAAAGATTTGAAGCTTAATCGATTGACCGTGACGGCAAAGCAAGAGAACGCAAGTAGCAATACTTTAAATGCCCGTCTTTATTTGGCATTGGTGGACGATCCCAATGTAAAATCTCATGTGATTACTATCAGTCAGAAACCTATGTCCTTTAATACAGGTATTGTAGGGAATACCCTTTATGTTTCTGAGAATGCAGATGAGACGCAGGTCGTTAGTTTGCAAGGTAGTAGTAGAATGAAATGGATTGCGGAGTTGGAACAGCCGGAACCGGCATTAGTACATACTTATGCCGTAAAATTAGTGGGTGAAAAAGGCGATGCCATGTCATGGGGATCGGAATATTCGATGGGTACGAAATTTAAAATACAATTGCCTAAGATTTTGTATAAAGATGCGAATCGGGATATAACGTATCATGTAAAATTAACTTTGGCGGGGACAGATGTTTCTTCTCGTATTGCAATCGTTAGGAAAGTGCTTAAACCTATTTCGATCAGTGTCGCAAACCTTTATGGAGGATATGGTGCTCTTGGAAATGGTATTCTTAGTACCTTTCGGGACTATGGGATTTATTCTACTTTCTTTGGTTCGCAAGGGATAGTTTATATGCCTGTAACGCCGACTTTGCCGAATAACGAAAGTAATAGTGCAGGGGTAGGAGCTAATATTCCGGATAATGTCAATGTTCTTTTCTCGGGGAGGTATGCGACGACGGTTTCC
>ERZ773104.5019-NODE-5019-length-10301-cov-3.463986_pt1 | contig 10301 bp, 9 predicted proteins | sample MGYA00511920_ERZ773104 | MGnify/ENA primary metagenome ERZ773104 (study PRJEB29015, sample SAMEA2737857) | human gut metagenome | biome: human gut; feature: human-associated habitat; material: faeces | place: China | collected 2012 ...
CCCATAGCGGCACGAGCCTGAACAACAGCATCCGTCATGCCCTGCACCTTGGCGTAATTGGCCACATCCATTGCGCCAAACACATGGCCAAGGTCAACTTTATTGCCATTGGGCAATGTGAAGTTGCCCAAGTTCTTCAGCGCAGAAGCCGAAGTGTTGTTCGCGGTATCCTGCTCGGAAACGTAGGCGGTGAAGGCAGTATTCTCCTTGCCGCAGACCATTTCCCAAGTGCCGGAGGTGTACCGCTCCACGCCTGTACGGATATAGTTGATGATCAGCGCATTGGCATCCTCACCGGCATTTTCTTCCGCATAGGTCTGGGCATAGCCTTCCAGAACCTTGAAACAGGAAAGGAATGCCGCATAGTCTGAAATCATCGTAGTTGCAGCTGCGTTCCCCCCGGAAGCAGCAGAGCCTTCATCGTTTGAGCCCGCCGCGAAGACGCTGACCGGCAGCATAGCTGTCAGCAGCATCACAAGAACAAGGCACAAAGACAAATGTCGTTTCACCAGTCTGCTTGTCATAACAGTTCTCCTCCTATTGTAATTACATTCAGCTTAAATGATCGATCAGATAATTTAAGTCCTCTTGCATTGCGTAGAAGCGGGTCTGCTCTGTCTCTTCCAAGCCAGAATCGGCAGGCAGTTCCTCAACATGCAGATAAACATTTCGCTGGGTTCCCGTGTCGTCCGTCAGGCTGCCGACAACCTCACTGCTGTCATCACCAATTAAAACCTTGAACAATTCATAGGTTTCTTCTCCGCTCTTGGTTTCAAAGGTAACCGCAATCGTGTTGCCGTTCTGCTCCTGGCGAATGGTAACATACTCCTGCCAACGATCCGGATAATGCAGATCACCGTAGTCCGTATGAACGACTACATCTTCTGGAATCGTATTTGCAGAAACATTATCATTCTGTTCTTCTTGCACTTTGTCATTGCCGCACCCGGCCAACAGGCCACACACGAATATGACGCACAAAAATACTGATATCCATTTTCGATATGTCATCCCTGCATTCCTTTGGCGTATTCGGATTTTGTTTTGTTTGCTTGTCACTTTGTCGTCTTGCATTCCTTGACCTCCGCAGTTTTATAATTACTAATTGCTTCCACGAAAATATCTCTTAGACATTCTTCATTAACTTCAGCGCTATGAAACTGTTCGGCCAATGATTGTGCGCATAGTGTATAATGACTGTACTCATTGGCTTCTTCGCATAAATGCCGTATTGCATTAGGAAGTTCTTCTGCTTTTTCGAGTATGTATGCAGCACGATAACGTCTCAAATAATCAATTGCTGCAATTTCAGATGGCCCATACGCAAGAATGCATGCTCCGCTTCGTAGGCTTTCTGCAATTTTTGTAGAAAGGGAATACTTAGTACGACAAATTGATTTGTTATCAAAGGCTTCAGTAAAGATAATAAACTTACTTGTCCCTAAGAGCCGCTCAACCTCTCGCTCAGAAATACATCCGCAATAAGTCAATCCATTTCCCTTGTTGATTTGTTGAAGAATTGTGGAATTCCGCTCACCGGAGTATACATTGATTGTCTCAAATCCAGTTATTGCGGCTGCCCTGAGCGCACGCCCCAGTTCAGTCAGCGGTACAATGCGATTGATTCCCAAATTCCCAACATAAACAACACCCGACCGGAAATCAGCAGGCAGCGAGTAATGGTTAATTGCACTTGAGATTCGGATCGTTTTTGTTGGAACTTGAAACAAGCGTGCATAATCTCTTTGCATCATGTCACTGATCGTAACAATAGTCCCGCCCCGATGAATGACCTTTCGGGCCAGCTTCACCAGCTGTTGGCATTGTATTCGACGCAAAAAAGGTCCATGATTCAGCGGCTCAATATAGAAATCATCTGCGCACCACATCACAATCGGAATGTGCAGGAAATCCGACAGCCAAATGGCGATACGATAGGGAAACGCATAGTCTCCGGCCGCTAAAAATATGACATTAGGGGCAAATGCCTGCACCCACTCCAAAAGCGCTTTGGTTTTCCATTTGCCGAATCTCCACATTGTGTCCCGCAAAAAATAGATGAATGATGTACGCCGTCTGGAAAACTGATATACCTTCGCCAGCCAGCCTGTGTCGGTTCTGCTCTGCACCGCCGATTCATCAATGTCTGATGCATCAAAGACCCTGAACTCTGTTTTTCGTGTAAACAGCGAATGCAGAATATTGCTGTCCGTCATTCTGAAATAGTGCAGACAGCATCTTCGAGTCGGAATCTCCTGATGGAAGTACAATTGTGCGAGATTATCTGGGGGGATTCCAGCCAACATATGCATCATTGTTTTCCCCATGTTTCCAGAAGAACTGAAAACATTGTGACTAACAACAAGTACTCGCGGTTCTACCATATTATCTCCTCGAAAATATCCGGAATCGCATTTATCGAATGCTTCTTGTAAGAACGTCGAACTGCATATTATGAAGTTCCGACAGATGCGCTTCATACGTGTGCTCCAGATCCAGAATGGCGACATGCTCTTTGCACTTTCTGTCCTCCGGATTTGGGAGCACGTGGTAATCGCCGTACAGCTTCGTCAGCAGCTCGTCATAATAGGCAGATACCGGAAATGCTCCATCCTCGAACTGCATCTCAACGGACTGCTCAATCCATGCCCGCGGGAATATATTTTTCTCGTATTTGCTCCCTGCGCCAAAAAATGTATGGACTAACTGCGATTTCTGATCTTTTTTTCGTATACAAATTGCCTTGAGCCCTTTGAGCGGGAACATGCGGCATACCTGCATGAATAGCTTCTTAATCACACTATTGGTTTCATACCCACGAGCATATAGGCTTTTTGCAATAATGATTTTTGATACACAAAACTGTATCTTCCGCATCAAAGTGCAATCAGAGAGGTTATCGCACGGGAAGATATCGACATACACGCCTTGGTGCGTCTTCAAATCCTTTGGATAATACTTCTCTATGCAGGTCGTATTGTTTCGCCGCAATTTGGAGTAGGGCATTGGCCAATGAGCGCTGTGTTCCTGCTGGGCAAAATATAAAGTCTCGTCAAAATCTTCGGCCGCTTCCTTGAAAAAACGCTCATACTCACTGCGAGACATTATAATATCCACATCATCATCCCATGGAATGAAGCCGTGATGTCTGACTGCTCCTAATGCCGTGCCTGCAAAAAGCTGATATGATATTCGGTGCCTTTTGCAGACGATATCAATATCTTTCAGCATTTCAAGCAGAAGTGTCTGATGAGCCGTCATTCCCGTATGTTGTTCCAGTACTCTCATATGTGCGCCCTTAGCTACGCAGAAAAGTTATATACATATACTTGCGCAGCCAGTTCGGTGACAGCGCAGAACTACTTCGGATAATGCAACTCTCAGCATACTGCCAAGCATTTATGAATCCTTGCTTCCACATGAAACGGAACAATTCTATTTGCGTTTTTGCGTAGTGCCACCCTGACCGGCGCTTGTACATATCTACTGTGGCTCTTACGAAAATGAGCGGCTCTTGAATATTGTATCCTTCATAGCCGACCATCAGCATTCGAATCCACAGATAATAGTCCTCCAGCCGGTAAAAGTGCTGATACGAACCTGCCGCCTCAACCGCCGATTTTTTGTACATTACGCATGCATGATTAAATGGGTTCCTTCTTTTAGCAAATTCTCTGATCGCTTCATTTCCTTCTGGCAGCATTCGCCTGCGATCCGCATCTTCTGGTGTTTCCGAAAACTCCAATATTGTGCCAGAACAGATGCTCACTTCCGGATGTTCGTTAAAAACTGCAACCTGCTTTTCACATCTGTCAAGGCACGCAATATCATCACTGTCCATACGCGCAACCAGTTCATTCCTGCAGTGCCTTATCCCTTCATTCAAGGCATTTCCCAAGCCCATGTTTTTCTCAAGCCGCACGACCGTTAAGGTCTCGCCCATCTGACGCTGCTTTTCAGCAATCACACCGTCCAATTCCGGGGTCAGTGGTCCATCACATACCAAAACGAAATCACTGGTCGGCAGGCTTTGAGTCTGCATGCTTTCAATTGCAAGTCTCAGCCATGTCGGATTTTCCTTGCTATAGACTGACATAAGGACGGAATATGCTCCATATTGCTCTGCGCTCATAAAGCGCCCCTTTCTGCTCCAATTATTTGCCTAGAAGTCTTCGGCATTTAGTCCAATCTTCGTACCGATCCCCCAGCATATGGATATCGCTTCCGAGGTACTTTACATATCCATTTTCAATCCATTCAAGATACCGTTTACGTTTCAGCGGCTTTGTCAGGCATTCTGCATTGAGCTGGAGCGGCACGCTCTCACAAATCAGTTTTTCAATATTCTCTGCAGGATACCGCTCTGCGTGAGCAAGGACAATTTGAATATCCGCCAGGTCACACAGAAGATACAGCGTGTCCCAGATCGACTCCGGCCACGCATAAAACGGCATTTCCAACAAGAGCTCGTTTGTACCCTCACGGCACAGGCGGTTCAGGCCGTCCATCCGTTCCATGCCATCGCAGATCAGCACCTCTGCGCCGAGCTGAATCAGCGGAGCGTTTTCAGGCAGCTCACGGAGCAGCAGCCCTGCAGTTTTCTTCCTACGGCGCAGGAAGGATTCGACGGACTCCTTGTGCGGGTAAAAATGCGGCGTTGCACAGATCGTTTTCACGCCAGCAGAAGCTGCCATCTCCACCTGTTTCAACGAGGTCGCAAGGCCATCGCTCCCATGGTCGCAGCCGGGAAGAATATGGGCATGGTAGTCAAGCGACAAGTCGAGCTTCATATTACCGCGCTTCATACGACTCAGAATAGGAATACTTATATCCGTATTTGCCCCCATATTTATATTTGTAAGCATTCTTCACGGATTTCATATTCAGGCCGTTGAGCACCGTGCCGCATAGGTTTCCGCCCGCACGGCGTACTGCATCGATGGCCTCGTTCAGCTCGTCCTCCGTCGTATTGCCGGACTTGACTACGAGTACCACACCGTCCACATAGGTCGAAACAATTTGGGCGTCGGCGACCGTATTGATTGGCGGCGTGTCGATAATAATATAGTCATAAACCTTTGCACTTTCTTCCACGAAGTGCTTCATACGCTCGGATGAAAGCAGTTCGGAGGGGTTCGGTGGGATGGTGCCAGTGCAAACGATCCAGAGCGGCAGATCTTTCACCTTGTCCAGTTCGAGCTTCGATATTTTTGCAAGAAAATCGCACAGTCCGGTAGGCTTCTCCACTCTCCAAAGGCGGCGCTGCGTTGGCTTGCGCATATCCGCATCGATCAAGAGCACCTTTTTACCCAACATTGCATAGCTAATGGCAATGTTGGCTGCTGTCAGGCTCTTGCCCTCAGAGGGCTTTGCGCTAGTGACGGCGAAGCTCGTACATGGGCGCTCCTTATCCGCCGTCATGCAGAACATCAAACTGGTGCGCAACTTTACATAGGCTTCCTTTATCGCAAATGGAGATTCATTGGTCAGCAGACGTTTCCTGCTTGTACGAACAGCTTCAATCGCTACCTTTCGGCTTTCTTTCTTTTTCGCCATAGAGCACTGCACCTCCCTCCGCCAGCTTCCAGCAGCCAGCATTCTCATTTGTCGCATGGATGTCCGGTATCTGACCAAGGACAGTCACACCGGCGGACTTTTCAATGTCCTCCGGCAGGTAGATGGTCGTATCGGCCATCATTCGCAGAATAATAGCAACTGAAGCCAGTATCACGCCAACCACAAATCCAATCGCGCTGTCAAATACGGTTCTGGGCGCAGATTTTTCCGTTGCCACCTCCGGTCGGTCCACGACCTCGACGCCGCCCGCCTTGGTAATACGAACGATTTCAGTAGGCGCAACTTTTGCAAAGGAATTGGCGATCTTACAGGCAAGCTCCGGATCGGTCGAGGTCGCTACCACCTCCAGCAACTGTGTATCCGACACAACGGAGACATTCACCATGCGGCTAAGTTCCTTTCTCGACAATGAAGTTTCTGCTCTCAAATCACTCAGGACGGAATCCAAAACAGAATTGCTCGCCAGGATCTTTGAATAGGTCGTAGCAAGGCTCTCCGCCGCCTGGAGGTCGCTGTTATTGATCGTTCCCTGTGAAGAATTGTCCGCACTGTTATATACATAAAAACTCACTCGAGATTCATAGGTCGGCGTAACAAAAATTGTTACTACTGCATAAACGCCCGCAGCAGCAACGACCCCCGCAAGGAGCAGCCAATGAATCTTTGCCAACAGGATCTTTGTAATATCCCATAGTGACAGTTCTGTGCCCCCCACGGAAGCATACGGTTTCTTACTTTCGTTCATATTCTAGGATTGTCCTCCAAACGCATCTTTCTTTATCGGGCGCCCGCGCCGCACAAAACGACGCGGATCGTTTTTCCAATACACGCCAAATCCATCCAAATCGATCGTTTTTCTATATACTCCATATCGTAGATAATTTTTTCTTCCGGCTTCAGAGAATATCCGCCATTCACCTGAGCATGTCCAGTCAGGCCAGGAACAACCATTAACCGGTTGGAGAAACCGGGAATGTATTTTTCAAATTCTCCGTAGAAATAAGCACGCTCCGGCCGCGGGCCGACGAAACTCATGTCGCCGCGCAGGATGTTATAGAACTGAGGAAGCTCGTCCAGCCGGGTGCGTCTGAGAATTTGGCCGAAGTGTGTGCATCTTGGATCCTGTTCATCTGCCCACTGCGGGCCGTTTTCCTCTGCGTCAAGACGCATTGACCTGAATTTATAGATCATAAACGGCTTCCCATGGAGACCGAGCCGCTCCTGCTTAAAAATTGGGGGACCTGGCGAGTCCAAAGTGATGATCAATGCAATGATTATCATCGGGATTGCCAGAATCAGCAGGCCCAGGAAAGAACATACTATGTCAAAAGCACGCTTCGTTATCAGGTACAGCTTCTTTTGTTCCAATACAGGTTTTGCTATTTGAATGATCACATCGGCAGAGCGCTCCTCTGTCAAACAGCTGCTCGCTGTTGTTGTCACATATCTCACATCCCTACATTGATATCTGTATCTCTGCCCCCCATCGGTTCAGCACGAAGCCGTCCAGGGGCAAAGGCTCTACACAGATATTGAATTTGCAAATTGCTGTACAAAAATATCCATTCAAGGTGCGCAATTCAAGTAAGTACCGCCTCCGCCATAGCTGCACAAAAACGAACATCTTTTGTTAATGCAGATGTGTCAGCGGAGCTTTCGTGGAGTTTGCCACTCCACGTGTAACGCAAAACATAGTTATTCTTTTGTATTATAGCACATTACATATTTAAATGCAATTGAATCAACAAAGAAATGGAAGAAAAAAGTATGTTTTTGTCAACTTACGTTAATTTTTTGCGGAGAATTACGTTGACTTAAAGTTCAGCGCAGTCATCCCAGCAGTCTGGATGAAATTAAAATAAGATCCACACCCAACATAATCACTGCACAAGGAGGAATTACAAAATGGCAAAGGGTGAGAATATCTTCAGACGGCGGGACGGTCGCTGGGAGGCTCGGTATATCAAGGGTCGTGAGCTATCCGGAAAAATCAAGTATGGATACTGTTATGGAAAAACATATCGGGAAGCCAAAGAGAAAGCCGCAAAGCGCAAAGCAGCTTTGGCAAATGGAGCTCCCTTACCGACAGCCAGAACGCAAAAACCGTTCTCCAGCTATTGCTTGGAATGGCTACATACAAAGAAATGCACGGTGAAAGAATCGACGTATATTAAATACAGCACCGCGGTCAATAAGCACATCATTCCAAAGCTCGGCGCGTGCCGACCTCTGGGCTTCACGACGGAACTGATGGACGATTTCATCAAAGAACTGCAATTCGAAGACGAACTGGCGCCAAAGACGGTGCATGATATTCTAGTCGTGCTGCATGGCATTTTGAAGTTCGCTTCCTCGAAGTTTGCAGGCTCATTTCCCGCGGTGGAGATCAACTATCCGAAGATTGGCAAGAAGGAGATGCGCGTTTTGTCCAGAGAAGAGCAGGCGCGCCTCGTTGCCTATCTACATGAGGATCTGGATTCGTGCCGATTTGGTATCTTGCTGGCGCTATGTACAGGCATACGAATTGGTGAACTCTGTGCACTGCAGTGGGAAAGTGTTTCTACAAACGATAAAGCTATCCGAATTGCAAAGACCCTGCAAAGACTGCATGATATCAGCGTATCACAAGGTGCTCGAACAAGGATTGTGATTGGTCCGCCCAAAAGCGATACCTCCGTGCGAACGATCCCTATGACGGAATACGCAACCGGGCTTTGCAGGCGCATGAAACCGCAAAGTTCAGCTGCGTATGTTCTGACCGGAACGGAAGCGTTCATGGAGCCGCGGACATTGCAGTATCGATTGGAAAAGTACACGCAGGCATGCGGTCTGGAGGGCGTGCATTTTCATACGCTGCGCCACACATTTGCGACGCGAGCTGTTGAGGTCGGATTTGAAGTTAAATCATTGTCAGAAATATTAGGACATACCTCTGTGACGATCACGTTGGACCGGTATGTGCACGCTTCGCTGGAACTGAAACGGGATAATATGCAGAAATTGAAGGTAGTGGGCCTATGATCTACGCAGTCAAAACTAGTGTAAGTGAATATCATAAAAACGGGAAAAGCCTTGCATAGCAAGGCTTTTTCTTTGCTTTTGTAGTGGAGTGGCAAACTCCACGAAAATACAACTTCGGCTCAGTCCGTAAAATGGAGTACATTAGAGGCCCATTCGCTTTCTTCACCAAAAATCATCAGCGCATTTCGTTCTAATGATATGTTTTGCCTGCGTTATCCACGCGTTTTCATTATAAAGAAATTAATTCCATATTTCAAGACTGAAATGAGTTATTCATCCAGAAAGAGGCAGCACGAATTCAACGAATATACGTAAATCTAACGATTACTGCTACACTTATGACAAAAATAGCCTACATAAAATGAAAATCCCGCTGCGAAATTTCTCCGCAGCGGGATTAATTTATATGCCAAAACGGCCAAAAGTCTTATTTCAAACAGTTCCCAGGCACAGAAAAAGCCCACCGTAATTCTATCGAAATTACGGTGGACTTATGGTCCGAGTGACAGGGTTCGAACCTGCGGCCTGATGGTCCCAAACCACCCGCGCTACCAACTGCGCTACACCCGGATATGAAATTTCGCAATTTGCATAAAATAAAGTTTAACATATTCTTTAGAAATGCGCAATGGTTTTCTGCGTTGCAGTTTTCGGGCGCGTGTGGTATGCTCTAAACATCAAATCAGGACTTGTTATGACAGGAGCATCAACCTATGAGAATGCGAAAAAAGCCCAACCTCGTCCCGCGCATGGAGCGCTGCGCGGCCACGCTGATCACTGACCCCGAGGCGCTGCGCGGCCGCTGGCTGGAACAGTTCCCCGGCCATCAGGCGCTGCAGCTGGAGCTCGGCTGCGGCAAGGGCCGCTTCACGGCGGACACCGCGGCACAAAATCCGGACATCTTCCTCGCCGCGATCGAAAAAGTTCCGGACGCCATGGTCGTCGGCATGGAGCGCGTGACCGAGCGCGGGCTCGAAAACGTGCGCTTTCTCGACCGGGACGCAGCCAACCTGCTCGACATGTTTGCCCCCGGCGAGGTCTCACGCATCTACATCAACTTCCCCGACCCATGGAAAAAATCCCGCCAGCACAAGCGACGCTTGACCTATGCGGGCTTTCTGGCGCTGTATGCAAACGTGCTGCCGCTCGGCGGCGAGATCTGGTTCAAGACCGACAACGACCCGCTGTTCGCCTTCTCACTCGAGCAGTTCGCGCAGGAGGGCTGGGAGCTGCGCGAGGTCACGCACGACCTGCACGCCGACGGCCCTGTCGGCGTCATGACCGACTATGAGGCGAAATTCTACGATCAGGGCATCACGATCAACCGCTGCGTAGCGGTGAAAACGGAGGACACGAAATGCGACTTGTATCCTGGAACGTCAACGGGCTGCGCGCCTGCGTGACCAAGGGCTTTGCGGACACGTTCCGCGCGCTGGATGCGGATATTTTCTGCCTGCAGGAGACGAAGCTCCAGCCCGGGCAGATTGCGCTCGACCTGCCGGGCTACCATCAGTACTGGTGCAGCGCCGAGAAAAAGGGCTACTCCGGCACCGCCGTGTTCACGAAGGCCGAGCCGCTCGACGTGCAGTATAATCTCGGCCTGCCGCAGCACGATCTGGAGGGCCGCGTGATCACGGCCGAATACCCGGAATTCTACCTCGTGTGCGTCTACACGCCAAACGCCCAGGACGGCCTGCGCCGGC
>ERZ773104.5022-NODE-5022-length-10296-cov-9.101553_pt1 | contig 10296 bp, 7 predicted proteins | sample MGYA00511920_ERZ773104 | MGnify/ENA primary metagenome ERZ773104 (study PRJEB29015, sample SAMEA2737857) | human gut metagenome | biome: human gut; feature: human-associated habitat; material: faeces | place: China | collected 2012 ...
CCCGGCTGAACGGCAAGCAGGTTGGCCGCAAAAAGGGTGTTGGCTTTGAAACGAAAAAAGCCAGAGAAGCCAAGCAGATTATCCGCACCCACTGCAAGACCTTTGGCGGCACACTTGATGATGCCGAGTGCATGAAGCTCACAGGTCTTGCCCGGAATACCTATTATAAATATAAGCGTCAGATTCGTGCTGAACTGATGGCTGAACAGGATTTGCCGAAAGGAGCAAGTATCTTTTATGAACCACCAAAATTATTCTGAGCCGGAGAACAGGCTTACCCCGGAGGAGCAGCAGGAGTTTTTGGAGCTTCTGGCCCGTCTGTCCCCTGAACAGCGTGAAGCACTGAAAGAAGTGCTCAAGTCCTTTACCTAAACAAAACAGTGCGGAGTGGCATCATGTCACCCCCGCACTGTTTATTTTTTTCATATTCCCTGTACTCATTTTGTCAAAATTTTACTTCAGCATGTATCTTATCTTGTCGTACGTCAAGTGTTTTTCCTTGAAATCTCACATAACAGCGTCGATATAAAAGAGCAAGAAGTGCAGAGGTGTGATATTCCTCTGCACTTCTTGTTTTTGTCAACCAAGCATTATTCAGCCAGATATTTTTCTCGCCAGCTTCTTTCATACTCAATGGCATTTTCGCTTAAATCGGCATAGTCATAAAATGCCTTAAAATGACCATTTTTCTCTGCTACCATAGTCAGAACATTCCATCTGTTGGAACCGTCCAAAGCAACACGCACTTTCGATAAAACTTTATCGACCTGCAGGAAACTGCGAACTAATGCAGCTTTTGTAATTCCGGGAAGTTCGAAGCACGACACATTTTTTTCATTAGCCGTGCTCACATAATACTTCATCGTATAGCTTGTTCCAATGTAGGCCGCATAAAATGTCACCTTCTCCCACGTTTCTGGCAAAGTTCCTGTAATCTGATCAAATACATTCTGAAACAGCTCCTGATCCATTTTCTTTATTCCTCTCTTTCATTCGGAAATACTCGTACCGATTCTTCCCCGTCAATGGTATATGTAACCATAACGGCTACCGGTCTGTGCGAATCGCCCTCGTAAATAGGTTCAACTTTTACATAAACTTCTTTTCCTGCTGCAACTTCTTTTGCAAGTTCCGTTTCCAGTGCTTTATAGTCTTTTCGATTAATATCTGAATCCTGTGGTATCATATTTTCCATTCCGTTTGAACCATTAAACTGATCACCAATCAGATGTCCTCGATCATCCGTTTCCTTTTGGTCTCCTTTTCCAATATCTTCTATTGAATCTTTTATCGCTGGGCGCCCTTCATGGTCTTTTACTTGAAGTCGACCTTCTGCCGAAACAATTCGTCCTTCTTCATCAGTTTCGTAATGATAACCATTTATATCATACTCATTATTGGGCAACAGATTGTCATCAATGCGGTACAGGTTCCCGTTCTCGTCATAGTAGAAGGTTGTACCGTCCTCTACTTCTTTCCGGGGGTAGCTTTTTTCCCCGGTGTCCTGCATTTGCTGCTTATTTTCGGAAGCATCCGACTTGCCAGTCGTCTGTTCCGGAGCATCCGCTACCCACATGGGTTCCATCGGCGGCAGTTCCTGATCTGCACGTTTCCAGTCTACTTCCGGACTTTTGTGTTCCGGATCCTCGTACTGCCCGGGGAGCTTCAAATCGCCGAAATTCCCATCGAGCACGATCCCGCCATTCTCAGGACCCGGAAGTTCCTTTGGGGGAAAGGTTCTACCTTGCTCTGGAAATTCCGGTTTGGGCACTCCCGGAAAATTGTTGCTTACAACTTCTCTCATCTTACAGCACCTTTTCCTTCCAATAATAGGCACATAGCTGTTCCAGAGACTTCCGCTCCGGGTGTTTTTCGCTTTCCGTCATGCAGACGTATGCTGTAATTTTCCGAATCTCAACTGCACTGAACTGCCGGAAAACCTCCGACAGATTTTCCTGTAAGATGTTTTCCAATTCCCTGAGTTCCTGACATGCTGCGGTTCCACGGAACATGTCAGGCAGAACATACTGGCTGGCAATAAAATCTGCCACTGCCCACTGGTACTGCTTATCCCGGCTGTCCTGATGCTCAAGTAGCATCCGCACCGTTTTGGCCGCTGCATTCGAGTTTTTCAGCCGGAGTGCCAGCTTTTCTTTCTGCGCGGCAGACAGTCTGTCTGCCAGCAAGAAATGCAGGGTCGCATTGTTCCGCTCAGTGCGGCTCTGGAAGCTTTCTTCGCATTCCTGCTTCCGTCTGCCATACAGCTGATACTTCGGCAGCTGGCACAGCACGGCTTCCTGCCAGTTGTTCTGGTAGACTGCCGCCATACCGGTGGGAATGCGCGAAAGCTCTTCCAGCTGAGCATCGTTCAGGCCCATTGCACCGCCGGTCACTTCGCGGTCTTTCTTCTCCGGCAGGCGCAGGACGATCTTGGTGTTGGTGTTGCGGATCACCGCCGTATCCAACAGATCCGGGGCCTGATCCACGATAATAAAGCCCTCACCATAGGTGCGTACTTCTGCAATGGCACTGGTCAGCATTTCTACCGATTTTCCTACCACATTGGCTGTTTCTGTACTCTGCTCGATCGAAGTCTTTTTCAACAGATTGTGTGCTTCTTCCAGTACGGTAACATGCTTCAGCGGCTCATTCATGCCCTTGGCGTTGGCCATGCGGTATTCCTGCAATTTCAGAACCAGCAGGCCCATAATCAGAGATTTGGTTTCGGTCGATCCTACGCGGCTCAAATCCACAATGGCATCTTTGTCAAACAAATCTGCAAGGTTCATCTCTCGACTGACAAAAATCAAGCCGTTGATGCCGTTCGTCAGGGATTTCAGTCTTGTGGAAAGCGAGCCGATGTAATCTCCCTTTGTGTCAGAGGAATACTCCGAGCTGTGGATCACATTCTGCAATTCCCGCAGCACATCCGCAAACGTGGGAAACAGCCCTGGGACGCTCTCGTTTTCCGACTGTTCCAGATTCCAGCCCGCCGCGACATAAGCCTGTTCCACTGCATCTTTCAGGACAGCCGGCATAGCGGCATACATCGGCCAGCAGACATTGAAGATTTCAACGATCCGGTCGATATGCTCTAGCACATGCACCTGCTCCGGGAAGGCAAATGGATTGATGCGCAGCAGACGGCCCAGTTTTGGATTCGTACCGTAGCAGGGTGTATAAGGGAACACATTTTTGTACTCGCCCTTTGCTGGTTCCACGACCAAGGACGATATTCCATGCTTGCGCAGCTCTGCGAGCAGATGATACGCCGCATTGGATTTGCCCGAACCTGTGGAACCGGTGACGAAGGTATGCATCGACATACTTTCCACATCCAGTTCCACTTTCGCATCCGTGGATTCGCCCAGATGGTACAGGCTGCCCAGATTTACGACCCGAGGCATCTCATCCTCCGGCCCGGCCTGTACGGGCTGTACCGCCCGAGTTTGCCCCTGTAAAACGACTTCCTGCGCAAAGGAAGCATGTTCCACCACCGGAAGCCCCTGCACGGAATGGCGCGGCAGGCCCATGTGAAGCGCAAGCTCATTGGTGCTGACCAGCGCCGAGGGGTCTACTGCAACCTGCCGCGGTTCATTGTAGCTGAACCCCTGATACAGGAACTGCGGGTGCACAAAATTTTGCAGATAGGTTTCCAGCATCTTCACATTCGATCTGTCCATCCACAGGTTGACGGCACTGCATTCGATGCCGCTGTCCACGCCTGCGACCACAGCCTTGTAGGTATTGGCCGCGCTCTGTACCTCCGGCGTTTCGCCCATGAAGTAGGCCGCAAAGTTCCACATGCCGATGCTTTCGCATTCATCGATGCGTTCCAGCTGCTTTTCCAGCCGTTTCAGCACCGAGGCCAGCGTCATGTTCCGGGTATTCAGGGTGACTCCTCTGGAAGAGCCAAACGTATCGGTCAGCATCCGGTTGTCCACAAGGTTGAAGGCTTCGCCCGTTGTGACCGACTGCGTTTCGGTCGTGCCGGTACTGCTGCCCCGGGAGATTCCTCTCGTTTCGCTTGTGCCGTGAGAATCGCTGAACCCGTGACTCAGCGTTTTTGACACCGAATCCGACACCGAATCCGTATGCGTTGTACCCTTTGCAACGGAATGACTGATACTGCCAAAAACGCCGGTACTGCTGCCTTTACTTCCTCCAATATTAAGTGGTCCCAACTTTATTCCACCATTTATACTATGGTTTATACTGTGGTTTACTCCAACCGTGCCGGTGTTGGTCACGGTTCGGCTTGTCCCATCGGCAGTGCCTGTGGTATGGATTTTTCCTTCTGCGGTCGATTGTGTGGTCGTGTGGGTATCGCTTGTGCCTTTTGTCTCGCTCTCAGTCTCCGTTTTGCTTTCGGTTTTGCCTTTCGAGTCGGTATAAGCCGTATTGAACGTTTTTCCAGCACTGATACCAGCCGAAGTGCTTTGGCCGTCCGACACCGTAAAATTCATCTGCATATCAACAAACGGCGTAAGCTCCGTGCAGATTTTCTCGTACTCCCGCCGACGCACCATCAGCTGGTCGTGATCCACACTATCCGCTAGGAAAATCGCTGTATAGGATGCGCCCTTCATGGCGTAGACAAATTTTTCCAGTCCCTGCACAAAGTCCTTGTTGGTGACAGAATCCTCGTTGCGCTTGTAATCGGCCACGCTGGTCACGCTGGAAATGCAATCCACCTTTGCCGCCTGCATGGCGTTGCGGCAGTCCTCGGAGAAGAACTTTTCAATTTTGCTGCCAGGGAAAAAGCCTTTCAGCGTTTTTTCCAGCATGTTCCGCATGGTTCCGGTGGAGCGTTCTGCATTGTTGGAACGGGCACCCAGATAAAAATTCGTCTTTGCGCCATCGCTTTGCAGCATTAGAACCAGCGTGCACGGGAACCCGGAAAGTGCATGGAACATCATGGACAGCTTATCGACCGAAAATTCATCTTCCTGATAGACCAGCTCCGTGATCCGAAAAAACTGCAATTCTTCCATTTGGTCAAGTCTGTATGCCCCGGGATCCATGATTGGGAGTTGTTCCAGCTTTGTGATGTAGCCCTTCATGACTTCGTCGTCAATGATGCTCAGGCAGTTACCTAGATTTTCCTGCAATACTTGCAAATTCAACTCCTGTGGGTTCGGTTCAACGTAGGGCAATGTTTCGGTCATTTCATGTTGCACAAGACTTTGAGCTTCCACTGTCACTTCACCTCGTTTTCATTACATTGTTTGTAGTACACCCACATCTCGTCATTTATTTGTCCGGTTTCTTTGAAATCGTTGAGCGTACGAAATGGACAGTGATTCATCGCAATACCGTCTAAAGTACTCACCTCATCTAAAGTAATTTGTCGAATAAATCCGGTCAATTTTCCATCTTTTTTCTGACATTCAATGAATATCCTTTTTTCAACCCCTGCATCTTCTATCCTGCTATATAGCACATGTTCCCACGTGCATCCTCTCCACAAAATAGCGGAAGGCTTTTTTGTAACACAGCAATAATATCTACGCACACTTTGTCGGGAGTTCTTAAGCGCCTGCTCCTCCCATCTTACCGACCGTTTCGTTTCTGTTACATAAAACCGATTGCATGTTTTCTTTGGGCGGTCAGTCGTATATCCCAGAAATTTCCACGCAACCCATTTTGGCTCAGGTGAATTCATCAATTGGGATTGCCCTGCGTCATAAGAAACACCACTGCTATGATGATCAGCAATATTGCGATTCCCAGAACAATCCCCATTGATTTTTTTGTGCTTTGCTCCTCCTTCTGGGATTTTTTCTGCACAACGTCTTCCTTCTTCGGTCTGTGGGTCTTCTCCACTGGTTTTGGCTCGACCTGTGGCATACTGTAGGATTTCTCCGTCTGCGTATGGACGGGATACGGAGTCAGCTCCGGTTCGGTTTGCTGCACTGGTACCGGTTCGGGCCGGGTCGGCTGCACCGGTTCCTGTTTCGGCTGCGGCACCGGTTCCGGCGCTACGCTCTGGCGCTCCGCAAGCAGGCGTGCTGCCTTTTCGCTACGAACCACCAGCACCACCCGTTTCATATGCTCCATACGCTTGTCGGAAAAGTTCTTCTTTTGATCCAATTTCAGCTGCACCCAATAATCTTCATCCCATGCCGCCTGATCTTCCAGCAATGGATGCAGCTCCTCATACTCTTCCAGAAAGCCCCTGATTTTTTTGCAGACATCGTAATCTTCCTGATATTTTTCAAATGTCGGGTCTACTTCCAAGGCCTCTGCAAAGATGTAGTGCAGTCCCCGGATATCATTTTGCTCAATACACCGTTTTACTCCAATCAGCATCTTTTCTGCACCTCCGCTTCCTTAAAAGTCGATTGCTTCATTGACCTGCTTCTGGCATGCTTCGATCCAGTTCAGAACACTGCGGCTCTGTTCCAGCACGTTCTGACGGTTCTGCTCATCCGCGGCCACCTGTTCCAGTTCCGCATATTTTTCCTGGATCAATTTATCCAGTTCATCAAACATTGCGGTAAACTGTACCTTCATTTCCTCTGTCTGTTTGTCAGCGTATTCAACCGCTTCCCGGATGCCATCATCCAACGTTCTGTCCAGCTGACTGACCAGACCTGCCTGCAACTCGGCCACATCGACCTGATACTTCCGGACTGTTTCATGATGTTCTTTGTACTGATCCTGCATTACAGTCTTATACTTGACCTTTGTTTCAAAGACATCCTCATCCTTGTAGTCATCTACCATTTCATAACTCTTTTGGAGCCATGTCCACGGCTTAAACCAGCGCTTATCCGTATTATACACTTTGTGTGAGCCTACTTTCACACGTCTCGTACCAACCTTGACCTTTTCTACACCATCTCCTACCCGCACAGCCTTCTGACCGGTCTTTTCATACCATGTCCGATTTTCTACGGTCTCCTTTCCGTACTCATCCACCGTATCCATCACAGTTCCATCCTGCGTTCTGTCTGCGGCCTTTTCTTTCATATTGCTCAGTGCGCCTCTGATCAGATCTGCTGTACTGAAATCCAGTTCCCGACCACCGGCATTTTCATCGATTTTCAGCAATTTTTCCTGATATTCTGCCAGCATGCATTTTCCACTTTCCACAACCTCGTGGTCGATTACTGCTTCCAGTTCTGCGGTCATTTCAGCAATGTAGTCGGTCGTCATCGTTGCAAACTGCTGCACAAGCCGTTCGGCATCCTTGCGGTCATCCAGAACATCCCCGTAAGGTTTGAAAATCAGGCCGGATTTCCGACCAACCTCAGCCTTGAGCTTTTCGGCCTTTTCTTCGATTGTCGGCATGGGGTCAATTTCTGCAACCTTTTTTTTAAAAGCTTGTGCTTCCTGTCCATCCTCGATTTTTTCACGAACAGCTGCTGCACGCTCGGCGCAGGCCTTTGCAGTTTCTTCATCCGTAGCCACCTGCGTCTTTGCCTTGACCAGCACCTGACTGCTTTCGAGAACCTGCTCAAAGGATTCTACCAGATCCTTAATCTTTTTAGTTCGAGCATATTTTTTCACATACGCTGTAATGGCCGCTTCGATTGAGCAGATGCCGCAATGGATCATCACCTGTTCGTTGGTATCTCCCAGGGTTTCGGCACTCTTGAGCCGGTCGTACAGCTCATTCTGTGCGCTGGGGGAGAGTGTCGAATACCGCTCCAGATGCATTGTAGGGTAATCCATGAACTTATAGGCCATTGTGATTGCGTCTTTTGCTGCCGCTGGAAGTTTTCGTTCCTCGCTACGGCTCAAGTTATCAATGTCGATTCCTTTGAGATGCACTTGCAGATTCAATGCTGTAAAGGCCGAGCATGGGAACACCTGCGGATCTTCAATGCCAAACTGGCCCAGATATGCCCGCACATCTTTCAAAATGTCTTGCACGTCCTCATCTTCAGGATTGATATCATCCATTTTGTTCACTACGAACAGGAAACGGTCGCGTACCTGCTTGCCGCCCTTCTGTATCTGCTTTGCCACATAATCCAGCAGGTTGGCGTCATCATTGGTCTGGAGCTGTGTACCGTTCAGGATGTACAGAATCAAACTATTAGCACCGCTATTCAAAGCACGGTAGGTCGTATTTTTGTGTTCTTGATTACGGGAATTGTTGGTACCAGGGGTATCGATCAGTTCCAATGCAGTTTCCGAAGAGTTCAGGAACGGAATATTTCCTTCCACTTCAATTTTTCGCACATTTTCCTCATCATTCAGACGGTTCATGATATCGTAGGTCAAATCCTGAATCGATTCCAGAACCTGATCGTTTGCATCGTATACCACAGCATGAAAGCGGTCATTGTCATTATCCAAAATTTCCGTAATTTTATCGGTACATGCTTGGTTCTTGGAAGGCATCAAGCGTTTTTCCAGCAATGCATTGATGAGCGTGGACTTGCCAGAACTCATCGTGCCAATGATATTTATTGGGAACACGGCGCTGTTAATGCTTTGGAACGCCTTCTGAAGCTGTGGATCCCGGAAGTCCTCCACCGGGCCTTCTTGCAGACGGGTAAAGACATCCACGATTTTAGCATTGATGTCATCATCCGACCTACATTCTGTAAACCGTAGTGCACCCACCTGAATTAACTTGGTTTCTTCTGCCTTTGTGATGACCTCTTTAAAATCATCCCAATCCAGCGCCATACCGTAAAACTCAAAATCAAACGTTCTTGTATTTAGGACATCGATCAGGAGCTTCGGAAATTCACTGATCCACTCTTGCAACCGCTTTCCCTTGATATGTTGCAACAGATTATCGTTGGTCAGTTCATTTCCATTGACCTTGATTTCCGTCTTCATCCGGTACGGATTGTACTTTACATAGATCTGTGCCATGGTTTTATCCTCCTGTTTTTATCTTCATTCTGAATTTATTGTTCCTTTTGGGTGTACAAATGAATTATCTGTTCCACATAGGCAAACCCACTGGTTTTCAGCAGCTGGTTCTCTTCCTGCTTCCGGTTTGTGATCTGCACCTGTGGAAATGCCTTTGCATAATATTCTGGAAGATTCATCGCCGCAAACTTTTCTATGTCACGGTATAGTTCTCTTTGTTCGGTGCGTGTCAGCGAACCATACTGAAACTGCTTTGCAAGGAATGCTGCTCTTGCTGAAACCGGACAAATCAGGGGACGTGAGAAGCCGTTTTCTCTCAGAAAGGATACCTGTTCCCGAAGCATTGCGCCAACATCTTCTTCCTCTGTGTCCACTTCGTCCATCTTATTCACAACAAACAGCACCGGCATTTTTCCGGCCAGTCTTTTCACCCGAGTAAGGTGTGCAGCCTCGTCTGTGGTTCCCAGTTGGGTTGCATTCATCAGATAGACCAGCAGATCATAGTTTCGTGTGCTCAGCATCTGCTCGGTAATTTTCCGATGCTCCGGCGCACCGCTGAAATTCACACCGGGAGAATCGTTAACGATAAGCCGGTCATTTCGCAATCCACCCCGGAATTTCGTTGCCACTATAATCCGACTTGTAGTATTTTTCTCGTTATCGGTCATCAGTTCTGCATCGCCTGCATCAAGCACTAGGTCATGATCGTATTCATACGACAGACCATCCTCGAATGCCTTGTTCACGATGGCATGGATTTTGCTGGTACATGCCATCGTCTGAGACCGGCAGATTCGTTTTCCGGTCAGTGCATTGATAAAGGTGGACTTTCCTGCACTCATGTTTGCTGTGATCATCAGCGTATAAGGTATTTTTCTTCTGAACTGAAAGTTTTTTTGCAGAGCCCGGCAGTATGTCTTTTCCTGTGACGTTCCGAGCTGCCCTTTGATTTCCGGATTCACCACAGCATCCCGGCTTTCCCCATCCTGTCTAGCCATCTCACGCAAAAACTGGCAGTCCATCCGGAAGAACCCTTTGTAAAATTCCAATGGATTCGGTTCTGTTTCAGATGGCTCTGCTGTCAACGCATTTTCGTATACCTGCAATGCGGCTGCGGCCATCCTGCTTTCCGACCAGTTTTCCTTCTGTGCATGTGCTTTCAGTAGTTCCAGATACCGCATCCGCATTTCCGTTGTATCGCACAGGATTGGATTTTTTTCAATCATCTGACTCATTGCAAAATCCTCAATATCAACTGCATCGACCTGTTGTTTTTCCTGTGCAAGCTGTTCAGCCTTTTTCTGTTTTCGTGCATCCTTTTCCTTTTGGAGTTTTCGCGCTCTTCTGCCGTTTTTTTTCAAGTCTACTCGTTCTCCTCTTCCTGCATGCTGCGGCGCATTGTCTCGATTTCCTGCTTTATCTCCTGCACCAGCGTTTCCGGTGCAGTCACCTTGACCT
>ERZ773104.5026-NODE-5026-length-10290-cov-4.388959_pt1 | contig 10290 bp, 10 predicted proteins | sample MGYA00511920_ERZ773104 | MGnify/ENA primary metagenome ERZ773104 (study PRJEB29015, sample SAMEA2737857) | human gut metagenome | biome: human gut; feature: human-associated habitat; material: faeces | place: China | collected 2012 ...
CCGCCATGTGGACTGCCACCGCGCCGTCCGCCACGGCGGTGAGCACCTGACGGCGGGGCTTCGTCCGCACGGTTACTTTTCCGCAAAGCTGCTCCACGGCCTGCTCTCGGCCGTGCTGGCCCTCGCCTGCTTTGCGCCTTGTCCTGCCGCGCTGCTGTCTGCCGGAGCGTTGACCGCTTGCGCACTGCTGGCTCCCCTGCTGCGAAAAATTCGGGCTGGAAATTTGCGCCACGCTGCGGTATAATAGCAAAAAAGGAGGTGGCCCGCATGCTGTTCCGAAAAAAGATCGACCGATTCTGCTCCTACTGTGTCTACGCCGGGAAGCTCGACGACGAAACGTATCTCTGCGCCAAGCGCGGCTTTGTCGCTGCCTGCCACCACTGCCGGAAGTTCAAATACGATCCGCTCAAACGCGTGCCGAAGCGCCGCAAGCCAAAGGATTTTTCCGAATATGACGAGCTGGATTTTTCCCTGTAACCCTGTAAATATAATATCGGTATATCGCTTGGCGAAAAATCCTGAAGGGACTTTTAGAAGCAAGCTGAAGCAGGTCCTTCCCATATTGGGAGGACCTGCTTCGTTCTATCTGGTAAGAATTGCACAGGAAAGGACGCTCGGACGGTTTCTTTTACGTTTTTTTTGCAAGACTTTAGGTCGGTCGGCGATTTCGGCCTCGTGATTCATGGCAGTCTTTTTACTTGCCTGCTGCGGTACGAATAAACCGCATGATGATCGTTGCGACCTGAGCGCGGGTGGCATTGCCCTGCGGATCGAGGAGAATGCCATTCCCATTGTCGGTTCCCTTTATCAGACCCTCGGCAACCGCCCAGGAGAGAGGCTCCACGGCATAGCCGCTGACATCGCCCCGATCGGGATACTGATCCAGATTTCCACGCGCTGAGGTATCAAATCCGGACATCGCTGCATAGCGGAACAGAATCGCCGCCATCTGCTCCCGGGTGATATTGCTGTCCGGCTCAAATTTATGGTTGCCGACGCCGTTCACGATGCCGTTTTCGGCTGCCCAAGCCACGGCCTGCGTGAACCAGCTTCCGTTTGGCACGTCTGTGAAGGGATTCTCCCATCCGGCCGGGCTTCCGGCGTAGCGCCAGAGCACCGTGACGAGCATGGCGCGCGTCATGCTGCTCTCCGGCTCAAACATGCCGTTGCCGACGCCGTTCATCAGGCCGTGCGCAATGGCATAGTCGATGCCCTCGTGGTACCAGCGTCCGGTGTCCACGTCGTGATAAGGCTTGGAGGGGCAGTTTGCGCCGCCGTCACAGCTGCCCTCGGTGTTCCCGCAGCGTGAGCAGACACCATTGACATAATCGTGCCCCAGCGCAGGAATATAGCCGTCTCGATAGCTCTCGCCGCAGGCGCAGAAGTGCTCAGTGTAGCCCGCGTTGATGCAGGTCGGATAGACGGTGTCGGTGCGGTAGGTATAGTCGTGGACGTGCCCGCTGCCGCCGTCGGTCTCATACCACTTCAGCTCGCAGCGGCGGCAGTAGTGGCGGATCATGCCGTAATACGCAGAATACTCATATTCCTCCGTAGCGACGACCTCGTCGTGCCCCAGCGCGGGGGTCTGCGTCGGCTGGGTCAGGGTCAGACCGCAGAAGGCACAGTGCGTGCCGCCGGTGTAGCCCGGGCGGGTGCAGGTGGCCTCGATCGGGTCGTTGGCGACGGGCTTATGCGCGACGGGGGCGGTATTTCCCGACGCGGTCACAGCGCCGCAGACGGCGCAGACCGTGCGCGTGAAGCCGCCGGTGCAGCAGGTCGGCGCGACCGTTTCCGTCACGGGCTGATGGGCGGCGCAGGCGCCCGTTTCGAAGGTGAATTCATTGTCCACGGCGTAGGTCTGCGCAGCCGTCCCCGCCGTGCCGCGGATGACGAAGCCGTCAATCTTGGTCAGCCCCGCGAACTCGTTGTCCGGGTCGACCGGGCAATATCCGAACGCCTGATAGCCGATGTAGGCGACGCTGGCAGGGATGGTAACGCCCTTGCCCTTGCCATAGGTGAAGAACGCGCCCTCGTCCAGCACGCGCAGCCCGTCGTTCAGATGAATTGCCTTGATGCTCGGCGCGGAGAAGGCGTTACTGCCGACAAAGCGCACGGAATCCGGCAGGACGATGCTCTCGCAGGCACTGTTGTTGAATGCCTCCCTGCCGATGTACTGCACGCCGCCGAGGTCGATGAACTTCATATTCTTCGCACCGGCGAAGGCGTAGTCATCTACGTATTTGCAGCTCTGCGGGAGGATCAGCCCCGCGAGATTCGGCTGGTCGAAGGTGGGGTTCAGCTCTATCTGACCCGCAAGGAACTCATAGGTGACGGAAACCGTACCGTCCCTGAGGCTCAGGACGGTGCCCTCCGCCATCGAGCCCTTGTAGGCATAGGCGGCCCTGCCGAAATAGACCACGCCGTTCGGCTGATCGTGGAACCAGCCGCAGTTCTGGAAGGCCCAAGAACCGACGTGGGTCACGTTCTTTTCCAGCTCGCCGAAATCCGTCAGCGCGGCGCAGCCGGAGAAGCAGCCATCTCCGATCTGGCGGACATTCCTGCCGCCCTTGACGGAGCGCAGACGGGCGCAGCCGCTGAACACACCGTCGCCGAGCGCAATGAGCGAATCCGGCAGCGTCACGCTCTCGAGCGCAACGCAGTCGCTGAGCGCGCCGCCCGTCAGAATGCGGACGTTCTTCAGGTCGATCGACTTGAGGTTGGAGTTGCCGTCCTTGTTGTTGTAGGGGTCGCCGTTGGAGATCGGGCCGCGCACCTCGAGCACGTCGTCGGGCAGAACCACGTGCGCCGTCCTGCCGACGCTAAGGCCCTTCAGCGTCGTATTGCCCTTCGGGATGGTCAGATTCTTGATCTGGTAACAGCCGGAAAAGCAGCTCTCCTCCAGAACCGCCGTCGTCGGCAGCTTGAGGTCGGTCAGATGGGCAAATTTTCGGAGATTGATGTAATGGACGCTCTCCGGAACGGTAAGCTTGGCGATGCTGCCGCCGCCTTCCGTGATGCTGAGCGATTCCAGCCCGTCGGGCAGGATCAGCTCGTTCACGCCGTCCAGATTGTCCTGCTCGATGCGCACCATTTTTGTGCCGGGACGGACGGTCAGCTTGGAGGGGTATTTTTCCCCCTTGCAGCCGAGGAACACGCTGCCGCAGTATAGCTCCGTGCCGTCGGCAAGCCCCTCATACCACTTCGAGGTATAGATGCTGGAGTCTTCCATATCGGTCAGCGACTTGGGGAAGGTGAAGCGCTCGATATTCTCGCAGTCGTAAAACGCCCGCTCCTCCAGCGTGGTCAGCCCCTCGGGCAGGACGAGGCTCGTCAGCCCATCACAGTCGTTGAAGCCGCCCTCGCCGATAACCTTCAGCCCCTTGTTCAGCTTGACGGAGGTCATGCCGGTGCAGTCGCAGAAGGCGTTGTTGTCAATGCGCTCAACGCTGCCGGGGATGTCCACAGAGGTCAGGGAGGCGCACTCATAGAACGCCGACGCGCCGATCAGCTTGACGCTCGACGGGATGGTCACGCCGGTGATGTCCGACCGCCAGAACGCCGACGCGCCGATGACCTTCACGGTGTCAGGGATGACGGGCATCTTGCTCGTGCCCTTGTAGTCCAAGAGCTGCCCCTTCCAGATGAAGAAGTCTGAGGCGCTGTCGTCATACAGCCACTGTTGGTGCAGCTCTCTGAGCTTTCCGGCAAAGGCGCCGACGCTGTAACCGCTCTTCTCGCCGAACGCGCCGCCATGCAGGAGGGTGTTCTCGCCGCGGATGGTGATGTCGGACAGATTCTGGCACTTTGCGAAGGCACCCGCGCCGATCTCCGTCACGCCGGCGGGAATGTCGATCTTTTGCAGGTAGTAGTTGTGGTAAAACGCATTTTTGCCGATGGTTTTCAGGCTCTGCGGCAGGACGATCTCGCGCAGCTCAAAGTGGGTCTTCGCTGACCAGTCGTCGTCATCGTAGAATGCACCGTCTGCGATGTACGTCACCGTTTCGGGCAGGACAACCTTGCGGACAAAGATATTGGGGTTGCTGTAGCCCTCCTCGTTGTGGAAGCTTTGGATGCCCACGACGGGATAGCCGTCGATGGTCGAGGGGACGGTGACCTCCGCCTCGTAGCCGTAGTAAGCGGTGATCTCAATGGTCGTCGGTGAGACAAATGCGTAGGTAAAGCCGTAGCCCGCGTCGCCGGGCAGCTTTTCCTCGCCGGGGATGCCCGCCGCATTCACCGCCGGAAGCAGGGAAAGCGTCAGGGACAGGGTGAGCAGCAGGGATAAAATAATCCGTTTCATGATACTACAGATCCTTTCTGCATGATTTTCGTTCCTGACCGGTAATCCGAAAGCAGCCGGTCGAAAAGGTCCTGCCGGGATTTGGGCTCGCTTAGGTTCTTCGATAGTTCGATGGTCTGATTCTTTTTTAACTATATCATAGACGCCACCGTTTTTGAAAAGTCTTTCATTTTTGTCATTGACATTTCGGAAACCCATGTACTATGATAACGTTGTCAAACGGTCAAAACCTGCCCAGTCAAAAGCTACGGACGGACGAAATGCGTGAAAGGAAGGTATCCTCTATGAGATTTTCCGAGAGACTCAACGAATGGATGGAGCTGGCAGACTGTACCGCAAAGGAGCTGTCTGAGGCATGCGGTCTGTCTGCCGCAACGCTGAGCCGCTTTCGCTCCGGGGAACGCACTCCCGATCAGGAGGGTCTTAAGCTCCTGCTTCAGGGACTTTGCACCATCGCCGCATGTAAGGGAAAGCAGCTTTCACCGGACTCGCTCTATGCGCAGTGCACAGACTGCATGGATCTGCAGCGGTCCGACCCGGAGATACTGCGTACAAAGATCAACCGGCTTCTGACCGCTCTGCATATTTCTTCGGCGGAGCTGGCGAAGGCTATTTCCTATGACCCTTCCTTTCTTTCCCGCATTCGCAGCGGGCAGCGGGCACCTGCCGATCCCAAGCGCTTTGCCGCCGATGTTGCAAGGTTTGTTGTCCGCCGGTTTGATGGGGAAAGCGGTCGTTCGGCCGTAGCGCATATGCTCGGCGTTCCGTTCGGCTCTCTCTCCGGCGAGGCTGAATATTTTCGTGCCGTCGCAGACTGGCTTATGGGCAGCGCTGCGGCAGAAGACACGGAGAGCTCCTCTGTTTCCGCCTTTCTGAACGCAATGAACAGCTTTGATCTGAATGAGTACATCCGGGCGATTCACTTCGACGAGCTATGTGTTCCCAACGTGCCATTTCTCCTCCAGACTGCCAGAACCTATCACGGCCTGGAGGAGATGAAAAAGGGAGAATTGGACTTTTTCAAGGCGACCGTCCTTTCCAAATCGACTGAGCCTGTATTCCTCTACAGCGATATGCCGATGGAGGATATGGCAGCTGATCTGGATTTTTCCAAGAAATATATGCTCGGACTGGCCCTCCTTCTGAAAAAGGGCCTGCATCTGAACATCATTCACAGCCTCAACCGTCCGTTTCAGGAGATGATGCTGGGATTGGAAAGCCACATCCCGCTCTATATGACCGGGCAGATCTCTCCTTACTATCTTCAGAGCGCACCGAACACTGTTTTTTGCCACTTTCTGAAGGTTTCCGGCTCCGCCGCGCTTTCGGGCGAGTGTATTGCAGGCTGTCATGAAGACGGAATGTATCGCCTTTCAAGGGGAAAGCATGATCTGGCCTATTACCGGAAGCGTGCAGATGATCTGCTGCAGAAAGCGAAGCCCCTGATGGACATTTATCGAGAGACGTCGCAAAATGAACTGAATGCCTTTCTGGCGGCAGACAGCGAAACCGCCGGGAACCGTCGAAATCTTCTGTCTGCACCGCCTATCTATACGGCAACTCCCGAATTTCTGACGGCATTTCTGACAGTTCGCCACATACCGGAGGCGGAGCAGCGGAAAATTCTTTCTTTTGCAGAACAGCAGCGCATCCTCTTCCTCCGCGTGCTGCAGGACAATCATGTCAGGGATGAACTTCCACTGCTGACACAAGCTGAATTTGAGGAGACCTCCGTCTCTCTTCCGGTTTCCGGCCTGTTTCCGGAGCACGATTTCCTCTATAGCTACAAGGAATATCTGGAGCATCTCCGTCTGACGGAAAATTTTGAAAAGTGCCAGCCGAACTATTCCCTGGAATTGGTGCATTTTCAGCCGTTCAGCAATCTCAATATCCTGATTCACGAAGGAAAATGGGCAATGGTATCAAAGAATAAAGCGCCGTGCATTCATTTCGTCATTCGCCACCCCAAGCTGCGCCGTGCAATTGAGCGCTTTATTCCTCCGATCATAGAGTGCGAATAAGCCACGGTGCGCGGGTACATCGGGCGGCATTACGTCATTGCATTTCTTTCCTCCAAAATTGGGGGCCGCGCAGGTTCTCCTGTAACCCGCCTTATCCTTGACAACGCTGTGGCGTATCTGCATCCGTTTCATGTCTTTTACTCCGCATCCAGCGGCTTTGTGATGCCCGTCCGCCGCTCCCTGGACAGTCCGCCTGCCAGCACGGTGTCCGCTCCGGTAAAGCGCGCCCGCCGGATGACGCCCTCGCCGTATTTTTCGCGCAGGGCATCCACGGTCCCATCCAGGATCGCCTTGCGGGCATACTGCTGCGCGCCGCCCACGGCAAACAGGTCAAGCTGGCGCGGCTGCGGCTCCTCCAGCCGTGTGGCCTGCACGCCGAGCTGGCGCAGCGGCGTCTGCCCGTCCCATGCCTCGGCAAAGACCCGGCAGGCGCAGCGGAACAGCTACTCCGTCCCGTGCACGGCCTCCCGCAGCATCGTCTGGTGAGAAAACGTGACGAAATCCGCGCTCCGCAGGCTCACGGAAATGCACCGCGCCGCCTTGCCGTCACGCCGCAGGCGCATGGCGACCGTTTCGCAGAGCGACAGCAGCACGCGCTGCGCCCCTGCCTCCGTTGTGACATCGGCGGGCAGTGTTGTGGAATTGCCATAGCCCTTGTTCGCCTCCGGCTGCGGCAGCAGCTCCTCGCTGCACCGGCCGTTTGCCGAGTGCCACAGTGCCAGTCCCGGCTTATTCAGATAGTGCAGCAGCAGCTCCGGGTCTGCCTGCGCCAGCTCGCCGATCGTATGGATTCCGATGCGGTTGAGCCGGCGCTCCGTGGCAGGTCCGAGCATGAACAGCTCCCGCACCGGCAGCGGCCAGAGCTTCTGCGGCACCTCCTCCGGGAACAGCGTGTGGACCTTGTCCGGCTTTTCAAACTCCCCTGCCATTTTGGCCAGCAGCTTATTGGAGGAGATGCCGATATTCACCGTAAAGCCCAGCTCCTCGCGGATGCGTGTGCGCAGCAGCTCCGCCGCCGCGACCGGCGAGCCATATAGTCCCTCCGTGCCGCTCAGGTCGGCCCACGCCTCATCGATGGAATACTGCTCCACGACCGGCGCGAATTCCCGCAGCAGGGCGACGAAGCGCCGCGAGGCCTCTACATACAGCGCATAGTCCGGCGGCACGAGCTTCAGCCCCGGACATTTTTGCTGCGCCAGAAAGATCTGCTCACCGGTCTTCACGCCGCATTTTTTCGCCGGGATGCTCTTGGCCAGGATGATGCCGTGCCGTTCTGCACGCTCCCCGGCCACGGCGGAGGGAATGTCGCGCAGGTCCTCCTGTTCGCCCAGAACCCGCACGCGGTAGGCCGCCGACCACGACAGGAACGCGCTGTTCACATCCACATGAAAGATCACCCGGGACATCCGTACACCACCCGGAAAAGCGTCCAGCGATGCGTCCGCACAGTATAGCGCAGCTCCAGAAGCGCCTCCTGCTGCCCCAGCTGCGTCTTGCAGAGGTACTGGATTGCCTCCACCCCGGCATAGGAGATGGGCCGGGAGCAGACGACCTGCCGGATCGGGACGGTGCGCAGCATATGCTCGCCGTCCTCCATGCGGAAGCGGATCGGCGTCAGCGCGCCGTCCGCCGCACAGACGGAGATCATCTCGATCTGCCGGTTCACGATATCCTCCATGTGCTCACCTCCGCTGATTTCTGCTCTCATTATATCAAACATTTGTTCGTAAATCAAGGCAGAAATCCATGGGGAAGGATTTGCATTTTGTGGGAAACTCTGCTAAAATAACGATGGAAAAGAATACGCGGATGTCCCGGTCACGTTTTCGCCAAAGGCTGCCTGCTATCCAACCTCGCCCTGTGAGATCGCCGCGTCGCTTCGCTCCTCGCAATGACACGTCAGGATAATGCAACGGGTGCCCTTCGGCCATTGAATGTTCCCCTACCGGGCGCTCACCGCCGCACACCGGCTCTCGGTCTTTCCCATTTATATCGAAATCCTTTCTGGAGGAACCTATGCTGAACTATCGCTGTCTCGTGCTCGATCACGACGATACCGTCGTGCGCAGCGAGGAGACCGTTAATTATCCCAGCTTTCTCGAAGCCCTGAAGGTGCTTCGCCCCGGCAGGACCATCACGCGGGAGGAATTCACCCGCTGGTGCTTCTCCCCCGGCTTTTCCGCCCTTTGCAGCGACTATATCGGCCTGACGCCCGAGGAGATCGACGTGCAGTACGACATGTGGCGAAGCTATGTCGCCACACATATCCCGCCCCCCTATGACGGCCTGCGCCCCATCCTGACGCGCTGGAAGCAGGAGGGCGGCCTGCTGTGCGTCTCGTCGCACTCCGCGCGCGAAAACATCCTGCGCGACTACCGGCTGCACTTCGGCCTGGAGCCGGATCAGATTTTCGACTGGGACCTCGGCGAGGACCGCCGCAAGCCATCGCCCTACGCCTTGCAGGAGATCATGCGGCTGTATGATCTGCGTCCGGATGAGCTATTGATGGTGGATGATCTCAAGCCCGGCTATGACATGGCCCACGCCTGCGGCGTGCCGTTCGCCTGCGCGGGCTGGTCGCACGACGACCCCGAGATCCGCGCTTTTCTGCGCCGCTTCAGCGATTTTTATCTCGAGACCGTGCAGGAGCTCGAGCCGCTGCTGTTTGGTGCTTGACAAATATGATATAATAGAAAATAATAGGAAAGCGGGGTGAACAGATGGAGAAGACCGGCGTCAAGATCGTTGCCAAAAATTCAAAGGCGTTTCATGAATATTTCGTCGAGGAGCGCTTCGAGGCGGGCATTGAGCTGTTCGGCACGGAGGTCAAGTCCATCCGGCTTGGCACCCTGAACCTCAAGGACGCCTGGTGCAGCGTGAAGGACGGAGAGCTCTGGGTGCGGCAGATGCATATCAGCCCCTATGAAAAGGGCAACATCTTCAATAAGGACCCTATCCGCCCGCGCCGCCTGCTCATGCACAAGCGTGAGATCCAGCGGCTGGCCTCCAAGGTCCAGCTCGACGGCTACGCCATCGTTCCGCTCTCCGTTTATCTGAAAAACTCCCGCGTCAAGGTCGAGGTCGCGCTGTGCAAGGGCAAAAAGCTCTATGACAAGCGGCAGGACGCCGCCAATAAGGACGCGCGCCGTCAGATCGACCGCGCGATGAAAGAAAGGAATCACTGACCATGGAAAATCCTGTTGTGACCATTGAAATGGAAAACGGCGGCATCATCACCGCCGAGCTCTACCCGGATGTCGCGCCGCAGTCGGTCTATAACTTCATCTCGCTGGCAAACAGCGGCTTTTATGACGGCCTCATCTTCCACCGCGTCATTCCCGGCTTCATGATCCAGGGCGGCTGCCCCGAGGGCACCGGCATGGGCGGTCCTGGCTACTGCATCAAGGGCGAGTTCCTGTTCAACGGCGTGGACAATAAGCTGAAGCATAAGCGCGGCGTGCTGTCCATGGCGCGCGCGCAGTCTCCGAACTCCGCCGGTTCGCAGTTCTTCATCATGCATCAGGACGCGCCGCATCTCGATAAGCAGTATGCTGCGTTCGGCAAGGTGCTCTCCGGCATGGAGGTCGTCGATGCCATCTGCCAGGTCAAGACGGACCGCAATGACCGCCCGGAGACCGAGCAGAAGATGAAGTCCGTCCGCGTCGATACGAAGGGCGAGACCTATCCGGAGCCGAAAAAGCTCAAAGATCCCTACGGCAGATTTTAATTTGTAAGCTTTCGCAGGAGGCAGGCTCTCCCCTGCCTCCCGCGCAGCCCATATTTTCTCGATCCGGGGGCGTACCGGTTTCGACGGGGGTAGTGAGGCTGGAATAGCGGGCCGTGGCGCCTGGCCACGATAAAACGGGCAACTTTTTAAAATTAACTGACAACAATCAGTACGCACTGGCTGCCTAATTAGGCGCCCATCCGCCCCGGAAGGTCCACGAGCCGGGCTCGGGTGTGATTTGA
>ERZ773104.5037-NODE-5037-length-10267-cov-8.917156_pt1 | contig 10267 bp, 10 predicted proteins | sample MGYA00511920_ERZ773104 | MGnify/ENA primary metagenome ERZ773104 (study PRJEB29015, sample SAMEA2737857) | human gut metagenome | biome: human gut; feature: human-associated habitat; material: faeces | place: China | collected 2012 ...
TTGTTGAATCATACCAAGGTCCCGGCGAAGCCGGGGAATACAGTAGTTCTCGAGCAAAGCGAGGTTTTGAGGCTTTCAGATAGAACCAATAAATACATTTGTTAGATAATCTTTTAATGGAATATTCCAATAGAAAAAGGAGCTGCAACAAAATGATTACACATTTTGTCACAGCCCCTTTTTTATTACTTGCACTTAAATAATAAGTACAGCTATGTTATACCTATAACAGCCTTCGTTGCAGTGTTGTGAATGTCAGTGAAAAAGTGAGCCATTCTCTCACGAAAAACGGATAGCCTGCTGGGGATTCCCTCCTCGGATACGACTCGGCTGATAGGTTCACTGTTCGGCGGCAGGATACGGCGAAGAATGGCTTTGCGGAGTTCGTTGCTACACTGTATGGATGTCATCTTCGTTCTATGGTACCTCAATTATACCGCAAAAGCTCATTTCTCTCACTGACAACTATTGTGATGATACATAGGGAAAGGCTCTATTTTGAAAGAGCAGCGACAATGAGTGTCGCTCATTTTCCATAATGGAAATTCTCCTTATTCGATAACTCCATCCGTATCAAATATGTGATCGAGTTCATCTGTATTTATAGCATGAGAGACTTTTTCTCGAATAGCTGTTTTAGACATATCCAGTCGTTTAAACTTGTGGTTTCCGGCTGCATTTTTACTCATACGAATTAGCTGAATTCTTCCCACACCCGGATTCTGTTTTGCATACTCTGCAAATCCTTTCGCTTTTCCAAGATTGTCCTTGAAATCAGGATTATGTGGTTCAAGAATATCAACGACATATTCAAGTACACGATCTTTTCTTACTATAATAAAATCGGGATAGGCAGGCCTTATTTCACCATCGATTTCGTAAGGAATGCAAAGCGCCCATGAGCCTCTGGATGGATTACGAATCCAGCAGACAAAGTCTTCTCGTTTTTCTTCCTCTTCAATAACTCCGGCTTCCCAAGTATTCAACTTCATCGTTGCAACACCGGTTATATCACTAACAAAGAGATGATTCCTATATTCTTTGCCCCCCACTTCATGTGGTACCTGAATGGTCTCAGGCAAACGGAAATTGTGCTTGCTTACAGGATCGCCATCGGAAACGATACTGTCATACGCTTTACGAATTTTCTCTGAATCTATAGTTGCAAAATATCTGCGATAATCATCATTCAATCCATGAAAGCGCGTCTCCGCATAGGAATGCAACCGATTCATACACTCTTCATCTGCCACAAAGAGAATAACGTCAACTTTAAATGCCGACAAATCGGACATATCCATATACTTCTTTCCATAAGCCATACCGATACCTTCTCGACCAAGCTTTACTTCGGCAATCTGAAATTGTCGATCGATATCAGTATCCGTCGTCGTGAACATATCATGCACCGAAAAGTTATCCACAGTTTCTCCGAAGGCATCAAAAATCTGTGTCGCCAGTTTGAACTGCTTGACCTGCTGAACAAGGTCATCATATTTCCCATCTGCCTTGAGGCCTTCCACATAGCTGTGGATCATCTCAACAATCTCATCCTGAACATCCCGGATCGCCTCACGGTGCAATTTGGACATCGTAAGAAGATGTGCCATCTTATACAGCGATTTTAGGTAGTCATTGATCCTAAGCGCTCTGACATTATAGGAAAGCAAACCTGCATCATTTATAAACTTCATAACCTCTTCACGGTCAAACAGATCTTCCTCTTCAGAAGTTTCCGTCTGAACCGCCTGCTGACTTTCCGCAGCATTATTCTCGGAAGGTGTTGCCATGCCAGAGGACTGTGGAGTAACCGGTGTAGACTGGGCAGGAGGTGTTGTATCTGTGCTCGGCTGTGTCTGGCTCCGTTCTGGCGTTTCTGCTTGCTGTGCTTCTCCATCAGTAGCTTGAGGCTGGGCTATCGGAGTCGTGTTGCCAGTTGGCTCCGAAGTTGCTTCCGCAGACTGCTGTTCGCCTGTGTTCTGCCCAGAGAACACATCAAATAAAGTCATCTGTCCCGGTATCTGCTGCTCTTTTTTTTTCTTCTTCGGCCTGACAGTCAGCGTTTCAAATTTCTTTCCAGACAGGGGCTCGTCATAAATATCGGTCGGAATATCTCCGCCTTCTGTGCTCTGCAAGGCTTCCACAACGTCCTTGACGGTATCCTCATTGAAGTACGGCAAATAGAGATGCACGTCGTTCAAAACGTCGTCCACCTGAATATGCATCTGCATCGGTGTTCTTACCATTCGACCGAGAAGCTGCGCTATGTAGGTGACATCATTAGCATGCTTAAAGGACATCATGGTCTCTGCTCGCGGGCAATCCCATCCTGTGGAAAGATTCTCTTTGAAGAATACCACGCGGATATTTCTGTCCTCGGCGATATTAGAAGGCTCTTCATAACGCACGTCGAGCCCATTGACGGTCAATGTGGCCGTCGTGCCACCGAAAGTATGAACCACCTGTCCACTTTCCAGCTTAAAGCCGGTACGTTCCTCGATCTTTGCAATACAGTCGTCCAGATTGGTATCCGTCAGAGCATCACCGGTTCCGTTCAAAACCTGAATAATCAAGATTGGATTTACATAGGCGTAGTGCTGCTCAAAGCAATACTGCGTCCAGTGTTCCCACTTTTCCTTCCAGTCATCCGCAGCAGCTTGCAAAATGGCCATATCATTATTGACCGTGCCTTCTTCCGGATAGGTAATAACGATCCGGTCTTTTAATAGACCGGAAGCTCGCACCTCATCCGTCGTCACGATAGACTTGTGAATTGTAGAGGATGTGCCTTCGACCAGCGCATTGAATCTCTGCGTGGTAGCGGACATACCGATGACAACCGGCATGGGCGGAATGCCATCCGAATCACTGCCCTTGATGAACTTCTGCATGATCGTGGTAGCCTTGCTGGCCTCACGTCCCTGCATGCCACGGTGTGCTTCATCGATGATAAAGTACAGCCGGTCGTTCTTTTCCCGGATAGTATTTGCAAGCGTCTGCCAAATCGTATAAGTCCTGCCATCGCCGTTTTTCGTGAGTTTGGAGGTAACCGACAACTTCTGCGTATTTAAGAAATAAACATGACCATCCTCAAACATTTCTTTATCAAAGGATTCCTCAGAAACTGTAACGCACTGCGACAGCTTGATCTTATCAGCTTTTGAGTCGATCTTTCGTTTTGACTGCTCGTTAAGCTGAGGCGAATCCGAAAGCCAGACGATGATTGCATCAGGCTGCTCCATATACTGTTCGTCGCCGAAAAAAATAGCCTCAATCAACGCAGACATGATGATAGTCTTTCCAGCGCCAGTCGGTGCAGTGAAAGAAACCACCTGCGGCGCATGTGTTCTGTGATGGCTACCCATTGCCTCCGCAGTCTTCATACGGATATCAGCAAGCGCTCTTTTCTGAAAAGGGAATAATTCTACTCTCATGGTTACCTCCCTGTATTGATTCTAAAATTATCCAGATAGTCTCTGTAAAGCTGGTAGCAGTATTTGTCATCGTAAGTACGAATCATCGACCGGTATGCTGTCTCTGAATCTGTTATAATGAAGACTGTCTGGATTTCTGGATGCTGGCTCAATTCGGCATCGAACTCTGAATAATATATTTCATCTATCAGAACTGCCATTTTGTTTTTCGGCAAGATCAGCATGTTCGGGAGATCATCATTTTCAAGAGCTGGGCACTTACCGATGGCTCCGCCCTTCATCCAGAACACCGGAAGCAGTTCACGGAACTGCCTGCCGAGAGCAACGGAGGTTTTGTCGAGGAAACTCAGTTTGAAGAAGGCCGCGTTTGCAGGAAATCCGTCTGCCATAGGTCTATCAATTCCAAGATAGTCACCTTTCAATGGTACTCCATTTATATCATGCCCTTCAATAGTACAAACAGTACGAGGCCAAGTAATATATCTAGCAATGCCAAAGGTTTCCCACTCTTCATCGCCCGGATGTAAACCCTTCTTGGTTAGCAACTTAATTTCTGCCTCTGAAACCTCATTGTTTGTAACCATTACACATCTACGTTGTCCGTTATCTTCTGTGTTCAGAAGATTTACAGCGTGTAAAGTCGTTCCTGAGCCAGAAAAGAAGTCAACTATAAGTGCATTCTTCTTATTCCCCACGTAGAAGCGCAGCACATCCTCAACGGCATACAATGACTTTGGAAAAGGAAAATCCCTCTTAGGAATAATCTTGTCTATAAGATTCGTACCATAAGTACTTGCGTCGTGCCAGTCGCGCACCCACATTGTTTTAGGCTCTCGATCTTGTTCAGCTTCTTCATTCCACTCTAAAATCAGAGAACCATCAGTATCTTTACCCGCTGCAATAAGAATTCCATCACGTAATTGTTCTTTTTGCTTCTTCTTCAAAAACACAATAGCCCACTGATCTCTTTTTTTGTTATATGCGCCTAGTTTTGCAATACCCTGCTCCAGATAAGATTGCAATGTTTTATGTCCAAGTTGCCAGCGGCCTTCACTATTATCTGTTCTAATCGGCCATACAGCTTTCAGTCCTGGTACAGGTGGCCTTTTTTCTACATCATGCCTATCTACTTCAAGCGGAAGCGGATCTCCAACGACTTCTATTTTCTTCTTCATAGCATCAATCCAAACTGGATAAAACAGATTTGGGGATTCTCTACGTGAGGAACCATTTGAGCCTCGACGTAACATACTATTCCAAATGGTATCTTTCTTTGCTTCTTTTGCATCCGGATTACTATTGTCAGTAACATCCAGCATGGAATATTTGGACTTCTGTATAGTCATACTTCCAAATTGCAACAGAAATAAATATTCATCACATCTGGCAAACTGCCCTACTCTGGTAGATGCCTTTTTATTAATTCTGGATGTAATCATTTGCATACGAGCCTCCGGAAAAATTTCTTCCAGCAGGCATCCAAGATGTAGGTATTCTTTTTCATCAATGGTAACAATCAGCACAGATTCATTTGGATTCAGAAGCTTCTTCGCAATTTTCAAGCGTTTTTCCATCATAGATAACCATTTACTGTGACGGTAAGCGTCAGATCCATCTACATAGTCATTGTTGTATTTCCAGTCCTTGGCACCGGTATTGTACGGCGGATCAATGTATATGCAATCCACCTTCTCTGCATAGAGATATTCTAGAAGCTGCAGCGCATGGTAATTATCCGCTTCAATCAGGGTATGCCAAAGGCCGCTGTCCGGAGCATTCTCCACAGTGTCAATTAGTTTTAGGGTAGGATAAATCGGCTCACCGAATTCTGCTACCACAACAATCTCATCCAGCCTGAAGGTCTTTTGTTCATGAGTCTCACGCCGGTCGCAAAGCACGTCTTCACCGTCAATTTTCATAACTGTATAAATATCACTGACATACCCTGTCTTCAGAGCGACCTTGGAGCCAACACGAATCGGGACGTCATAGAGCGGCGTGCATTCCGGCAGATGCTCTTCAAACACCAAACCGAACTTCTTCTGCTTCAATAATTTATTTGTCTCCTGCAGGATTCTCTCCTTAAGCGCTGTGTCGTCGATCTGCTGAATCAGGTCTTGTAATAATGCCATAACGCCACCTCATTCTTCCGTTATTGTTTTTTTCTTAATATGGTAATCAATGCCGCGCTCTTGACAGAAGGAAATCACCTCTGCTGCGCACTCATTGTAAAAATGCTTATGCCCTTCGTAAGCGTTTGCTACCTTGCTATAGTTTGTCCTACCGAAAATGATCCGGTCTGTGAAGGATACTTCTTCCAGCAGCTCCTTCAGATCCTGCTTGACCATGTTCGGTGTAGGATAAGGTTCCATGCTTACCCATGTCTTACATCCAGCCTCATGTAAGGCTTTCAAAGCTGCCAATCTCTCTGAGCAGGGAGCTGCTCCCGGTTCCATCTGTTCTCGATATGCCTCGTTCAGGGTAATTAGTGTAATCCCGTATTCATTTTCCGGAGAAAGCTCTGACAACTCTATGGGTAACAGGCCCTTCGTCAGCGTGGTGCATCTAATACCAGCCTCGTTTAGCTTACGAATAGCCGCAATGCTCATCTGGGATACCTCCGGATATCCCTCCATAAACGGATCTGTAGTAAAGCAAAGCTGCACAGACTGAATCTTATCTCTGAGTTTCGGTATCTCTTTATCCAGCAATTCAAGCGTGTTTGATACAAGAACCGGCTCAAGCCAGCTCTCATAATCTTTAATTTGCCCAAATCGCTTTTTCATCAGGAAGGCGTAACATGGATATTTGCACCCATGTGCGCAGCCCTGCACGTGATTCATTGTGTAGTCACCATACTCTACCCCTGTTTGATAAAGCATGGATTTTCGTTTTATCGTCTTCAAGCCGCTATCATCCTCCGCCTACTTGTTCTTTAATATGTAATCTGCCATCCGCAATGCAAGTCCCTGCGCTTTCGGACTCTCACTCGCAATGGCAAAACAGAACAGGAACATCGGCGAGTTCCTGCTGTTCCTGAAAATCCGTGCATGCTTTGACACGCATGGAAAGATTGTCCCAAGCCGAGAAAGGATATACTCCTTTATGTGATCTGGATTTGCGTCTTTAACCATCTGCTCACCATCGCTCTGTCCGGGCTCCGGGAATAGGTCAAAAAGCGTCATCTGAGGATCTTTCTTATAGAATTCCTCTCGCCATCCGGAATCTCCAAGCAATCGATCTATGCAATCCTCCCATTTATCGTACTTTCCGTTTTTCGGCAGCATCCGTTCAAGTGCGGAGAACGGAAACAGGTACCATGCATCTATCGATTTCGTCTGCGCTACATTTTCAAGCGTAGTCCAATTTACCTGCGTCGCATATGGGTCTAAGAACAGCAATCCTCTGTTATAGCTCCAGTCTACGCTGCTAATAATCTCCGCGAGCTTATCATTCGCATCGCCACAGTAAATCGTAAAAATTCGTCCCATCCGCGGAAACTCGGCGTATATCATATCCTGAAGTTCTCCCGCCTTCTGAGAGTCCGCTTCTATAAAATAATAGTGATCGAACTTCTTCTCAGACGCCAGTGCACGCTTAGCGGAGCCCACAAGATACTGCCCGCCGTCGCTTGTCTCAATCTCTCCGGTTCCAGCAAAAGCGTCTATATAAATCTTCTTGAATTTCTGGTTTTGCAGTGCAATCAAGTATGCGTCCAGATAGCTGGTAAAGATATTCAGCTTCTCCTCAGTCCAATTGCCACCAAATTTCTGCGACGTTGCCATATATTCCAATCACCTCATTTATTTGAATCCAGTCTCACGAAGATAAAGAGATCACTGTTTTCTTCTTTCCTGTCTCAGAATTAACAATCTGCTCAACTTTCGCACCAAAGCAATCAATAAGATTACTTTTTATCTCCTTACGAAATCCCTCTGAAGGAAAAATCGGATGGTTATCCAAAATTTTCCATAGCTCATCAAGAGGTACTTGCTTGCGGCCTTTCAGCCGTCGCTGCAGATATTTCGCAATATCAAAAACCTGCAAACAGCATTTATCTTCCTCTTCCGAAATTTCTCCAAAAAGATTAACTGACCAGTACTTAGTCGCAGCCAAATGCTTTGTAGAGGACTGTGCTCCAAAAACTTTCCAAGCGCTCTTTTTGTATAGCTTAAAGCCTTCTATATTGCTCGTGCAATGAATCAGATTATAGACAAGCGAATTCTGCCTATTATAGAACGGAAATGCCGATACGTAGTATCTACGCGGTCCTTTCAGTGATTTTATAATTTTCTCCACTCTGTCCTCATAGGCTTTCTTATTGCTTCCGTACGGTACTAGCTCCTCAAAATCTTTCAGATAAGTATTCGCATACTTTTCCTTTGTTGTGTTTTTTTTTGCGCTTGAAATCGCCCTCACCGGGTCTGAGACCATGTGATTAATCATAACTTCACCCCAGTTACGGAAAAAAGGCAGAAGTGCCTCCCAGTCAATGTTCGCATCATATGGATCGTAAAGCAAGAAATAATGCAGGTGCCCGGTTCCATATAACTGTGGTCCGATAGTTCGGAGCAATTCGTGCGCATCACTACATGAGGTGACAATCTTAAAGTTACGCTCATCCTGCGGAAGATGACTTTCCAGTTCAGCTACTCGTTCCTTATCTATATCATTCAAGTAAATATATATATTTTTATCCGTATAGGTTCTTGCGACTTCCCTAAGTGCTTCTGATATGCGTACTGCCGTCCCCTTTACCAATTGTCCGGCAACATCAGTGTATACACCGCTGTTGCACATGCAGTCTATAAAGATCACCCCATTGCAAGAGTCAGTCAGTAGCAACTTCTGTGCCCACGATTTTATATATTCCTCAATTAACTCAAATTTCTTAATCGTATGAGGACTTGCTTTACTGATTATGCTTTTTTTCCTACTGGACATCATATCACTCCCCAAATAGTTTCATTTCTCTCACTGACAACTATTCGTACACATAGAGCAGGTTTCTGAAATATCTTTTCCTCTCACAGTTCGAATATGAACCCCATTGAAAAAATATGGTCAAAACGAAAGACCTTTTACATAAATAAAAAATACGGACCGCAGAATTTCTGCAAGGAAACACTGATTAATGCAAGGTTTTTGCCACTTGCTACTGAGTAGATGAGAGCATACCTTCCCCTAGAGGGTACCCTAAGGGAAGGTAGATAAGAGAGTAAGATTCTCATTTAATCATCAGTTTCTTAAGAAATTTTAATTTAGGAAATTGCTATAAGGGCAAACTCCGAAACTATGGGGAAATCTACAAGTGTTTTCAATACGCTGGTGAAATTGTCCGAAGAGTTTTGGTATGCTGCCTAAAAGGTGTAAGGTGCTGTATAACTAATTTAGTATAACACAAAAGCCGGCACAGAACATCCCTCCCGATGTTCCATACCGGCTTTGCTCATGCAATCTTCTGTTTTACATCAGCCACGATGGCTTTTTCCGCCTGCTGCATCAGGGTGATGTAGAGGCGGTTGCGAATCTTCACCCACCAGCTGGTGGTGGTCTGGATTTCGGCTTCCAGCGTGTCTGTGAGGTTCTTCATCTGCGCTTCCACCAACTTCTGGACATCATCCAGGTCGATGGACTTGATGGCCGCTTCGGCTTCACTTTTGGCAAAGTCTACGACGGCATTGGCGACGGCTTTCTTGATTTCTTCACGGTTCATAGTCATTTACCTCCTAAAATCAACTGTTCGTAATCGGTGATGCCCCGTGCCACTGCTCTGGCCAGGGCGTCCTGGTCATGTGCCAGGATTTCTTCATCGCCGGGATTGGTGATGAAGGCCAGTTCGACCAGGACGGCTGGCATGCCCGTGTTCGTGAGGACATACAGTCCGTTGACGCCGGGTTTGGCAATCTTTACGCCACGATCTGTCGTATCCAGGGCATCGACGATCTGGCTCTGGATGCAGCTCGCCAGCACACTGCCACGGTAACTGCCCGCGCAGGCCCAGGTTTCTGTGCCGTTGGCTTCTTCGGCTTCAGCAGCATTGCAGTGGATGGACACGAAGATGTCGGCATCACTGGCATTGGCGGCCTCACAGATTTCCTCCAGGCTGTCAGACTGGAGCAGTTCTGTTGCTACTCCTGCCGCATTCAGGTAACTTTCCGCAGATTGACCGACGCCAGGGCCACGTCACATTCACGCAGACCGCTTTCACTGTTGACGGCTCCCGGGTCGGGATGGCCGCCCGGCGCATGACCGGGATTCAGGAATACTTTCATTGCTTTTCTTCTCCTTTCTGATGAACGGCGGACTTCACAGTGCCGCCGATGTAACCGAGCAAGCCAGAGGCGATGGACATAGCCAGTTCGTTCAAGGTATAAAAAATCGCCAGGATCAGTTCTGTGACCAGCCCGATGATGACGATGCAGTCGGGGATATTCACTTTCTCAAACATGCCTTACACCGCCTTCGGTGTGACGGTCACCCTGCCATCCTTGCGGACGATATTGAAATCCTCCATGGGCAGGATGCGGTCAGCTACTGATTTCCAGTGGCTGTCTGCCTTATATGCATCCAAAGCAGCTCTGGGAACCAGGATTTTTGCCGATGCGGGCACCCCTTTGTCTGCATCGGCGGCATCCTGCATGACAAAATCCACATTCACATTATCAATGATGAGATATTCCAGGCTGCTGCAGGGAGCAAACATGTGATAGGTATTGATAGTTTTATTCTGGTTCTTCACGCTTTTTTGTGGGATAAAAATAATAACATATAAAAGTGGCATTGAAAAAGAGCATTATCTACTCCAAAATGTAAGTTGCCTAAAACTACGC
>ERZ773104.5048-NODE-5048-length-10246-cov-8.078501_pt1 | contig 10246 bp, 7 predicted proteins | sample MGYA00511920_ERZ773104 | MGnify/ENA primary metagenome ERZ773104 (study PRJEB29015, sample SAMEA2737857) | human gut metagenome | biome: human gut; feature: human-associated habitat; material: faeces | place: China | collected 2012 ...
CACATTTTCGCTTAATTTGTGAGATCTACAGGTTAGATACCTTTAACCCGCTATGTGTTTTTATCCACTCAATTAAATTTTTGATCTCAATTATAACATCACCATTTTTAATACTGTACAATGCAACGAACAAAGACAGAATAGTTACGATCATCATGATCCACTGCAGTTTTATGTTTGATTCACTGCTTCTGTATTCAGCCGCATCATTCAATAGCTTTAGGATATTATCAATTTGCACTTTTGTTTCTTTGATTCTTTTAGATATACCTTCAAGACTCCTTGACGATACAGAACCTTTTTTATAAAACTGATGTCTAAAGGCTTTGACGTCATCGTGATCTATAGACTTACCTGAGAATTCTGAAATAAAGCGATAACAATAATATAGCTTTCGTTCAACTGCAACTCTGACTTTTAGAACAGAGGATGTTTTAGTTTTTCTAATCACTTTGCTGATTTTTTTATTGCAGATCGCAATGTCTCTATCTGCAACATATTCCAATGTAGCCGCAGTTAAATAAACCCCATATATATCCGAGATATCATGGTGGGCTATCTCCGGCAAATGATCGTCTCTGGAGTAATTTCCGCCGCAGAAAGCAGATAAACGTATCCCCTCATTTTCTCCATGCTTATAATCCCAGCATACGCAGGCGTTATACGTTGGTGCATAGTCGGCAACTCTGTCAAACGAGATACTATCCCAAAACTCTAAATTGCGACGCTCATTACTGGGACGGATATTGGTTGAATATGTTTCAAATGTCGGTGTAAATATTCCGTCGTCCCAAAAGCGAACGGAATATGTCTTGCGAATTTCCATCAATATTTGCCACTTCAGTTGAGAAATCATCTTATAGATTTTTTCTTGACGAACATTATTACCAGTATGAGATGATCTACCAAATTTTTTTACAGCATACCAAGGTGTATTGAATTGTCTATAAACCATTGTATATCCAGAATACTTTTTCTTACATACTTCTGCGATCTTAGTATTAAATTCTTTTGTAATATATACACGATACTGTACTAAAAGAAAAGTGGCTGACAGATTACGAAGAGATACGGAAAGATCAGAACAAGATTGTTGGAGCTTTTCGTTTTTACGAAACTGAACTGATAAAATATGTGTAAAAGCCTGACCATCATAATACCGACCAAAATTGTCGATCTTATCAATATCCTCACGGGAACGAAATGCACCAAAAGGGGCTATCTTATTTCGGCGAACACATTTTTTCAGTTCCTTAATAAACTTTGGCAGGTCTTCTTTTGGAAGATAATCGTACAAATCTATGTAGTCTAACTTTACAAAACTATCGACATCCTTCTTTTCTATGTAATCAAAACCTTGCGGCATATCTGCAGCTTCTTCTTTTGAAAATAGATCATCATCAAACCGATATTTCTCATGTTCTGAAAGTGGGAATATCTTTGCCAACTGCAATCTCAGTGTTCTGTACAGAGAATACGAAGATTCAGCCAGTTTATCTGAAAAAGACATTGTATATCTATCGAACACCTTGTTGTAGGATAATTTCATCGCACACACTCCTTTCGCACGATTATATGGGTATTTGCTTTATTCTTAGAGATTCTTGTAAAAAGGTTCAGCGGCAAGAAGAAACCAAGCTCCTTGCCACTTTAAATTATCAGCTATCCAAAGATTTATACTCTGTGACAATTTTCAAATAGGTTTCGGGATCGCCGTTCAGTATCAAATCAGCATATCCAACCGGGTCATTGTAAATCAGATAATCCAGTTCTGACCGCTGATACATATTGTCGGCAACCTCCTTTTCCACGGCGATGGTGTCAATGGCAATGATGCTGCCATCAAAGAATTTCAGCTCTACACAGGCAGTATCCATGTTAAACTCACAAGAAATCAATCTATCCATAAGAAACCTCCATTCTGCGGGATGTTAGATCATCCCAAAATATTTGAATGCTTCTCGGATTGCTTTCTCTTTTTCCGGTGGACACTGGGGCTGTCTGGAATCCTCGGACTTCGGCAGATTATAGTTCTTACCAACCCCAATCCCACATTTTCGTTTAATCTGTGAGATATAGAGGTTGGACACCTTTAACCCGGTATGCTCCAACACATACTCCTTGATCTGCGGATAGGTTGCCCCATCCTGAAATTCGGACATATCCATATCTTCCAAAGAGAACTCAACCCGAATCTTTTTCGAGTCGACCTCGCCCTTGGAAAGTAAGACAACCGTCTCCACATGCCCCGTCCTCCCAAACAGATCCACGCCCTTGACCTTGACCGTCTTATACCCCAACTCTTCCAGCACAGCACAGTCCCTAGCAGCAGTAGCGTGATTGCAGGATATCATAACTATCCTGTCAGGGGACATTTTTGCCATGTACTCCAGTGCGTCCCTAGTGCAGCCCTTTCTTGCAGGATCAGCTATTATCACATCTGGTCGTTCGCCACGGCTGTAAAGTATCTCTGCTATCTTTCCTGCGTCACCACATATAAATTCCGCATTTGTGACATTGTTTGCTGCGGCATTTCGTTTTGCATTGTCTATTGCAGACTCTATTATCTCAACACCTATGAGCTTTTTCACCTTTTGGCTCATTGACAAACCAATCGTTCCTGCACCGCAGTAAAGATCAAGAAGAGTTTCCTTTCCTGTCAGCTGAGCGTAATCTGCGGCAATTTCATAAAGTCGCTCCGCCTGAATTGTATTTACCTGATAAAATGACAGCGGTGATATCTCTATATCATTTCCACACATGGTATCGTGTATCGTGTCACTTCCGTACGCAGTAACAAGCTTCTGTCCGAGTATACAGTTGGTCTTTCGGCTATTCTCATTGAAAACTATACTCTTTATATCAGCATATTTTTTGCAAAGCTCACCCACAAGCGCATCAAATACGCCACGCTTTTTAAGGTCGGTAATAACAAGACAGACCATTATCTCACCTGAGTGTTCACCACGCCTGAGATAAATATGCCTGAGCAGACCGCTTCCCGTATCCTCGTTGTATGCCTTTATCTTACGCTTGTTCACATAAGCCTTTATTTCATCGGCTATTGCCTTGAATACAGCAGGCTGTAATGCACAATCGGTGTGATCGCATACATGATGAGAACGCCTTGAATAGAATCCGCAAACTGCCCTGCCGTCCTGCTCTGCTACAGGGTACTGCGCCTTGTTGCGATAGCCAACAAGCTGTTTACAACCCTCAAAGCTGTCATATTCAGGATAAAGCTTACCAATACGTTCAAATGAATCCTTTATGAACTGCTCTTTTACACGGCATTCTTCCTCATAGCTCATGTGACGAAAACAACAACCGCCACACCTTGAATACACAGGGCAATCGTTCTTCGTTCTTTCAACCGAACCACTTACAATATTTTCGATAATTCCATAGCAATACGTTTTACAGACCTTGACTATCCTGCATTCGATAACGTCGCCAATAACAGTAAAAGGCACGAAAACAGCAATGCCCTCGTGCTTTCCTACTCCGTTGCCCTCATTTGTCATACCGCTTATTTCAAGCCTGATAATCTCATTTTTCTTTAGCATAAAATTCCTCTATCTCGTTTTTTCGCTTCAACATAAGTTCAAAATGCTTATTGTATTCCAGCGGAAATTTGTAATTGAACACACGCTCCAAACGTCCGCCCTCTTTGTCAACAAGCTTTGTCGAGCCGCCAGCACCCATTGCAAGTATGGTCTGAACTTCTTCCATTATATAGATATTATACAAACTCTCGTGACCCCGCTTTGTCCAGCCTATATTTTCAAGATTTTCAAGCATATTCTTCTGTCTGTAGAGATAATAAGGCAGATAGCCGCTTTCAAGAAGTCTTTTTGTGGCATACTCTACCATTTTATCGGCTGGATTTTTCAGCACTTCCCTGTCACCACTGTGATTTAGCCTAGCCGCACGCTTTATGGAAAGTGTGTGTACAGTGATATTCTCAGGAACAAGCTTGATAAGCTTATCAATGGTATTCTCAAAGCTCTCCACTGTGTCTGTTGGCAGACCTGCGATTATATCGGTATTTATAGAGTCAAAACCAACTTTTCTTGCAAGGTCAAAGCTGTCAAAAAACTGTGCAGATGTGTGCTTTCTGCCAATAGCCTCAAGAACGCTGTCATTCAAGGTCTGTGGATTTATAGATACTCTGCCACAGCCGTTTGCTTTAAGCACCTTCAGCTTTTCTTCAGTTATAGTGTCAGGTCTTCCCGCTTCAACAGTGTATTCACGGACAGTTGACATATCAAAGCTGTTTGCAATGACCTTCATAACTCTGTCAAGCTGAGCAGCAGTGAGCGTGGTAGGAGTGCCGCCGCCAAAATATACGGTGTCAAGCTTTAAACCAAGCTTTTCCGTTATCTTCGCAGTGTAAACTATCTCCTCGCACAGCTTGTTCACATACTCAGGGATAAGCTTCATACATCCCTCGATAGATTGTGAAACGAATGAACAGTATGAACATCTTGTGGGGCAAAACGGCACTGACACATAAAGACTAAAGCTGTCCTTTTCAAGCTCATCGAGGACAGGCTTTGGGGTTATAGCAGTTTTGTATGCAATATCGCACTTTTCTTCGCTGCAAAGATATCTGCTCTCCATGGCTTTAAATATCTCCGCCTTGTTCATGCCCTCACTGAGCATATCATTCACACGCTTCACAGGTCTTATTCCCGTTATAACGCCCCATTTCGGCACAATGCCTGTTATCTCGCTCATTGCCTTAAAAAGAAGTCTTGACAGCGAAAGTTCCATGTCGCTTTCAAAATGCACAAACTCCTCTTTTTCGCAAGTCTTGCCGTCATATCTCACCTTAACGCTCAAACAAACATTGTCAGCGTTATCCTTTTTCTGAGCGAACACATAATCGTCCTCTGTATCTATGCTGTCAGAAAAAACGTGGGTAAAGAGCGTTGCAGGGATAAAAAGCTTCATTACTCCCTCAAGCTCATATTTATAATCGTTGCCGCTGAATATCAGAGTCATTTCAAAGCCTCCGCAGCCTGCCTGAGATATGGGTTATACTTTCTCTCAGCGTCAAGTGTTGTGACATTCATATGACCAGGATAAACAGTTAGATTTCCACCAAGGTCAGCTATTTTCATAAGCGACTTCATAAGGGCTGTGCTGCTTCCATCAGGCATATCAGTTCTGCCAACACTTCTTGAAAATAGGGTATCTCCCGAAAACATATTCATGCCGCATATGAAACAAACAGAACCGCTTGTATGTCCCGGCGTTTCCAACACGTCAAATTCAAGCTCGTCAAGCTTTAGTATATCATCCTCTGAAAACACATTGACCTTGCCTGTGTAATTTCTGTGTCCTCTTATTCTGAAAAGATTAGCAAGCATTCCTGCGTCATCTGTAAGCTTAGGCTTATCCATAATGTGGATATACACCTCGCAGCCTGTCCTGTCTACGAGGTCAGCCACAGCACCGATATGGTCAAAATGACCGTGGGTAAGAAAAATCTTTTTAAGCGTAAGACCGTGACTCTCTATCTCACCGAGAATATAATCGGGGTCGGCAGGTGCATCGATAAGAACGCAGTTATTTTCTTCGCTTGCAACAATATAGCTGTTCGTTTCACAAACACTCAATGGTTTGAGCCTATATATTTTCATTATCTGTCCTTTCTTATTTACCGCTTCTTTCAACAGAAATAACGTTCTTTATTTTCTGAAGCTTGTTTATAACATTGTTGAGCTGTTCCATTCCTGCAATGCTGACAGTTACGGAAAGCATTGCATTGCCGTTTTTCAGTTCCCTTGAGGTTGACTCATAGATAAAAATATTAATCATTGCAAGCGCTGACGAAACGTCTGCCAGCAGACCTATTCTGTCAACCGCAACGATATCCAAAGTACACTTGAAATAGCCAGTATGCTTTTCAGAACTTTCCCACTTAACATTTATCCAACGTGCGGCATTTTCAGGATCATCTTTCTGCGAAAGATAGTTCACGCAATCCTTTTTATGCACGGATATGCCGTGACCTCTCGTGATAAAGCCGACTATTTCGTCACCTGGAAGCGGATTACAGCACTGTGCAAACTTGATAGCGCAGTTGTCGATGCCGTCAACGATAACACCGGTGGAATTTTTGGAAGTCTTTATCTTATTTTCAAGGTCAGAAGTATCAGTCTGAGCCTTTTCACCGTATTTCTTATTATACTCAGATTTCAGCCTCTGCATCACCTTTGAAAGCTGAACACCACCGTAACCTATGGCTGCAAAGAAATCATCAAGAGTATCACAACTGTGTCTGTGCATATCCATTTTGAGAAAGTCCTCAAGTTCTTCCTCAGGCACTCTTATATTATTTCTGCGAAACTCTCTTTCAAGAGCATTTCTGCCCTCAAAGATATTCTCCTCTCGTCTTTCCTTTTTGAACCATGAACGTATCTTGGATTTGGCTTCATTGGTCTTGCAGATATTAAGCCATGAACGGCTTGGACCATGACCTTCAACGTTGGTAGTAAGTATCTCGATTATCTCGCCTGTTTTTATCTGATAATCATAAGACACCATTTTCTTGTCTACCTTTGCGCCGCACATCTTATGACCCACCTGTGTGTGGATAGCGTAAGCAAAGTCGATAACAGTTGAGCCAACAGGCAGTGTTATCATATCGCCCTTTGGAGTGAAAGCAAAAACGTCCTCAGGGGCAAGGTCATTTTTGATAGCTCTTACTATCTCCTCAACGTCGTTTGACTCTTGCTGTGATTCGATTATCTGTCTTATCCATGCAAGGCGCTGATCGTCCTTTGAACTACCCCTTACGCCCTCTTTATATTTCCAGTGAGCGGCGATACCATATTCAGCCGTTCTGTGCATTTCCCATGTTCTTATCTGAACCTCGAAAGGTATTCCCTCTCTGCCGATAACAGTTGTGTGAAGAGATTGATACATATTAGCCTTAGGCGTGGAAATATAGTCCTTAAATCTGTTTGGGATAGGTCTGAACATATCGTGGATTATGCCAAGTACGTTATAGCACTCGGTAACTGTATTGACGATAATTCTTACGGCATAGCGATCATATATCTGGTCTATCTCCTTGCCGTCACGATATACCTTTTTATAGATACCATAATTGCTTTTAACTCGACCCTCGATAAGGGGAACAGGGTCAAAATCCTTTTCAAGCCTGTCATGTATCTTGTGCTTGATGTTTTCAACAAGCTGTTCACGGCTGCCCTTTCTGAGCTGCATTTGCTCGTCTATCTCGGCATAAGCATAAGGATCAAGATAGTAAAAAGCAAGATCTTCAAATTCATCTTTAATTGAGCGTATTCCAAGGCGGTGAGCTATCGGTGCATAGATGTTCATTGTTTCATGGGCGATAGTTCTGCGTTTTGAATCTTTGCAATAATTAAGAGTACGCATATTGTGAAGTCTATCTGCAAGTTTTATGATAATAACACGAATATCCTCACTCATTGCAAGAAGAATTTTTCTGATATTCTCGGCTTTCTGCTCGTCTTTGGTGAAAGTTTCCACCTTTTTCAGCTTTGTAACGCCATTTACAAGCATTGCAACGTCTGAGCCAAAATTCTTCTGTAATTCTTCAAGAGTGCATGGAGTGTCCTCCACAACGTCATGAAGAAGCGCTGCACAAATAGTATCAGTATCCATGCCAAGCTCCAAAAGAATATATGCAACAGACAGCGGGTGGGTTATATACGGTTCGCCAGACTCTCTTTTCTGATTGTGATGATACTTTTCAGCAAGTTCATAGGCGGAAACGATTTTTGACAGATCGTACTGCCTCTCGCCATCAAGTATTTTCTGAATAAGTGCATCAATGGAACACACCGACCTATCGCCTATATGCTCAGGCTTTGAAGCTTCAGGCACAGCGTCGGTATAGTCAGGAGAAGCCGTAGGAGCAGGCTTTTCTTCAAACTGCTCTTTAACCTCGGCTTCGGCAGGAAGATCTTCTTCACTGACAGTTTTTATTTCTGGTATATTTTCCATCTTATCCATTTCAGCAGGATCAAGCAAAATATTCTCTTTATCTGACATTTTAGTTACCTGCCTTTCCAAGCATTTCATTCAGCTTAACAAGAGTTTCAGAGTCCTCAAGATTTACCTTTTGTTTCGGCACAACGTAGCTTATTTTCATAGTTGCGGGTCTGAACTCGATAAGACCCTTATCACGGAAAATATCAACACAAATATGCAGTTTGCAATAATTCATGCTGTCGCCTGATATTTTCATAAAAAGATTATCCAACGTAATATTCTTAACTGCACTTATGTATTTATATACACCGATAAGCTCCTGCCTTGTCGGGATTATTTTTCTTATAAAACTTGCAGGAAGCTGTTCCCCGCGCATGAGCTTTTCATAACAATCCTTTGCCGCAAAATATCTTTCCTGCTTTACTCCACTCAATCTATGGTCGATAACTCTTATGGATATGGACTCACGGCTATTGAACACATTTATTCCAAGCTCCACGAGCATATCAAGCTTATCGCCAACTGCGAAACAAGCTTTTTCAGGTGCAAGGGAGAAAATAAGAGCCTGTCCTCTATAGCTTCCGTATGAAAACTCGATCTTTGTATGCTTGCCCTGTGACAGCGGTATTATCTTATCTACTCTTACTCCAAGCATTGCAAAAACGGGAGCAGGGTTCTCTGCACCAAAAGGCTCCATTGCTGCAAGACCCTTTACATTATCAAGGTTGATATCCTGCGGCATAAGAAGCTTATCCGCTATAAGCTCAACGCTAGGGAATTTCTCCATAGGATCGCTGTATTCATACACCATTTGAGTGAATTTTTCGATGTTCTCAGCCTTCAGCGACAGACCTCCTGCACACTCATGTCCACCAAATTTATCAAGCAGCTCTCCGCAATGCTGAAAACACTTGAATATATTGAAGCCCTTTACGCTTCTCGCAGAGCCTCGTGCGTTTCCATCATCATCAATGGAGATTATAACATTCGGCTTTCCGTAAAATTCCAAAATGCGTGAAGAAACAATGCCCATAACTCCGTGGTGCCAGCCCTTGCCTGAAAGCACAAGCACTCTATGGTCAAGAGTTTCAGGGTGAGCGTTTATATGATTTACTATTTCTGTCATTATCTCTGTTTCCGTCTGCTTGCGCTGGGCGTTAAGATTTAAAAGAGTGTCAACATAATTTTCAGCGTCCTCCGGGTCTTCGCTGAGAAGTGTTTTTACCGCTGTAAGTGGTGAGCCAAATCTGCCCGAAGCGTTTATAACAGGGGCAATCCTAAAAGCAATGCCTGTTGAGTCAAGAGCATTTCTATCAAGCTTTGCTTTATCTATAAGATAGTTTAATCCCAATATTTCGGTGTTTGCAAGATATTCAAGACCACGCTTGACAATAGTTCTGTTTTCCCCTGTGAGTGGCACAACGTCCGCAACTGTACCGATAGCACAAATGTCGGCATACTGTTCCATAACAGTGTCGTAGCTGCCGCCGTCAAGTGCAGCACAAAGCTTGAAAGCTACACCAACGCCTGCAAGGTCTTTGTATGACGAAGGACAATCTGCACGATGCGGATTAACGATAGCCCTTGCCCTCGGAAGCTTCTCAGGCGGCTGGTGATGATCTGTGATAACAAGTTCCATATCAAGCTCAGCAATACGCTCAGCTTCCTCAACCGCAGAAATGCCGTTATCCACGGTGACGATAAGCTTAACACCCTTTTCTGCAAGCATTTCAATAGCTTCCATGTTCATGCCATATCCAGCCTCACGCTCAGGAATATAGTACATAATGTTTGCGCCCATGCTTTCAAGATAGTTGTAAAGTATAGTGGTGGACGTAACTCCATCGCAGTCATAGTCACCGTAAATACAAATAAGGTCATACTGATCAACCGCCTTGTTTATCACCTCGGCGGCTATAGCCATATCCTTTATAAGAAAAGGATCACTAAGTTCTTCGCCTTTAAAAAAATCAGCAAGGCTGTCAAAGTCAGTGAAACCCCTTGAAGTCATGACGTCTAGGGTAAGGCTTTTCAAGTCACACTTGTTCATAAACTCTGCAGTTTTCACAGGGTCAGGTCTGTTTATTCTCCATTTTTTCATATAGAAATAGTCCTTTACGCAAATTTACATTCATTTTTCATTATACCACATAAACTGGCTTTTTTCAAGTAGCATCAAGAAAAAGTGTGAAATTTTAGTGTAGTGCTACAATAGATATTGGACAAAATTAAGAAAAAAGAAAAGAGAGATAGA
>ERZ773104.5056-NODE-5056-length-10222-cov-3.566932_pt1 | contig 10222 bp, 9 predicted proteins | sample MGYA00511920_ERZ773104 | MGnify/ENA primary metagenome ERZ773104 (study PRJEB29015, sample SAMEA2737857) | human gut metagenome | biome: human gut; feature: human-associated habitat; material: faeces | place: China | collected 2012 ...
TACCAAACTGGAAGATGCAAAGAGCTACGAGGTAAGCAAGTAAGCACTGATATCCGATTGCGAACCAGAACCATTTTGCGTTGTTCATCTCTCTCTTGATCGCACCCATAGCTGCGAAGCAAGGAGCACACAGAAGGTTGAATACAAGGAATCCATAAGCAGCAACAGGAGTCATAACTGCTGCAAGATTTCCCCAGATCTCTGCTCCATCCTCTGCAACCTCAGCAAATCCGAAGAGCATACCGAATGTAGCAACGACGTTCTCTTTTGCGATAAGACCGGAAACAGCAGCAACTGCCATCTTCCATCCTTCGCCGGCGTTTGTCCATCCAAGTGGAGTGAAGATCCATGCGATAGCAGAACCGATCTTAGCAAGAATACTGTTGTTCAGCTCTTCTACCATTCCGAAGGAACCGCCTTCCATAAGAAGACCGAACTGGTAGAACATCAGCGCTACGCAGTAAGCGAATACGTTCTGGAAGATAATCGCGAACCAGAACCACTTTCTGGACTGCATCTGCTGGGCCATTGTGGAAATCGCCGCCAGACACGGGGAGTTTAACAGGTTGAATACAAGGAAGGAGAAGGCTGCTGCCATTGTCGGGAACCAGTCTCTGATCGCGGCTGCGACAACGTCTGTCTCCTCGGAGAGATCCTCGCTGACATTTGCAAGGACACCCATTGTGGAAACGATACCCTCTTTTGCGGAGAATCCGGAGATCGCAGCTGCAACGCACTGCCATTTGCCCCATCCGAGAGGAGTGAAGATCCATGCAAGAGCGCTTCCGAGGATCGCCATGAGGCAGTTCTCTGTGTCTTCTACCATACCGAACGCACCATTCTCGAAACCGAAGGTGGAGAGGATCCACATGATCACGCAGGCAAGGAACAGGATCGTTCCGGCTTTCTTAATGAAGCCCCACAGACGCTCCCAGGTGTGCATGAGAACGGTCTTGGCAGACGGGATGTGGTATGCCGGTAACTCCATAACGAACGGAGCTGCCTCGCCGGAGAACGGCTTTGTCTTCTTTAACATGATCGCTGCGACAAGGACGCAGACGATACCTAACGCGTACATTAAGAATGCTGTATTTCCCGCATCGGAGTAATCTCCGGAGGTCCAGCCGACCATGATGCCGCCTAAAAGAGCGATAACCGGAAGCTTCGCACCGCACGGAATAAATGTGGCTGTCATAATGGTAAGACGTCTGTCGTTATCATTTTCGATGGTCTTGGAAGCCATGATACCCGGGATACCGCAGCCGGATGCGATAAGGAGCGGAATGAAGCTCTTACCGGAAAGTCCGAAGTGACGGAATACACGGTCCATGACGAATGCGATACGTACCATGTATCCGCAGTCCTCAAGGATGGAAAGCATTAAGAATAAGAGTGCCATCTGCGGGAGGAATCCGAATACAGCGAAGAGTCCGCCAAGGATACCGTCTACAACAAGGCTCTGGATGAAGTCGCTTGCGCCTGCTGCCGCGAGTGCCGCGCCTGCCCATTCCTGAATGCCGCCGCCGAATGTATCATTCGCCCAGTCTGTACCCATGGTTCCGAGTGTGCTTACACAGATATAGTAAACGAACCACATCACTGCCGCAAAGATCGGGATACCTAAAATACGGTTTGTAACGATCTTATCGATCTTATCGGATGTGGAGAGCTTCTTGCCGGATTTCTTAACGGCCTTGTCGATCACGCTTCCGATGTATGTATAACGCTCGTCTGTGATGATGCTCTCTGTATCGTCATCGGTCTCTTTCTCAAGACGGGTCACCTCTGTGTTGACCGCTGCCATAGCGGATGCCGGAAGATGTAACTGCTCGATGACCTTGCTGTCCTTCTCAAGAAGCTTGATCGCGAACCATCTCTTCTGGTCTGCGTCCACAGCGTCACCGACAGCCTCCTCAACCTTCTCAATCGCGTTTTCTACGCTTCCGGAGAAGATTCCGGCCGGATTCTTCCACTCATTCTTCTTCGCTGCCTCGATCGCCTTCTCGACAACCTCCTTAAGGCCTGTGCCCTTTAATGCGGAGGTTTCAACGACTTCACAGCCGAAAATCTCGGAAAGCTTCTTCACATCGATCTTATCCCCGCTCTTTGCAAGCAGATCAGCCATGTTTAACGCGATTACAACCGGAATACCGATCTCGAGGATCTGAGTCGTCAAATATAAGTTTCTCTCAATGTTTGTTGCGTCTACCAGATTGATGATCGCCTGCGGTTTCTCGTGAACGAGGTAATCACGGCTTACGACTTCCTCCAGTGTGTACGGGGAAAGGGAGTAAACACCCGGAAGGTCTGTGATGATGATCTCTTCACCGCTCTTGGCAGATTTTAATTTACCTTCTTTTTTCTCTACAGTTACACCCGGCCAGTTTCCGACGTACTGATTCGCGCCTGTGAGGGCATTGAACATGGTCGTCTTACCACAGTTCGGGTTGCCGGCTAATGCGATTTTAATAGCCATTTTTCATCCTCCTATTTTCCTGCACTTGTGTTGTCACTGTCCACATTCTGGGCGGACAGCAACTGGGTTTTGCCAATGCTTTGCATACACATCAGGCAAAACATTTATCCGTCATCAGACTGTAACGACTTCGACACTTTCCGCATCGTCTCTTCTCAAAGACAGTTCATATCCACGGACCGTGATCTCGACCGGATCACCGAGCGGTGCTACTTTACGAACGTAGATCTCGCTGTTTTTGGTAATGCCCATATCCATGATTCTGCGGCGGAATGCGCCCTCTCCGTTGATCTTTACAACTTTAACCGTTGTATGTACCGGAACTTCACGTAATGTCATGTCTTCTCCTTTCTATCCTTGTGGATCGCTCCTGCGGTCCGGATCCATTCCCCTGTCTTTTGTAAAATTTTCCCAAAAGCTTTCGATTAACCGCTGCTAATTAGTGCATGCTAACCATTGGGGAAAAAGCAAAGTGGGAAATCTCCCACTTGAACTTTCATCATCCATAACTGCCTCATTCTTCCCAGTCTGCACTTCCCTGCGGGATAATGCAAACGGCTGAACAGTTACCGTCTTTTTTCACAGCTACTGCACCATAACGTGCTTTGCCATCTCCTTGTTGATCGCGACTCTGGAATCCTTGATGTTTACGATCAGGTTTCCGTTGAGTTCAGAGATCACTGTCACTGCCGCTCCGTCCACGAAGCCAAGATTCGCGAGGAATCTCTTTGTATCCTCCGCTCCGCCGACACGCTGGATCATACCGGTCTCACCGGCACGTAAAAATGTCATTGGCATCATGTTTCCTCCTCTTTACACGCCCATCCACTCAGATCTTGTGAGCTTTCGGAGCTGTATCGTAATGGACACTGCCGCATCCGCTGCACCCGCTGCACCCGGAGCAGGAACCGCAGCAACCTCCGCAGGAACCGCTCTTCTTCTGTTTCCGGATGCTCTTTATCACACCGATCACGGCCATGGCAACCAGCAACAAAACAATTACATCTGTAAGCATTTCCATCACCTCTCACCAAACCATTTATGGGAATAATTGTATTGATAACGAATATCAATTTCAAATGAATTATATGACTTCATACCCAACTTGTCAACTGGTATTTAATAATTTTTTAAGATTTTACAGGAGGGTTTTACTTGCTTTCCAAAGGCTTTCCATTTAGAATGATAGTATATCTGCGCCCATATTTCTGTCTTGTCTGAATTTATTTTTTATATCTTCAAAATTCGCCAACAATTAAGATATATAAAGGCCAGATAATTTTATTTTTCGACCTTTTGTGACTCTTTTAAAAGCCAGTACCTTTCCGGTATTTTACCGTTCTCGTTCTGGCAGATTTCGAAAGCGCCACAGCAATATTATTATCAGGAGGTTTCTAACATGAATAACATAAGAAAGCTTACAGATTCCCTTTTCTGGGTCGGCGTCAATGACCGCCGCATCGCTCTCTTTGAAAATGTTTATCCGGTTCCTACAGGAATGTCCTATAACTCTTACGTTCTTCTTGACGAGAAGACAGCACTCTTCGATACCGTGGACGCGTCCTTCACCCATGATTTTCTCGAAAATGTGACCGCTGCCTTAAAGGGCCGCACTCTGGACTATCTGATCGTAAACCACATGGAGCCGGACCACTGTGCGTCCATCGCCGATGTGATCGCCGTTTACCCGGAGGCAAAGATCGTATGCACCGCAAAGGCTGTGGGAATGATGAAACAGTTCTTTGATTTTGATGTGGACAGCCGCGCGATTCTGGTAAAAGAGGGAGATACCATCTCTCTCGGCTCCCATGAGCTTACCTTCGTGATGGCCCCGATGGTGCACTGGCCGGAGGTCATGGTTACCTATGAAAAGACAGAAAAGATCCTGTTCTCCGCTGATGCCTTCGGTTCCTTCGGCGCTGTCGACGGAAATATCTTTGCTGACGAGATCGACGATAAGGTTGCCTGGCTCTCTGAGGCGAGACGTTATTATACAAATATCGTTGGAAAATTCGGCATGTCCGTACAGGGTCTCTTAAAGAAGGCTGCCGGGCTCGAGATCCGGATGATCTGCCCGCTCCACAGCGTGATCTGGAGAGAAGATCTCCCATGGCTCATCGATAAATACCTCAAATGGAGCTCCTATACGCCGGAAGAGAAATCTGTAACGATCGCCTACGGATCTGTTTACGGTCATACGGAAAAAGCTGCCGATATCCTTGCCGGAAAGCTTGCCGACCGCGGCATCCGCCATATTTCCGTCTTTGACGTTTCCAAGACCCATCCGTCCTACATCATTGCAGACGCGTTCCGTACCTCCGCGATTGTCTTTGCATCCATCACCTACAATGGCGGTATCTTCTGCAATATGGACACACTGCTCCACCAGCTTGCAGCTCACGGTCTTACAAACCGTACCGCTGCCCTGATCCAGAACGGAACCTGGGCGGCAACCACCTCAAAACAGATGGGGGAAATCCTCGGTACAATGAAAAATATCCATGTTCTCGAGTCAGATGTGACCATTAAATCTGCCCTGAAAGACAATCAGGAGGCTGAGCTTGACGCACTTGCAGACGCAATTGCCGCATCATTACAGTAAGTGGAGGAAATGCCAATGAAATATGCAATCGTTTATTCCAGTAAGACCGGAAATACTGCAGCACTCGCAGATCGTCTCCATGATATCCTTCCGCATGAGCACTGTGTTTATTTCGGTGATACGTCCCATTACTCCCCGGATCTTGGCGCGGACCTTATCTTCGCCGGCTTCTGGACCGATAAAGGAAGCTGCGATGACAGGACGCGTGTTTTCTTAAAGAACCTTCAGAATACAAAGATCGCTCTTTTCGGCACAGCCGGATATGCAGCTCCTGATTACATCCACTCGATTTTAAAGCAGGCAGAGGCAAATATTCCCGTAAACAACACCGTTCTGACAGGCTTCGTCTGCCAGGGGAAAATGCAGCCGGCAGTCGCCGATAAATTTGCCGCAATGCTCGAAAAGGACCCGGAGGACGCAAAGGGAAAGCTTCTTCGCGATACGTACCAGGAAGGTCTCTCCCATCCGAACGAAGAGGACTTCGCAAACTTTAAAAAGTGGGCTGAAGGCTTTATCCACTAATTGATCGTCATATAAAACGCACTGCATGGATTCCGTATGGCGGTTAAATTCAAGTCGAAACGTCCGTGAGACTTTACGCATGATTCTGGTCAGCGAAGCTGACATATTCTTACCAGAATCATGAAATGCCGGATGATCGGGAAAACCGATCATCCGGCATTTTTTCATGCTCAAACTTTGCTCCAATCAGTCTTTCACTCTCGGCAGCATTCTTCCACCGTATCCGATTGCAAAGATCTCACCATTCTCATTTTCAAAAAATCTCACGTAGCCATCCTTATCCGGATTGCGCACAATCCCTAAAAATTCCTGCACCGGCACAAATCGAAGAAGCGTCTCTCCCTCTTTGGCTGCCAGATTTCCATCTTTCTCAAAGATCGTGATATTGTTATCTTCATCTGAACGGAAGGTGCCGCACATTGCCTTTCTCTTTTCCGCATCCCACTCCGTCTCCTGATAAACGGATCGGTCCTCGATCGGATTTCTTCCATGATACATCCGCATTGCTGCATCCGCGATCGTGCTAACCGGCACGCCCGATGTGTTGCACAGTACCATAACGCCCACTCCGGCATCATACGACCAGGATAAATTCGACGAAACTCCCGGCAGGCTTCCGCCATGCTCCATAACCGTCAGGTCATCCAGCTTCTTCTGCGAAAGGCCAAAACAATAATGACTCTCCGGGCGATAATCGATTCTTGGGCGGCACATCGTCCGGACACCCTCCTGAGAGAGGATCCTTGTTCCGTCAATTCCCTTTCCGTAATTCAGATACATGCAGATGTATTTTTTCATGTCTGCAAGCGTAGATTTCAGGGAACCGGCTCCGCCAAGGGAAAATGCATTGTCATGGTAATCTCTGCCGGAGGTCATGACACCTTTTTGCATTTTGTAGAGAACTGCCGCATTCGCATCCGCTGCCGGTCTTACATACTCTCCGCTGCTCCGCTCCATATGAAGAGGCTCAAGAATATGTTTTTTCACATATTCCGCAAAGCTGTTCTCCCCGCCGACACGACGCACGATCTCCGACAAAAGTCCAAAGCCATCATTGCAATAGCTCATGTAGTTTCCCGGATCTCCGATCAGACCGCCGTTTTCCTTTGTCTGGGCATCCAGCAGCTCAGCGACTGCCTTTGTTCCTTCCAATGCGATCTTCTCACAGAACGCAAAATCCCCTGTCTCATTCTCATCCAGTCCTGCCTTCTGCGCGATCTCATTGATGATTGTGCGGTGCATCGGATAAAAGCCCGCTGTGTGACATAAAAAGTGCCATACCTTTACCGGTTTCTGATTACGGTTTGTAAATTCCGGAATATATTTGCTCACCGGATCATCCAGATCTACTTTTCCAGCTTCGACTAACTGCATGATCGATAAAGCCACAAAGGATTTCGTGACGGACGCTAATCCGAAGATCGTATCCTCATCGATCGGCAGTTTTTTCTCCTGATCCCGGTATCCAAAAAACTTTTCATACTGTGTCTTTCCATTTCGGTCAACGATCGCAACCGCGATTCCCACTGCGTTGGAACGTTCCTGTATTCTGGATACAAGTTCCTCAAAAAGAAATCTTGACGCATTTGTGATTTTGTTCATAGGTACTCCTCTCCTTTACGCTGCGCGCACCTGATGATCTGACTCTCACACAGGCGCGCTGTCTTCATATTCATTATATCGATTCCGATCGTTTTCTTCAAGTTCTTCCCTGTCCCGGTCAATTTCGCTCAGAATTTTACTCTTTCTCTCTTCCATATCCGCTCACCTTCTATCTTCTTTAAAGTCTGATCGTGCCTACGCCGTCTTTAATTTCCATCTCAGTTCCGTAAGGTTTTGAAAGCTCTGCCAGGTATGCCAGTACCTTCTCATCACCGGTCAACACCGGAACTCCTTTTTGGGGCCTTTTTTCCGTCATTCCAAGAGAAATCGGATACAGTTTGATTTCTGTTAAATGTCCATCTTCCATGGTCCAGCCTGCCATCACGGATAACCAGATCTCCGGGAGCACTCCGTATCCGGCCGTGCCGTTTTTACTACGGGCATCCATATAAGCACCTACCTTGGTATCCAGCGGCATTTTTTTATTTATGTATGCATCGTAAGGCTGCTTTTCCACAGTTTCTGTCTCAAAAAGGAAATTTCCCAGACTGTAGAAGATAGGCGCTCCGTGATAGATCTCAATTCCACGAAGTTCATGCGGTCCGTGTCCGATTACCGCATCTGCTCCCGCATCCACACATCTTCTTGAAAATGTCTCAAGGAACATGGATGGAACCGTTGTGTCTTCCCCATCCGTCTCATGCCCATGAAAGCTTACAAGAACGATATCTGCCTGTTTTTTTGCCTCAATGATCTCCTTCTCGACACGTTCCATATCAGCCGGGAATGGAACGCTCTCGATCCAGTCTTTTTCATCCAGCACAAATTTGTATGTGCCAAACGGCAGGGTTCCGGAAGCCGGCGGATTCTTATAACCATTTTTAACGGACCGCTCCATTGTTGCGTTGATCTTTGTAAGCGCCGCCAGTTCTTCTGCTTTCTTATAATTCTCTTCCGTGACATGGTAAATCGTTTCATATCGCAGCGGATTTAATCCCGGTCTTCCGACCAATTCCGCGCTCTGTCCACCAGCCATTCCTGACTCATGGAAGCTTGAAGAGACTGCGATCATTGCGACACGTCCGTTTTTCGTCTCCAGATAGCATGGTTTTGATGCCTCGGAAAGATTTTTTCCTGTTCCGGCAAAGATCATGTCTCTCTCTTCGAGATTCCGGATCGTCGCAAGAACGCCTCCATGACTGTAGTCACAGGAATGATTATTTGCCGTATTAAACAGATTAAAACCAAACGATCTCATATCATCAAGGGTTCTTGGATCTGCCATTGCCCAGGTTCCTCCGGAAAATGCTGCCGGATATCCTTCCTCATTGTGGAATGTCATCTCCAGATTCGAAAATTTCACATCATACTGACTGATCACGTCTCTGACCTGCTCAAATCCTTCATAACCGCCTTCCGGAAATCTTCTTGTGATAAACGCATCTCCTGTAGCGATCAGTGTCATTTTCTTCATAATCTATTTTCCCTCCACAACAGAATTAGTCTCCCCGTCGATTCCTGCTGCCATCATCAATACCATAAATGCCTGCTGAACTGCCTTATATGAGTCGGTGATCGGAAACTTTTCATGAACACTGTGATTCATTATATTCTTTCTATTTTCATCCGGTGCAAACGCGCGTCCAAGACAGATCGATGGAATTCCTTTCGAAACCGCTACGTTCGCATTTGTGCAGCCGCCTTTATGGAATACCGGTTCAATATCCAGAGACTTCAAACCAAGCCACGCGGATTCTACCAGTGGTGTATGGGAATCCTGAACTCCGCCCGGAACCTGACTGATCAGGTTTTTATCCCAGGTGATCTCATCTTTTCCCCATTTTTCTGTTTCTTCCCGGCATGCTTCTTCGATCGCGTTAAAGATTTTTGTGCGAAGCTTTGCAAGCTCCTCCGGTGAATTTGATCTGAAATTAAATTTGATGGTTGCCTGCGATGCGATCGCATGCACTCCGGTCGCAGTTCCACCGTGGAAATTTGAGACACAGAAGCTTGTCTTCGGATCTGATGGAACTGTAAAATCAGCGATCTTCGCAACTGCTCTGGCTGCTGCATGGATCGGCTGTGCCATCTCGCCAAACGCTCCAAACGCATGACCGCCGATACCATAAAAGTTGACCTCGTAGGTCTCTCCGCTTGTCGCCTCGAAGATCAATACACTCATGTCATTGTTATCAATTGTGAGTGAAATATCAATGTCATCATTATCATTCAGGAAATCTTTCATTCCGCCGAGGCCGCCCATACCTTCCTCGCGGGTAGTTGCCACAAATACAATGTCTCCGAATGTCTTGATCTCGTTCTGATTCAATGCTCTTAAAAGTCCCAACAGCATTGCCAGTGCTCTCGTATCATCACCGATTCCCGGTGCGTAGAGGAATCCGTCTCTCTCCTCTACACCATGTACCGTTCCAAATGGAAAGACTGTATCCAGATGACCCTCGATCAATACCTTCGGTCCTTTGCCGCTTCCTTTTCGAAGGCCAACAACATTTCCACCGCGGTCAATGTGAACATTTTCAAGACCAAGAGCTTTAAATTTTTCCATCATAACCGCTGCGCGTTTTTCTTCCTCCCCCGTCGGAGCCTCTATGAGAACCAGTTCTTTCTGTTCTTCAATCGTATTCCTCTCATCTTCCTGTATAAATTTCATAGCTTCCTTTACACATGGAATACTCATTGTATATTCAAACTGTTTTTTTACCCGCTCTGATACCTGATACATGCTTCATCCTCCTTTTGTGATCAACAACTACTGGTAACAAAAATGATATAAACACGACAAAAGCGCTCCTTTTTAAGAAGGTCTCCCGGACCTTCACCATAGATGCATATGGCTGATTCTTAAAAAGATGCGCTTTCTTTTATAGGTCAATTATATAATAATTATATATATTGTTCAAATATTATTCATGAATGACTTACATTCTCATTTCGAATGAATTTGGCACAATTTTATTTATTCTTCTTTGATACTATTGAAATATTTTTCCGTGTATTCG
>ERZ773104.5069-NODE-5069-length-10201-cov-2.866056_pt1 | contig 10201 bp, 8 predicted proteins | sample MGYA00511920_ERZ773104 | MGnify/ENA primary metagenome ERZ773104 (study PRJEB29015, sample SAMEA2737857) | human gut metagenome | biome: human gut; feature: human-associated habitat; material: faeces | place: China | collected 2012 ...
CAGACTGTATTCTATGCTGTATATGTTTCTGTTTGTGCTCGCAATCATCATAAGCCTTCTTCTTCTGGTTATGGGTAACCGTATCCATGCGGCACTCGTCATTCATGCGCCTCTTCTTGGAAGAATGCTTGGACGACTGCTGAGTGCAAAGACCTTTCTGGTGTTTGTTGTGTTGTTTCTGGTATTTCTCGTTTTGTACAGATATCTTCCAAACAGAAAGGCATCACTGAAAAGTCAGGTACCGGGGGCATTTATTATCGCAGTTGCATGGTCATTGTTTTCCTATTTCTTTTCATTGTATTTTACATTCTTTCCGAATTTCAGCAATATGTATGGCAGTCTGTCTGCATTGATCATGGTTATGCTGTGGCTGTATGTGTGTATGAATTTGCTTCTGTATGGTGCTGAGATCAATGCATATTTCGAGAAAGAATTTCGTCAGGCGCAGATGTCTTTGTGGCAGGGGATAAAAAAACTTCTTGACAGTTTTTTTGCACTGTGGCATAGTAGATAGAAGAAAGTGACTGCTCAGCAGAATGAGTAGATGCTATAAGGTATAAGCTGTGAAGGCGTTTCAGGAGAATGTTTTCTTACAGAGAGAGGGAGTCATCGGCTGTAAGCCCCCTTAAGTTCAGACATTATCTTAATTTCCCGCCAGAGCTTCATTTCTGAAAGTATACAGTAGGAAGTGACGTTGATGCGCGTTAAGCATGACTCAAGTGCCTGTGAATCAGTGTTCACGGGAAACAGGGTGGTACCGCGGTTATTATTCCGTCCCTTTTCAGGGGCGGATTTTTTATGTTAAAAAAAGGAGAGTAAAACCATGGATATGAAGGAAAGACTTCAGGAACTGGCAGAAGCAGCCAGAAAACGGATCGAGGAATCAGATGGTCCGGATAAACTGAACGAAGTAAAAGTTGCGTACCTTGGAAAAAAAGGTGAATTGACAGCAATCTTAAAAAGTATGAAAGATGTTGCTCCGGAAGACCGTCCAAAAGTCGGTCAGATGGTAAATGAGACAAGAGCAAAGATCGAAGAACATCTGGAAGCGACCAGAAAGAAACTGGAAGAAGCTCTTCGTGAAGAAAAAATGAAATCAGAAGTGATCGATGTTACACTTCCGGCAAAGAAAGCAAAGATCGGACATCGTCATCCGAACAGCATTGCACTGGAAGAAGTAGAGCGTATCTTTATCGGAATGGGCTATGAAGTAGTAGAAGGTCCGGAAGTAGAATATGCAGATTATAACTTTACAAAACTGAATATTCCGGAAGATCATCCAGCAAGAGATGAACAGGATACTTTCTTTATCAATGATTCTATCCTTCTTCGTTCTCAGACTTCTCCGGTACAGGCACGTACCATGGAAAAAGGCAATCTGCCGATCCGTATGATCGCACCGGGACGTGTATTCCGTTCAGACGAAGTAGATGCGACACATTCCCCGTCCTTCCATCAGATCGAAGGTCTGGTCATCGATAAAAATATTACTTTCGCAGATCTTAAAGGAACTCTTCAGGAGTTTGCACAGGAACTGTTCGGACCTGAGACAAAGACAAAATTCAGACCGCATCACTTCCCGTTTACAGAACCAAGTGCAGAGGTAGATGTTTCCTGCTTCAAATGTGGTGGTAAAGGATGTCGTTTCTGTAAAGGTTCTGGTTGGATAGAAATCCTCGGATGTGGTACGGTACATCCAAACGTACTGAGAATGTGCGGTATCGATCCGGATGAATACACAGGATTCGCATTTGGTGTTGGCCTTGAGCGTATTGCACTTCTAAAATATGAGATCGATGATATGAGACTTCTTTATGAGAACGACGTCAGATTTTTGAAACAATTCTAGTTCAATTCAACAGAATTGAACAGCTTCCCTGATAGAATATCGGGGAATTTCCGAAATTTCTGCACAGCAGAAAGGATGAGCGAACGAAGTGAGCATTTACTTTCTGTGCAGGTTGATTAATTTAAATGAACTTTATTCGAAAGGTGGATATAAAACATGAATACATCAATGTCCTGGATTAAAATGTATGTGCCGGATCTGGATGTAACAGCCCAGGAATACACAGATGCCATGACACTGTCAGGAACAAAAGTGGAAGGCTTCGAAAAACTGGACGCAGATCTCGACAAGATCGTAATTGGACAGATTGAAAAAATAGAAAAACATCCTGATGCAGATAAACTTATCATTTGCCAGGTAAACATCGGAACAGAAACTGTACAGATCGTCACAGGTGCGCCGAATGTCAAAGAAGGAGATAAAGTACCGGTCGTTCTGGACGGCGGACGTGTTGCCGGAGGACATGACGGACAGAAGACTCCTGGTGGGATCAAAATCAAAAAAGGAAAACTCAGAGGTGTAGAATCCTTCGGTATGATGTGCTCCATCGAAGAACTTGGAAGCACAAGAGAAATGTACCCGGAAGCACCAGAATACGGTATCTATATTTTCACGGAAGATGCGGTTGTAGGAGAGAGTGCGATCAAAGCACTCGGTCTTGATGATGTTGTGATTGAATATGAGATCACATCCAACCGTGTAGACTGCTATGGTGTGCTGGGAATCGCGAGAGAAGCAGCAGCTACTTTTGACAAGAAATTCGTTCCTCCTGTAATCAAAGAGACAGGAAATGATGAAAAAGCATCCGATTATGTCAAAGTAACCGTAGAAGATCCGGAACTTTGTCCGAGATACACAGCAAGAGTTGTCAAAAACGTCAAGATCGGACCATCCCCGAAATGGATGCAGAGATGTCTGGCTTCCAACGGAATCCGCCCGATCAACAACCTTGTTGATATCACAAACTATGTTATGGAAGAATACGGTCAGCCAATGCACGCATATGATCTGGATACTATCGAAGGAAGAGAAATTGTTGTACGTCGTGCAAAAGCCGGAGAAAAATTTGTAACACTGGATGGCCAGGAACGTGAAATGGATGATCAGGTTCTGATGATCTGTGACGGAAAGAAAGCAGTCGGCATCGCCGGGATCATGGGTGGAGAAAACTCCATGATCACTGATAATGTACACACAGTACTTTTTGAAGCAGCATGCTTCAACGGAACGAACATTCGTCTTTCTTCCAAGAGAATCGGACTTCGTACAGATGCATCCGGTAAATTTGAAAAAGGGCTTGATCCGAATAATGCAAAAGCAGCAATTGACCGTGCATGCCAGCTGATGGAAGAACTGGGAGCAGGTGAAGTTGTAGGAGGATGTGTAGATATCTGCAATGAAGTAAGAGAACCTTCCAGAGTACCATTTGAGCCGGAACGCATCAATGCACTTCTGGGAACAGATCTTACAAAAGAAGAAATGCTTGCATACCTTGCAAAAGTAGAGCTTACTCTTGATCCGGAAACAAATGAGATCGTAGCTCCTACTTTCCGCCAGGATATCCATTGCATGGCAGATGTTGCAGAGGAAGTTGCAAGATTCTTTGGATATGATAAGATTCCTACCACACTTCCGAATGGAGAAGCTACGACAGGTAAACTTCCATTCAAACTTCGTATTGAGAACGTGGCAAGAGATATTGCTGAATACTGTGGATTCTCAGAAGGAATGACATATTCTTTCGAAAGCCCGAAGGTGTTTGATAAACTTCGCATTCCAGAGAACAGTGATCTCCGTAAAGTGATCACGATCAGTAACCCGCTTGGCGAGGATTACAGTATCATGCGTACAACGACTCTGAACGGTATGCTTTCTTCTCTGGCAACAAACTATAACAGAAGAAATAAAGCAGTCCGTCTGTATGAAATCGGTAAAGTATATCTGCCAAAGGCACTTCCGCTGACAGAGCTTCCAGATGAGAGAACACACTTTACACTTGGTATGTACGGAGCAGGCGATTTCTTTGATATGAAGGGTGTGATCGAAGAATTTTTCGAAAAATCCGGAATGAAGAAAAAAGTTCACTATACACCAGACAGCAACAAAACTTATCTGCACCCGGGCAGACAGGCGAATATCAGCTATGAAGGCAAAGTAGTTGGATATCTCGGGGAAGTGCATCCACTTGTTGCGGGTAATTATGGAATCGGAGAGAGAACTTATGTTGCAGTGATTGATATTCAGGATATCCTTGAATTCTGCGGATTCAACCATAAATTTACAGGAATTGCAAAATATCCGGCAGTTACCCGTGACTTAAGTATGGTTGTTCCGAAACATATTCTTGCAGGACAGATCGAAGATGTTCTGGAGCAGAGAGGCGGCAAGATCCTGGAGTCTTATCAGCTCTTTGATATCTATGAGGGTGCTCAGATCAAACCAGGATACAAATCCATGGCTTATTCTGTTGTATTCCGTGATCATGAAAAAACTCTGGAAGAGGCTGAAATCACAGCGACCATGAAGAAAATCCTGAATGGTCTGACAGCACTGGGAATCGAGCTGAGAAGCTGATGAAATTATATATTGTGAGACACGGCGAGACCGTGTGGAACAGGCATCATAAGGTACAGGGCGTGGCGGATATCCCGCTTGCTGAAAATGGAATCCTTCTTGCAGAGAAGACAGGGGAAGCATTAAAAAATGTTTCCTTTGATCTCTGCATTACCAGTCCGCTGGTGAGAGCCAGAAAGACTGCAGAATTAATCCTTGCAAAACAGGCGCATAAAGTACCTGTAAAAGAGGATATAAGGATCCGGGAAATTAATTTCGGTGTGCTGGAAGGCGTTGTGTGCATGAACGATGCACGCGAATATCTGGATCCGCAGATGAAGAAGTTTTTTACAGATCCATGGAATTTTGACCGCCCAAAGGATGGTGAAAGTATTAGGGATGTTCTTGCGCGGACAAAAGAGTTCTGGGAGGAACTCATCCATAACCCAAAACTTCAGGACAAGACGATCCTGATCGCATCTCATGGATGTGCAGTAAGGGCACTCCTTCATAATGTGTACAAAGACCATGAGGATTTCTGGCATGGTTTTGTACCCCCGAACTGCAGTGTGAATGTGGTTGAGGTGACAGACGGACAGGCCGTTCTTCTGGAAGATGATAAAGTATATGCATAAGAAACAGATGACAGGCAGTTCCTTTACAGGAGCTGTCTGTTTTTGTGTTTATGAATTCTTTGTGAAGGGCGGGTAAAGTGGAGAAAACAGCTTGTTCGCAAAAATATGATATGATATCATAAAAACAGGCAAAAATACTCTAAGGAGGTCGGCTATGAAGAAAAAAATCGTGAATGTTGTATTGTTTCTGGCTGTGCTTGCGGCAGCACTTGGAATGACTTTTTATGTAGGAAACAATGCGATGAGCGTATTGCTCTATAACTTTGTTTTTCTTGGTATTATAGCAGTGGTTTATGTCGTCGGACTGTTCGGAGGAATGTTCCGGATGAACAGACTTGCACAGTCGCTTGGAGATGCGGCACAGGAACTGGAAGATATGTTCAAGATGCCGGGAAGAGTTGCTCCGGACAAGATTGAATCCATGAACGGGATTTTTCATAATCACTATCTGGATGCGAAAATGAAGGCATTTACAGATGGGATTGCGAAGAGCCAGGAAGGAATTGTGGACATCGAGGAATATATCAATGAAGAAGACCTGGATCTTCATATCCACAAGAAACTTCTGGAAATGGCACCGGATCTTTTTACCAGTATCGGTATTCTTGGCACATTCGTGGGTCTGGTATGGGGACTCAAAGATTTTCAGCCGGCGAACTACGAAGCAATGACCAGTTCAGTTTCTTCGCTGGTAGATGGTATTAAGGTTGCGTTCCTTACTTCGATCTATGGTATTGCATTTTCTATTGTTTATACTTCGGGAATGAAGAGCGAATATTCCGCTCTTACAGAGAATCTTCAACTGTTTCTGGATAAATTCCATACATATGTGATGCCAAGTGCAGAGACAGAATCCATGAATCTTCTGGTTGCAAGTCAGAAGAATCAGACTGCTGCCATGAACCAGATGGCAGAACAGTTTTCTGTAAAAATGGCAGACAGTTTTGAAAAAGTCATTACTCCGACCTTCAAGAAGATGAATGACTCTTTGGATACACTGGTTTCTTCTGTGACGAAATGTCAGGAAGATGCAGTTAAAGAAATTCTGGATGCTTTTCTGAAAGAGATGAACACATCTTTTGAAATACAGTTCGCAGATTTTGGAAAGGCACTTACACAGCTGAAAGATGCACAGACAGATAATACCAATTATACGACAAATCTGTATCAGGCGATGAGTAAACAGCTCAGTGACGCATATGTGGAGCATGAGCAGACAATGAAAAAAATGATCGAAGAATCCACTGGTCTTCAGAAAGAATATATTACGGCTGCGAACCGTATCCTGCTGGACAACCAGACGATTCAGAAACAGCAGCAGGCAGATTATCAGCATCTTGCAGATTATCTCAAAGAAGCAGAGATGTCATCTGCCAAGTTCTGGGTTGCATGTAACCAGACCATGCAGAAATATGTTGAAGCTGCGGCACAGGGAATGGAACGTATTTCTGCGGCCGGAAAGAGCAATGCAGATGTTGCGGCTGCAAACCGTCAGGTAGTAGAAGAATTTGATCAGAAACTTCAGGAGTTTGCTCAGTATCAGAAGTTATCCTGTAAGACAATGGAACAGGTTCGTCGTCTTCTGACGGACATTTCAGCAGCGGGAAGCAGTGACCGGGTTCAGCTGACAGCAGGACGCAATTTACAGAAAGAATCACTTGAGAAGCTTCAGAAAACCATGCAGACACAGAGCGAGATGCAGCAGGAACTTCTGGAAGAAATCTCCAAAAACATCAGAGAACTTTCCAAAGGAGTTCAGAAAGGCAAATTCGGTTTGTTTAGGTAAGAGGAGAAACAGATGCGCAGAAAGAAAAAATCAGAGAACAATGGATTTAATGTCTGGCGTTCTTATTCCGATATGATGGCAGGTGTGCTTCTGCTTTTTGTGCTGATCATGTGTGTGACTCTTTTTCAGGCGCAGAAAAGCTATAATGAAAGTCTTCAGGAAAGAGATGAAAAAATCGCTCTTCAGGAAGAATACACACAGGAACTGCTGGATAAACAGAATGCGCTGGACAAAAAAGATGAGACACTGCAGAATCAGGATGCTCAGTTAAAAACCCAGGATGAAAAACTTGCAGAGCAGGAACAACAGCTTGCAGCACTCGCTGCCAAACTGAAAGAGCAGGAGTCTACACTGAATGCACAGCAGTCGGCATTGGACGAAAAGACCGCGCAGTTAAAAGATCAGCAGGCGCAGATCGACCAGATCATCGGTGTGAAGGCAGACGTAATTGAGACACTGAAAAATGAATTTTCCAAAAATAATATTAATGTAGATATTGATGCACAGACTGGCGCGCTGACACTGGAAGCAAGTGTTATGTTTGACTATGATCAGGCAGAACTGACAGATGCCGGTAAACAGGCTCTGGAGCAGATCCTTCCGATTTACTGTAAGGTACTTCTTCAGGATGATTATATGAAATATCTTGCAGAGATCATCATTGATGGATATACAGATACAGATGGTGACTACAGCTATAACCTGCAGCTTTCCCAGCAGAGATCACTGGCAGTGGCTCAGTACCTTCTTGACATTCAGGGAAACTTTCTGGATGCCACGCAGTCACAGAATCTGGAAAAATATCTCACAGTCAATGGGCATTCCATGGCAAACCCGGTTCTTGATGCAAACGGAAATGTAGATAAGGATGCTTCCAGACGAGTGGAGGTTAAATTCCGGCTGAAAGATGAAGAAATGATCGATGAACTGAATCAGCTTCTTAGCAGTAATGATGATACTACTGCGGATAACAGTGCATCTACGGATACAACGACTGCAGAAAACACGGAAAACAACTAAAAAACTGCTTGCAATGGACCAGAATGTATAGTATAATCAATACCGTTGTAAAAAAAGATGGTCCTCTGTTACAGTTCAATGTATTAAGAACATCCAGATAAGAATAGGAGAAAATAAAATGAACGACATCATTAAAAACATCGAGTCTGCTCAGTTAAAAGCAGAAGTACCGGAATTCCGTGTAGGTGACACAGTAAGAGTACACGCACTGATCAAAGAAGGAAACCGCGAAAGAATTCAGATCTTCGAGGGAACAGTTCTTAAAAGACAGGGTGGAAGCACCAGAGAAACTTTCACAGTAAGAAAGAGCTCCAATGGTGTTGGCGTAGAGAAGACATGGCCGATTCACTCCCCACACGTTGTTAAAGTAGAAGTTATCCGTCAGGGTAAAGTTCGCCGTGCTAAGCTGAACTACCTGAGAGACCGCGTTGGTAAAGCTGCTAAAGTTAAAGAACGCGTTAGATAAGAAAATTTCAAAGGTTTCAAAAGAAGGGACAATAACGACAGCTATTGTCCCTCTTTTTCCATTATGGGAGAATAATTATGGAAATAAAAAACTGGAAAGAATATCCCAAAGTACAGGAAGTAAAAGAAAAATTTGAAAATGAAAAAGTCCGCAGTTCCATGCGCTGGGTATTTCAGATCATGGTAACACTGGTGTTTGCAGCTGTTGTTGCGATCATGATGTTTCAGACAGTTACGATGCAGGAAAGCTCCATGGAACCGACGATTTCTGTCGGAGACCGTTTTTTTATAAATAGAGCAGTATATAAATTTTCTTCTCCGCAGAGGGGAGATATGATCGTATTCCGTACAAGTGCAAGTGATGATGCGGCTCTTCATATCCGACGTGTGATAGGGCTGCCGGGAGAAACAGTACAGATAACAGGAGGAAGAATCCTGATCAATGGAGAGGTATATAATGAAGGCAAAGATTTTCCAATGATAACCAATCCAGGCCTTGCAGCAACTGCGGTTACGCTTGAATCTGGAGAATACTTTGTCCTCGGAGATAACAGAAACAACAGTGAGGACAGTCGTTATGCAGACATCGGTATGGTCCGCAAGAGATATATTGTAGGTAAGATCTGGTTCACATGTTCTCCGTTTGAAAAACTGGGATTTACGAAAGGGTAGGTAATATATGAACGTACAGTGGTATCCTGGTCATATGACCAAGGCAAAAAGACAAATGCAGGAAGATCTGAAACTGATCGATCTGATTATAGAACTGGTAGATGCCAGAGTGCCTCTTTCCAGTAGAAATCCGGATATTGACCAGCTTGGACAGAATAAATCAAGACTGATTCTTCTGAACAAAGCAGATCTGGCGGATGAAAGACAAAATGAAGCATGGAAAGAATATTTTCAGAAGAGAGGTTTTCATGTTGTAAAAGTGGATTCCAGAAATGGATCCGGAATGAAGACCATTCAGAATGTTATACAGGAGGCCTGTAAGGAAAAAATTGAACGTGACCGCCGCCGTGGAATTAAAAACCGTCCAATCCGTGCAATGGTGGCTGGAATCCCGAATGTTGGAAAATCTACGTTTATTAATACATTTGCGGGAAAAGCATGTGCAAAGACCGGAAACAGACCTGGTGTGACCAAGGGAAAACAATGGATCCGCCTGAACAAACAGGTAGAGCTTCTGGATACACCGGGAATTCTTTGGCCAAAATTCGAAGATCAGACAGTAGGATTGAGGCTTGCGCTGATCGGTTCGATTAAGGATGAGGTGCTACAGACAGAAGAGCTGGCAGCAGAGTTGATCCGTTTTCTGGCAGCAAATTATCCGGGTGTACTGGAGAATAAGTATACCATTACAGCTGCCCCAGACCCATATGTAATGCTTGGGCGTATTGCAGAAAGCAGAAATTGCCTTGTCCGTGGAAATGAACTGGATACGGAGAAGGCAGCCATGCTTTTGATGGATGATTTCCGGGAAGGAAAGCTTGGACGACTTACGCTTGAGTATCCACAGACAGAAGAAGCGTAAAGGTAAATAGAAATCAGAAAGGGGAACTTACTTTCTATGTCAAGAAGACGAAGAAGGAGAGAGCCGGGAATTATAAGAGAGATATTAGGGTGGATTTTTTATATTATAGTCATTCTTGTCTTAACATATGTCATCATTACTTATGTGGGACAAAGAACAAGTGTCAGCGGGTCATCCATGGAGACGACTCTAAGCGATGGAGATCAGCTTCTGGTGGACAAGCTGTCTTACCGGTTCCAAAATCCGAAACGTTTTGATATTATTGTATTTCCATATCAGTATGAGGAAAATACTTACTATATAAAACGTATTATCGGGCTGCCGGGAGAGACGGTACAGGTCGTAGACGGTTATGTCTA
>ERZ773104.5070-NODE-5070-length-10198-cov-40.710342_pt1 | contig 10198 bp, 8 predicted proteins | sample MGYA00511920_ERZ773104 | MGnify/ENA primary metagenome ERZ773104 (study PRJEB29015, sample SAMEA2737857) | human gut metagenome | biome: human gut; feature: human-associated habitat; material: faeces | place: China | collected 2012 ...
CGGTGACGATGACCTTCAGCTCCGGGTTCTGCTGCTTGTAGGAGCAGGCTTCCAGAATGTTTTCAATGGCTTCGGTCTTGGCGCTCTCGATGAAGCCGCAGGTGTTCACAAGGATCACATCTGCTTCGGCCAGATCGGCCACGGTCTCGTGGCCGGCAGACAGCAGGATGTGCACCATCACATCCAGATCGACCTGATTCTTGGGGCAGCCAAGGGAAATACACGCAATTTTCATAGGGGATGATACTCTCTTTCTCTTTTGAGGGGTGCTTTTTATTCTTCTTCCGCTCTTTTTATCGCTTCTTTTATGACCGAATACGCAAAGCCGCGGCGCTGCAGGGCGGCCACCACAAGGTCGCGGCGGCCATCGGCCAGCTTTTTCATGTAGCGGCTGCGCACCAGAGCGGCGGCAGCTTCCAGCTCCGGGCTTTCGCCGTCTGCGTCCGGGGCATAGACGCTTTCCAGCGCCTGCTCGATCTGCGCGCCGGAAAGGCCCTTCTGCCGCAGGATCTGGGCCGCCGCACGGCGGCTCTTGCGGGCGGCAAGCAGGCTGTGTGCCCGGGCTTCGGCATAGCGGTCATCGTTTACGTAATCCAGCTCCACCATCTCAGCCACAGCAGCCGCTGCAGCCTGCTCGGTAAAGCCATAGCACAGCCGTTCATACAGCTGTGCCGAGGACATCTCGCGCGAGGCCAGCGCATCCAGTGCGCGGGCGCGGGCCTTGGCCGGGTCGGCGCACTTTTCTTCTTCCTGCTTCGGGCGGCGGCGTTTATAAAAGGACATTTAGTCCTCCACCATGATATCCAGTTCGCTCTCGCTGCTGCGGGCAGGAGCCTTGACCACTGGCTCCTTGGCATCTGCGGCCTTGGCGGGTTCCTCGGCCTTGGCCGCAGCGCCCTTGCCTGCCGGGCGGCGGGATGCGTACAGCTTATCGGCATTGGCGCGGATCTGGCCCTCGATGTCGTTTGCGATCTCGGGATTGTCCTTCAGGAACTGCTTTGCGTTGTCGCGGCCCTGACCCAGACGGACATCGCCATAGTTGAACCATGCGCCGCTCTTCTGCACGATGCCCAGCTTCACGCCCACATCAATGAGTTCGCTCATCTTGGAAATGCCCTCGCCGAACATGATATCGAACTCTGCCTCACGGAACGGAGGTGCCACCTTATTCTTGACGATCTTGGCGCGGGTGTGGTTGCCGATGAACTGGCCGGAAGAGTCCTTCAGGCCCTCCACGCGGCGGATGTCGATGCGCACCGAGGCGTAATATTTCAGGGCGCGGCCGCCGGTGGTGACCTCCGGGTTGCCGTACATCACGCCCACTTTTTCACGCAGCTGGTTGATGAAGACGCAGACCGTGTTGGTCTTGCCGATGACCGAAGTCAGCTTGCGCATGGCCTGACTCATCAGGCGGGCCTGCAGGCCCACATGGCTGTCGCCCATTTCGCCCTCGATCTCAGCCCTCGGCACCATGGCGGCAACCGAGTCCACCACGATGGCATCGATGGCACCGGAGCGCACCAGTGCTTCGCAGATTTCCATGGCCTGCTCGCCGGTGTCCGGCTGGCTGACCAGCAGATTGTTGATGTCCACGCCCAGCGCTTCGGCATAGGTGGGGTCCAGTGCGTGCTCCACGTCAATGAAGGCCACTTCGCCGCCCTGCTTCTGGGCTTCGGCCAGAATGTGCAGAGCCAGCGTGGTCTTACCACTGGATTCCGGGCCGTACACCTCAATGATGCGGCCGCGGGGCACACCGCCCACGCCCAGAGCCAGATCCAGACCCAGACTGCCGGTGGAAATGGCATCCACCTGCATGGAGGCGTTATCACCCAGCTTCATCACGGCACCCTTGCCGAACTGCTTTTCGATCTGGGCCAGCGCAGTGGCCAGCGCATCCTTTTTGGCCTCCGGCTCGGTCTTTTTGGTCGCCGGGGCAACGGTGTTGTTGTTCTGATTTTTTGCCATAGCGTGCTGCTCCTTTTCTTCCTGCTGCCCGCCGTGCGCGGGCTGTCCGTATACTTTCCAGTATAGTATACCACAAAATCAAAATATTACAACGAGAAGTTGTTTCTATTTTCACTTTTATTTTTCGGGTCTGTGGGCGATCATGCACCGGTCATTGCCGCCAAAATCCTTGCGGCACTCAATGTCTGCCCAGCCGTTTGCAGCCAGCAGTGCCGCCACAGCCTGCCGCTGTTGCCAGCCGATCTCCAGCACCAGCGCTCCGCCGGGCCGCAGTGCATTCTGGTAATGCTCTGCAAGGGCACGGTAAAACACAAGGCCGTCCTCCCCCGCTTCCAGCGCCATGGCCGGTTCCTGTGCCACCTCCGGCTGCAGGTGCCGCATCTCCTCGGCGGTGAGGTAGGGCGGGTTGGATACGATCAGATCAAGCTGCCCTTCCGGCAGGCCCTGCCAGTAGGTGAACAGGTCGCCCTCTACCGGCTGCACCGCATAGGCTGGCTTTGCCTTTGCGCGCAGAGCGTTCAGCGCCGGCCCCCAGTCAAAGGCCGGGGCATCTGCCTGCTCAAACGCGGTAGGCTCCAGCAAGTCCTCCGTCTGCCCGCCCTGCCCTTTCAGGGCGCAGCGGCAGTTCTTTTCCAGATAAACAAAAGCTTCCGGGCTTTTTTCCACGCAGGTCACCTGCGCCGCCGGGCAGAAGCGCTTGACGCCCAGCCCCAGACAGCCGGTCCCCGCGCAGAGATCCAGCACCCGGGGCGCTGCAATGCCCGTCAGGGTATTGGCAGCCGCTTCCGCTACCACCTCAGTGTCTGCCCGGGGGCAGAGCACACCGGGGCCAACGGCAAGGTCAAAATCCAGAAAGCTCCAGATCCCGCACAGGTATTGCAGCGGTTCCCGCTGCTCACGGCGCGTGCAGAGGGCTTCCAGCTTTTCCGCTTCCTCCGTGGTCAGCACCCGGTCGGAAAGGCGGGCATCCCGCCCGGCTGCCACGCGGAACAGCTCCCGTGCATCGTAATCGGCATCCGGACACCCTGCAGCGGAAAGCCGGGCTTCCACGGCCCGCACCGCTTCGCGCGGAGTCAAACCAGCAATTACCATCTGCCATCCTCCGGGTCCTCGGGCAGCACAGGGGTCACAGCGGCAATGGCCACCTCGATCATGCTGTCGTCCGGTTCAAACACGGTCAGGTGCTGCACCCAGATGCCGGGCTGGCGGATGATACGGGTAGCAATGTTATCGGACCGGCCGCACCACTTGAGCAGCTCATAGCTGATGCCCATGACCAGCGGCAGAAGCAGCAGCTTGAACAGCACCCGCAGGCCGATGCTGCCCCACGGCAGCACGCTGTAGAGGAACACGCTGACGATGACCACCAGAATGAGGAAGCTGGTGCCGCAGCGCGGATGGAACCGAGTGTACTTGCGCACATTCTCCACGGTCAGCTCATCACCGGCCTCATAGCAGGCAATGGTCTTGTGCTCGGCACCGTGGTACTCAAACACGCGGTGGATCTCCTTCATCTTGGAGATGGCCACCATATAGGTGAGGAAGATGCCAACTTTCAGCACCGCTTCCAGCACCACCTTGGCCCAGCGGCCCAATGTTACAAAGTGGTTCACGCCGCCCACGATGAGGGTGGGCAGCACGGTGAACAGCAAAATCGCCAGCAGTCCGCCCAGTACGGCGGCACAGGCCAGCAGTGCGTCCTCTGCCTTTTTGCCCAAGTGGTCGCCCACCCATTTTTCAAAGGCAGTCTCTTCCTCTTCGGGGTCGTAGTCGTCACCCATGCTCACCTGAGCCGAGTACATCATGTAGCGGTAGCCCACGATCAGGCTTTCGATCATGGAGATGGCACCGCGCACCAGCGGGATCTTTGTCCAGATGCCGTGGTTCTTCACAGGGTCGATCTTGGTCTCAATGGTGCCGTCCGGCTTGCGCACGGCGCAGCAGATGAGCTTCGGGCCGCGCATCATGATGCCTTCCATCAGCGCCTGCCCGCCGACGCTGGTCTTAAAACGTTCCTTTTTGGGTTGATTCATTGGGTTCTCCTATCGGATCATATTTTTCCCGGTTATTTTACCACAGAATTGTGACAAAATCTTCACGCCTTATGGTACAGCGGCAAGCCCAGTGTGACCACTGTGCCGCGGCCCAGCGTGCTCTTGATGTCCATGGTGCCGTCCAGTGCAGTCATGATGGAATCCACCAGCGCAAGGCCGATGCCGCTGCCCCGCACCGAATTGCTGCCCTTGTAGAACTTGGTCTTGACATTCTCAAGGTCTTCCGGCGGGATGCCGCGGCCCTGATCGATGATCTCCGCAAAAGCCTTGTATTCGCCCGCCCACAGCTTGACCGTGATGCGCCCGCCGGGGGCCGAGTACTTGATGGCGTTGTCCATGATGTTGATGAACACCTGCCGCAGACGGTCCGGGTCGGCATAGACCGGGATCATCTCCTCCGGCTCGGTGTAGCTGAGCACAAGGCCCTCGCGCTGGATGCGTGCTTCACAGAACAGCACCGCATCGGTCAGCTCTGCCACAAGGTCCAGCGGGCGGCAGTCCATACGGATGCGGCCGTTCTGCAGACGGCTGAAATCCAGCAGCTCTTCCACCATGTTGTACAGGCGGCCCGTCTCATTGTTGATGATCTCAAGGCCCTTGCGGTAGTTCTCGTCTGCCGGGTCGTCCAGTGTGCGCAGGGTCTCCACCCAGCCCCGGATGGAGGTGAGCGGCGTGCGCAGCTCGTGAGAGACGGAACTGATGAACTCGTTCTTCATCTTCTCGGTCTCTTCCAGCCCTTCGGCCATCTGGTTGATGGTGCCGCGCAGGCGGTCCACCTCGTCGTGCTCGTTGCCGGTGACCGGCAGGCGCACATCCAGCTCACCCCGGGCGATGCTGGCTGCGGTGCGCTCCACCTGCCCCAGCGGCACCACGATGCTGCGGATGAAGTACAGGCCGGACATCACGGTGAAAGCAAGGATCACCGCCGCGATCACAACACTTACCGCGATGGCGTTCTTGATCTGCGCCCCCACAAGGGTCAGGCTGGTGACAAGACGCATCGCCGCCACATCCTCGGCGGCATAGGGCACCAGATAACAGGCCGCCATCACCAGCTCGCCGGACTGGGTGCGGTAGACCGCCACACCAAGGCCATCAGAAGCCTCCTGCGCCTGCTCAAAGTCGATGCCGGTCACAATGCCGTCCGCATTTGTGCCGCTGGAGGACGCAATGACCCCGCCATAGCTGTCCAGCAGCATGAACTCGTATTTGTCCTTATCGGCAAACTGCTCCACCATGCGGCGCAGGGCCACGCTGCGGGTAGCCGCCGTGCTCTGCACCGTATCGCCGGTGTACATTTTCAGCTGGCCGGACACCGAAGAGAACCGCCGGTACATGGTCTGCTGCACGCTGTTATAATAGCTGCGTGTGTAGTTGTACAGGAACATGGTTTCGGCCAGCAGCACCAGCAGCACGGTGATGAGCAGGTTGCCCCGCAGCCACCGGCGGGTGATCCCGCTTCTCATTCTTCCCATCTGTAACCGTAGCCCCACACAGTAAGGATATGGGTGGGATGGCTGGGTTCATCCTCCACCTTCATGCGCAGACGGCGGATGTTCACATCCACGATCTTCACGTCACCAAAATAGTTCTCGCCCCAGACACCCTTCAGGATCTTCTCGCGCACCAGCGCAATGCCGGGGTTGCGGAAGAACAGCTCCATGATCTGGAATTCCACCTGCGTCAGCTCAATAGGCTGGCCTGCCTTGAGCAGCACGCGGCGGTTCTCGTCCAGCACAAATTCGCCGCTGGTGAGCATCCCCAGCGGGTTTTCCTTTTCTTTTTCGTCCCCGCCTGCAGTACGGCCGACGCGGCGGCACAGCGCTTTCACACGGGCCAGCAGTTCGCTTACGCTGAAAGGCTTGGTCATATAGTCATCGGCACCAATAGAAAGGCCGCGGATCTTGTCCTGCTCCTGTCCCTTGGCGCTGAGGATGATAATGCCGATCTTCTGATCGGTGCGGCGGATGGTCTCGCACAGGGAGAAGCCGTTCATGCCCGGCAGCATCACATCCAGAATGGCCGCATCGCAGCCCGGCTTCTTCTCCAGCAGCGGCAGAGCCGCCTCGGCGCTTTCGGCCTCCACAGCCTCCATGCCCGCAAGGCGCAGGTTCAGCGCGATCATCTCGCGGATGTTGGCTTCATCTTCAACGACAAGCACTCGTACCATGAACTGTTCCTCCGTTCTTTAGTTGAGCAGATACAGCGCCTTGGACAGGCGGTAATTTTTATCACGGATCTCCACATCCGGGGCAAGCTTCGCCTGCATCTGGCGGGATGCCACGATGCCAAGGCGGGTCCAGCCCTTCAGGCTGGAGGTGGTGCGCACCAGACGCAGGGTCATTATCAGCTGGTCTTCGTCCACCGTGCGCAGCTCCACTGCACCATCATATTGTTCGCTGTCGGTCAGTTTGAGGTTGCCCTCCCACTCCATGGGCAGCTCGATATAGCAGTTGGTCTCTTCGTCCAGCAGCCCGAAGCTTTTTTCCGGGTGCGGGCTGGTATAGTCCATCCACACGATAAAATCCATGCGGCGGCTCTGGCTCATGTTCAGCAGGCCCGCTTCGTCCGGCTGGGTGGGGATCTCCACGATGCCGTCGCCGTCCAGATCCTGACTGACCAGACTGGGCACATTGCGCAGGGATGCGGTGTAAAGCTTTTCGGTGCTGATCTGGTCGGCAGGCACCATCTGCTGCGTGTCCTCGTCAAAACGCAGCAGCACGCTGGCCAGATTGTTGCCGGAAATGCCGGTCCAGCCATCCAGCACCAGATAATGCCTGCCGTCCGCACCCACACCCGCCGCCACCGAGGCGCAGCCGGCGAACCGATTGGCGGAAAGGCCCATAACAGCCACCTGCTGGAAGCTGCCCTCTTTATCCACGGTCAGCAGTTCGATCTGCACGCCGCCGTCCTCCAGCGTAGACATCAGGATCAGGTCCTGATTGCCGCCGCCGGTGATATCCTCCACCAGATACTGCTGGTACTGCTGCTCCAGGATCGTGGAAAGCACGCCGTCGGTGTAGGAATACACCGCCAGATAATGGTCGCCCTGTGCCGCTGTATAACCCACCACCAGTTGGGTGGCATCGCCGGGCTGCAGCTGGGCCAGCCCCACCGACTCTACCGTGTCTGCAAGGCCCTCTACGTTCTGGCGCACATGCCAGATGTCGGCATCATCCTTCTGCAGGATGGCAATGCACACGTTGGAGCTTTGGGCGGTGGTGTAAAGCACGGCGGCATCCTGCCTGCCGTCACCGTCCAGATCCTGCAGCAGGAAAGGCGAAAGCAGGTCGCCCTGCATGGGATATTTGAGCTGTGCGCTCTCCCCCAGCCAGTCGTTCAGGGCAGTCTGCACATCGCCGTAATCGCCGGAAAGCTTGGGCGCACGCAGAAGCTCTTCCACCTGCACCTGTTCACCGGGCATGCTGCAGCCTGCCAGAAGCAGGCACAGCAGCACGCAAGCCAACCACCGGCCAAAATGATTCGGATGTTTCAACCGCTGCGCCTCCTCTGTGTGGAAAACTTGTCCGGCCAAAGGCCGAAAACATGCTATTGTCAGTATACCACGGGGCGGGCGCAATTCCAACACCCGAAAACGAGAAAAGGGGCTGCTGCACCACATTTGGTGCAGCAGCCCTTTTGGGGTCCTGATTTTTATCCTTCGGTCTTGTCAAACAAGCCTTTTTCTTTTGCGGCGTTCCAAGTCAGGCAGGTGCGCAGCTTGCTGACGGGGAAGGCCGGGTGGAATTTATTGTTGTCCGCATCGTCCTTCATCAGATCCTGCTCCACTGCCCAGCGGGCGGCCTTTTGTGCATCGGTATCGCCCTCGTCGATGTCGCTGTAGAGGGCGGTGCTTACAGGCTCAGGCTTGCCGGCGTGCTCCCACAGCAGCTCGGCCAGCTCGATACGGTTGGAAGGCATGGGGATGCCGGGCATATTGATGACGCGGTAGATGCCGGTGCCGGCTTCGTAAGCGATGACACCCGCGGCAGCACCGATCACCACAGCAGAGATCGCGCCATCGATGTTGTCGGTATCGCTGGGTCCAACCGGGTCAACAGGCTCCTCCGGATTGGAATCATCCGCGAAGGTTGCCGTCACCTCTACATTAGCATCCGGCATGGTAAAGGTCACCTTGGTGGGGTCGCTCTCGTCCGGGGTCTTCAGGAAGGTGTCTGCTTTCTGTTCCTCACCGCCTACCTTCACCGTCCAGCCGGTGAAGTGCTGTCCATCCGGCGCAATGGCTGTCAGGTGCACGGTTGTATACTCCGGCAGTGGGCTGCCGCTCTGTACGGGCGTATCGATACCGTCAATGGTCGCCGTCACATGGTCGCCGACCCTCAGAGTGGGGTTCAGAGTGGGGTTGCTCGCAAAGTTTGCCGTCACTTCCACATTCTCACTCGGCATCGTAAAGGTCGCCTTGGTGGGGTCGTTTGCGTCCGCAGTCAGGAAGGTGTCTGCTTCCTTTTCCTCACCGCCTACCTTCACCGTCCAGCCGGTGAAGCGCTTTCCCTCCGGCACAGTGGCTGTCAGGTGCACTTTGGTGTCTGCGGCCACAGGGACATTCAGCACTTTGTCCTCAAGCTCTGCGGTAACATTCTCACCGGTAATCACACTGTGCATCGAGCGCACATAGCCGCAGGTGTCGCAGTAAGGATCTGTTGCATCGGTGTAATCATGGGTAGTTTTCGCCACCTGTTCAGCCGTCAGGCCCGGGCAGTTTGCAGTAGTGCACTCCCTCCAGTGTTTGGTACCGTCATGTTTCCACTGGTAATTATGCCAATGCACATTCAGTACGACATTCATTTTTTTGTTGGGTTGTCCGATATCATAATCGTAGCGGAACGTCTTGGAATTGGGGTCAACCGTAAGGATATTTCCATTGATTGTGCCGCCACGTATAGCAGTTGCTTTGCTTGCGTCAAAGTGTCCCGGCAAAGTGGTAAGGTCAAACTTTCCATCACCTTCAACTGCAATATTATAGCTGCAGTCCTTCCCATTAAACTCCTCCAAAGCCGTATTGTTCGTTGCATCCAGCGACGTCAGATTTGTTTTATTAACATACAACTTCTTCAGCTTCGTGTTCGCACTTATACTCAATACATTCAGTGGATTTTCTCTGCAGCCTAACAATTCCAATTCTGTCTGATTCTCCAGATTCAGACTGCTCAATTTATTCTGATAGCACCAGAGTATTTTAAGGTTTTTATTTTTACTGACATCCAATTCCGTCAGATTGTTGCCTACGCAGGCTAATTTCTCTAATTCCGTGTTTTGACTTACATCCAATGTATTCAAAGGGTTTTCTGTACAAGAAAAATCTTTCAGCTGCTTATTCTTGCTCACGTCGATCGACTGTAATTTATTTTGGCCACAGTAGAATGTTTCCAATAGCGGCAACCCGCTTACATCCAGCTTTTCCAATTTGTTATGATGACAGTTAAGATATTCCAGCTTTTTGTTATGGCTTAAATCTATCTCCGTCAGATCATTATAAACGCAAGTGAGCTCCCAGATTTCCGTAAAATACTCGATTCCCTTTAGGCTTTTTATTGGTTGACCATCCCAAAGATTATCACAAGTAATCCACTTTGCGGCCGCGATCTCACTTGGGCTGAAATACTTGTCTTGATTATTATCCCATTCTCTCGCCACATAGTCTCTAAAATTTTCGTCCGGAAAGTTTTTCTCGTTGATTGCAATATACCCCTCCGGCACAGCAGCATCCGCCTGCGCACTTACGCCATTTTCCTGTTCTTCCGCCCCCGGCTCCGCCGCAAACGCGCCCACCGGCAGAACCGACAGCATCATGCACACCGCAAGTGCTGCACTGAGAAGTCTCGTACTCTTTTTTCTCATGTTCTCTTCCCCTTTTCGTTTGTTATTTTGCAGGCACCCACCCCAAAAGGCACCGTCTGCATTTTAAGTTTACCCCCCCATACAACATATCAAGAGGCATTTTGCTAGAAAATAGGTTCGAGTTTTTAGTGAAATTGTTAAAATGTTTACGGTTTGGCCCGTTATTTCCGGGAACATTCAGAAGCAATGAAAATGCCACGCAAAAAAAAGCCCTCTCCCATTGCTGGGAAAGGGCTTTTGAACACTGTATCAAACAGTCAGAGCAGATCAGACGAGCTCCAGAACTGCCATCTCAGCAGCGTCGCCGCGGCGAGCGCCGA
>ERZ773104.5071-NODE-5071-length-10196-cov-2.858397_pt1 | contig 10196 bp, 7 predicted proteins | sample MGYA00511920_ERZ773104 | MGnify/ENA primary metagenome ERZ773104 (study PRJEB29015, sample SAMEA2737857) | human gut metagenome | biome: human gut; feature: human-associated habitat; material: faeces | place: China | collected 2012 ...
AATAAAAAAACACTTATAACAGATCCGACCACACTGCAAAGATAACCATCTGTCACGATCGAAGTGATCAATACGCCCAAAATGTATATCGTTACAATATTTGTATCCGTGAAATTCAGCTTTTGAAATAATAGACCGATTAAAGTACATACTACAAATATAAAAGCTGTTAAGACATAGTCTTTTACAGATGGTTTTTCCGCAAGTTCTGTAAATGATCGTTTCGAATAGGTTCTATTTTTCACCGCATCCTGAACTATATGAATATCAATGTCCGGTATAATTTCAATTAGCTTTTCCGTCAAAGTTGATTTGCTGAAAAAGTGATTTCGTCTGGCATTGCTTTGTCCTATAACAATTATTGTAACACCGGAAAGTCTGGCATATTCTGCAATCTGCACGGGCACATTTTCCCCATGGGTCATTACTATTTCTGCCCCAAGTGTTTCCGCATACCGGATATGTTCTCCCAGCTTTTCTTTATCCATGGCTTCTGCTTTTGTACCAGTCTGCACATACAGAGCCGTAAAATGCGCCTGCAGTGCATTTGCCATCTTTGCTGCTGTATCTATTATTTTTAGATTCGAGGGTGCTGCGGACAGACAAACAAGAATATGGTCATCTGCCTTTTGAGTATCATCTTCAATTTTCTGATTCATCCTTCCAATCCCCTTTTTCTAACGTTTTGGAAATTATATCATTCGACTGCGTTATAGTCAAAATCTTTTCTGCCTCTTCAGCCTGTCCATCAAAAATGATAATTTTCGCTTCTTTATATTGCCTTTTACACTCGTGAACCTCTTTTAGTAAGTCATTATCTGAAAGAGTGTTCAAAAACAGTATCTTTAATCCTGTCTGCTTTCTTTCCGGTTTATCTTTGACCGTTTCCTGGATGGCATCAAAAAACTGATCTATTTTATTGGCAATATAAAAGCAAAAACCAAACATACAAAACACAGCAACCGCTAACATTCCCTGTACCATTACCATCACCTCTTTACCAGTCTATCCGGCAACTTAATTATATACGGAAGCATTTCTGAAGTGCCCTGTATTCTCCTAACACCAGTATTTTATTATTCTCTGCTAAATACGTATCCGGGGAAATTGCAATACTAAATTCCCCTTCATCCTTTACTGCCAGGATATTAATGTTATAACGTTTCCTGACATCCAGCTCACCCACTGTCTTTCCAGCCCATCCTTCTGGCACTTCTACCTCAAAGATCGCATTGGACGCATCTACCTCCATATAGTCAAGGATATGGTCATCTGTGTAACGGATAGAGGCCCATTTTGCAACCTGTTTTTCGGGATAAACCACTTTATCGGCACCATTACGTAAAAGAAATTTTTCCTGAACATCACGTTCAGCCCTGGAGATTACCAGTTTTGCTCCCAATTCTTTAAGAAGTGACGTTGTTTCAAGGGAATTTTGGAAGCTTCCCCCAATGGCCACAAAACAAATATCATAGTTTCCAATCCCAAGAGAGCGCAAAAATTCCGCATTAGTGCTGTCACCGATTTGTGCATTGGTCACAAACGGCAGTACCTCGCCCACCCTTTCTTCATTCCAGTCAACCGCCATAATTTCATGTCCCAGCTGGCTTAACTGCATAGCAATATGCTTTCCAAATCTTCCAAGTCCAACAAGCAATACATTCTTCATAATTCTATCTCTCTCCTTCTATCCAACTGTAATCTTCTCCATGGGCAGTTTTGCATTCCCCTTGCTTCTTCCGGAAAACACCGCATATATCAAAGTCAGACCGCCCACACGTCCCAGATACATAAGTATAACCAGCACGGTTTGCGAAAAAACATGCAGTCCCGGTGTAATCCCCAGTGTCAGTCCTACCGTGCCTACAGCTGAAGCAGCTTCATACAGACAATCTAAAAGTGGAAGACCTTCGTATACACTGATTGCGATTCCACCGCAAAAAAACATGGTAAAATAAAGCATAGCTATCGTTGCTGCATTTTTTATCACATAATGTTCCAATCTTCTTCCAAAAGCCTCTACGTTTTCCTGGCTTCTAAATGTCGCAATCGCATTTAAAATAAGCACCGTGAAGGTTGTCGTTTTCATTCCACCTGCTGTAGAACCCGGTGAACCACCTACTAACATCAACAGGATCATAACAGCTTTTGAAGCCTCACTCATCTTTGAAATATTTATCGTGTTAAATCCGGCTGTCCTTGTCGTTACCGATTGGAACACCGCAGCTAACAGGCGTTTTCCTGCGGATAAATTTTTTAGATCACAGACAAAGAAAAAAACTGTAGGTATTAAGATCAGGCCTGCAGTAGTCATCAGAATAATCTTGCTTTGCATACGGTAACGTTTAATGTTCAGTTTATTCGTATAAATATCATCCCAGGTGAGAAAACCAATCCCTCCTACAATGATCAACAGCATAATTCCCACATTTACATGGACATTTCCAGAATACCCGGTCAACGAAGGAAAGGGATTGTCAGCCGTCCCCAGAATATCAAACCCGGCATTACAAAAAGCAGAGATTGAATGAAACACTGACATCCAGATTCCCTTTCCGCCATAATCAGAGAAAAAAGCCGGCAGTAACAACAGCGCTCCTGCAGCCTCTATCAGAAATGTTCCCTTTAAGATAAATCTTGTCAGTCTGACAATTCCGCCCACTTTAGGTGCTGATATCGCATCCTGCATGGTGCTTCTTTGCATAAGAGATATTTTTTTCCCAGAAAGAAGGGAAACAGATGCTGCCACCGTTACCACGCCAAGTCCGCCAATTTGTATGAGTACAAGAATAATCGTCTGTCCTGCCACGGACCAGTAGCTTCCAGTATCCTTCACAACAAGGCCTGTCACACATACTGCGGAAGTAGCTGTAAAAAGGGCCTCATGAAATGGAGTTGATACTTTATCTAAAGTAGAAAATGGAAGCATCAGCAGAACGGTTCCCAAAAGGATCACTCCTGCAAACCCCAGAATAATTAACTGAAAGGATGTCAGATGTTTTTTCTTATATGTTTTTTCTAACATAAATAATCAGCACTCCTTCTTATTGATTCTAAATACTGCTATCTTTGTGCTGATTTTATTATATATAGTTGCTTTCAAAGATGGTATAAAAGTCTCTAATTCGGTATTAAGATTGTATAAAGATTTAACATATGTCAGTTCGTGTTTTTCTCACGGTATTCCTTAGGTGAAATAGAAGCATATTTCCGGAAGACACGCGAAAAATGTCCGGGCGAAGAAAAACCAAGATGAAGACTGATAGCAGTTAGAGATTGTTTCGTGTAACGGAGCAGATGTTTGGCTTCATCTATTTTTTTAGTAAGAATAAAATCTGTTAAAGTAACATTGCTTTCAGCCTTAAAACGTTTCGAAAGATAAGACCGGCTCATAAAAAATTCTTTTGACATTGCTTCTACGGTAATTGCCTCTGACATATGACGGTTAATGTAATTCGATACATCTAAAATAAGGTGCGATGCTTGTGTTCCTTTGTATAGTTGATTTACTCGTTTTGCAAAGTCTATGACCATAAGACGACCAAGATTATTGATCCGATTGCAATCATCTAATAATTCACACATAAGAATGTAGTTATCAATTAGTGTAAAAGCATCGTCAGGATTCATACCACCCTGGATTGCTGCACGTGAAGCAAGTGTTGCAATGGCAACAAATGAATTTTTAAAAAAGCGCAGATGGTTACTTTCCATTACATCTTTCTTGAATATCGGTGAATTTTCAAGTAGATTCGATATAGAAATGTAATCTCCTTTTCGAATCATATTCATAAAATTTTCTTCCAGATCATACGTACTGTGGAATATTATATCCTGCTCAGAAAGCTTATCCGAGAGAGAATGGTCTGTTCCATGACGGCTTGTTTTTTTTGCAAAATGCTCCTGTAAGGAATCATCAATAAAAATATCTTCAAGAGAACATTTTTCATTGTTTAGTATATAATTTAAAAAGCACATGATCTGCATAAGATTTTCAAAAGGTATGTGTTTAATTTCCTGCATGGCAATTATAAATTCATCAATATCTTCTTTTGGAATATCTAATTGAATTGCTAGTTCCAGCAGATTTGAAGCAGTGCTGGAAACTTGTTTTGTTGGTCCGATCACAAATTTATATTCATTAGAATTGACAATGCCATAGCAACTGAAATTATCTGTCAGCAAATAACCGATGTGATCAGAGATTTTAAGAATATCTGACTGATGTATGGAAATGGGATCTTTTATAAAATGAGTTATAGAATAATAAAAAATAAGTTCATTGTTTTTATAAATATGTACTGGAACTCCGGAAAAATCACCTATCATTGTGGCGATATAATTGTAATCAGCAAATTTCATATTAGATGCCTCCTAATGCATTTTCGACACAATTATATCATTTGTAAACACAATTCTGCAAGAAATATATATATGAGAATGATAAAATCTTGCAGAATTAAGAATACAAACTATAAGAAAGGAACTAGAGAATAATGTACACTAAATTTTTTAAGACAAAAATCGAAAATATGCAGTTACGAGAAAGAATAGGCTACGGATATAAAAAAGTAATTATAATGATGCTTATTTCTGGAATACTTTCTATTGCAGCGATAGGCATGTTGCTTGCAAGTCTTGTACATTATGTTAATAAAATTAATACTTCTGATATAGCTGTTAAGATGTGCAGAGTGGATGTAAATGCTGCAGCAAGAAATGTGAGAGAAATGGCACTAAAGGATGACACATCATCTTATAATAGTTATGAACAGACCATAGCAAACTTACTTGACGATATTGATTCACAGCTGAAAATAATAAAAAGCTCGGGCATTGTTTCAAAGAAGAAGTATGAGGAATATGCAACAGCCTTATCTGATTGGGAAACTATATGTTCATCTATTTTGAATGAGATCAAATCGGGACAGAAAGAGAAAGGGATTGAGGATATTCTTACAAAATGTACTCCTGCATTAAATAAATTGGTAAATCTTGCTCTAGAACTAGATGATTTTACTGATAACGTCAGCAACGAGGCAGTAAGAAACACCATACTTTATGCTGTTGTAGGCATTATTTGTATTATTTTCTTTTTAACTTTGGCATGGATCAGTTCAAGAAAAACGAGCAAGAAAGTTCTTTACAGTATTTTAGAGCCTTTACATGCCATTGAGGATGTTGCAAAAGAATTAACAGAGGGAAACTTGCATAGTACGTTAGATTATCGTTCAGAAGATGAAATTGGACGATTGGCACATAGTATGCGTAAATCTATTCGGATTCTTGGTTCATATGTAGATGATATTGATCGTGCGATGAAACTGTTTTCAGAAGGAAATTTTGATGTGCAGCCTAATGTAGAATGGAAGGGCGACTTTATTGGAATTTTACACTCTTTTATGGATTTTGAAAAAAGTATGGCGAAGATGGTAAAAGGGATACAACAAGCTTCCAATCAGGTGTCAGGTGGCGCAGAACAGGTGTCAGCAGGGTCAACAGAGTTGGCGGATGGAGCTACGAATCAGGCAGCATCCGTAGAAGAATTGACGGCAACAGTTGAGAATGTTTCAGAACAGGTAAGACATAATTCAGAGACAGCCAGCGAAATAAGTACAAAGGTAGTGGAACTAGGAGATCATATTTTAGAAAATGATTCTAAGATGCATGAGATGGTTCAATCCATGCTTGAAATCAAGGATTCATCTATGCAGATAGATAAGATTATTGAAACAATTAATGATATTGCATCGCAGACGAATCTTCTTGCATTAAATGCTTCCATTGAAGCAGCAAGAGCCGGAGAAGCAGGAAGAGGATTTGCAGTTGTAGCTAATCAGGTGAATCAGCTGGCAGATCAAAGTGCACAGGCAGTAAAAGAATCGGCTGCTTTAATTAAAACATCTGTCAATGCTGTCGGAAAAGGAGTCTTGCTTGCAGAAGAGACTGCCCAACAGCTTGAAGAAATCGCAAAAAGTTCGAAAATGATTACCGAAGAAGTATCAGGAATTGCAGATACACTTGCAACCCAGACAGAGGAAATCCAGCAGATAAATGTAGGAATCGAACAGATTAATGATGTTGTACAAAGCAATTCGGCAACTTCTGAAGAGTGTGCTGCAGCAAGCCAGGAAATGAATAACGAAGCAGAACATTTACGTGATATGATACGCGAAATCAAAGTGGCCAAATTTGAATAGAAGAACGAAATGATTCATTTCGCGAGACCGTTTCTAGTTTGTGTAAACCTTCAAACTGATGTAAGATAAAATTACTCAGTTTGGAGGTTTTTTATTCTGACAAGAAGAAAAAGTGATTCACCACAAAAAGCAGCAATGCGCACCAGTTATGAGGATATGGACATTGCAATACCCAGGGACCGCAAAGGGGAGTATGAACCGCAGCTGATACCAAAATATCAGAATACAGTCACTCAGGACATGGAAGAAAAGATCATATCTATGTATGCAAATGGATGCGATCCACTATCACGTCCGCAGTGAAGGATTCAACCGGCAGCTGCGTAAGGTCACCAAAAGCAGGACTGTATTTCCAAGTGATGACAGCCTCTTAAAAATGCTCTATCTGGCTACCATGGACATCACTAAAAAATGGACCGGACGTCGCAGGGACTGGTCCCAGATACGAGCCCAGCTGGAGATCTATTTTGAAGAACGGCTGGAAAAAACAGAATTCTAGGGAAATCTATTTGACATGAGCATTTATACCTGTATAATGCAGATAGAGCAGAGAACCAAAATCTGGTCTCTGCTCTTAGTATAACTATCAATAAAATCTTATGTCAGTTTTTTGAGTTTACACAAAACTTGAAACGGTCTCTTCCATTATCACTGGTCATGACTCACAAATCATTCCATCCGATAGTTTAATAACATTTTCACATTTCATTGCAACATCCATATCATGCGTTACAATCACAACTGTTTTTTTCAATTTATGCATCTGGACAAAAATATCCATAATCTCTCCGGCAGTTTCCTGATCAACATTACCGGTTGGCTCATCTGCAAGTATCAGATCCGGATCATTGATTAATGCCCTTGCGATTGCGACACGCTGTTTTTGTCCACCTGAAAGCTCTGTTGGCAAATGCTTCTCTCTTTCTTCCAATCCTAACATGGAAATAAGAGATTGATAATATTCCATATCTATTTTTTTCTTTGCAATTAATCGTGGAAGCAAAATATTTTCCTTCGCCGTGAGTTCGTCAATCAGTCTAAAATCCTGATATACAAACCCGACCTCCATATTGCGATATTTCGCCTGTTGCCCCGCATTATAATGGCTAATATCAGATCCCTTAAAGAAGATCTTCCCCTCTGTTGGCAGATCAAGTAACCCGATCATATTCATCAAAGTCGACTTTCCTGAACCGCTTTTCCCAATAATAGCGTAATTATGTCCCTGTTCAAGTTCTAAATCAATCGACTTTAATGCCTGGACCTGATTCTTTTTGCCTTTTCCATATACCTTACTTACATTTTCAATCTTAATCATAGCACTCATTCGCATTTATTCCTCCCTTCTTTTTGTCCGCATGTGCAGATAATAACAATTGTACCAATAATAAGTAATGAAACTGCTACACTTACCAATACTGTCTGTAGAAGATTACCATTCCATAAATCATACTTTGGAATGGCTTCCACCCACGGCTTGCTAAGTATGAGTGCATCATATGTATCATTCTCATACGCATTCCGCATCAAGTCGTTTGCATATGCTGCAATTCTGGAATACACCCACACAGGCAGTATACTGATGCATCCTCCAAAAAGACCTATTTTTCCAAATCTCATCCAAAGAAGAAGTCGTATTTTCCTTTTTGTCATTCCCAAATCATTTAATAACATTCTTTCTTTTTTCATGGAAAAAATATTCATGGATATCGTATTGCCCGCACTGAGAATGCTTAACAAAATTAACACAGCAAGCAACAGGTAAAAAATAGCCATCACTCTTTTGCTGATCATCTGTTTTTCCCGAAGTATACTAAACACATCTATTTGCGCCATATACTTAGCCTCGCTGACATATTTTGACCATGTCTTATCAAAGGATTTTAATGCAGTATCGTTGTATTTTTTCAGTGTAACTCCTACTCTGGTATAATTTTTATTAGGAAGTTTCCATTTTGTAAATGCATCTGTTGATGTTAGAACATTAACAGTGTTCACGCCATTATCGTCCTCAAAATAAAACGAATCCAAATCAGCATCAACCAGTACAATTCCACCTATCCTTGCATCCAATGGAATCATTTTTTCAAAGCACAAAAATTCTTTTGTCACATTTTGCACGGTAACCTTATAACTGCTTTTTTGATTCTCGTATCCTTTTGGAATCTGTCCTAACATGCATTCTGTGCTCTCATCTAACGCCTTATCTCTTATAAAGTCTACCAATGGTAACTTGTCCCTCACCTTAAAGTAACTTGCCAGATCCTGATCCGTGACCATCAATAGAACTTCCTCTCCTGTTTCTATCTTCTTTCTGTCTATCTCTCCCACAATAAGATTATTTTTTGCAAAAGACATCACTTCCTCAGTGGAGAGTCCGATGGTTGGCGTATGAAACACCTGCTTCTTTTTCAGATCTACACCCAGATACTTCAAATACTCAACACTTGCCAGCGCATCAATCTGATCATTCACAGAATCACTTATTGCTTCTGAAACTTCTGACTGTTGCATCAGCTTATTTGACAACATATCCGTCTTATTAACCACAAGAGCGGTAGAATAATCTACAATTGCCCCCTTTGCACTTTTAACATTCTCGTTTGATTTTAACTCTTGAAACATCTCCGTAGTTACTCCGCTATTATGCATATATTGTAAATAACCGGAATACACATCTACTGGTGACTGTTTCATATAGTAATCAAACCCCTTTATTCTTGCCTCTTTCAATTGAGCATCATAGTTGCCTGTATCGTCAGCAATCTTACATTGAAAAAATTGATATCCAAACACTGCCGAAACAAGCACAAGGCATATTATAATATTAGGCAGTATACGATACCTGATTTTGTCAATTCCCATGTAATGATTTAAAAGATAATAGAGATTTTTACACTCAAATTTTCTTTTCTTCTTTGTGACTTTCTTCATTTCATATTGTATTGGTTTCATACGAATTAACTGCACAAGGTTGATGATTGTAGCAACGACAACACTAACACCAACAACAAAAGCAGCAGTGGTATATGGGTTCCATGTCACCTTGTTAATATACGTAATATAAAATGAATCAAAATCAACCACAGATAGTAAATGTATATTTAATAAATCATTTGCGAGGCTGATAAGAAATTCATATCCCCATTTTCCACAAAAAATTCCTGCTAATATGGTCACTGCCAATACAATCAACATTTCCATACTATAAAACAGTGCAATCTTTTTGCTATTCATTCCCAGCCGAAGCAGAGTCCCATAGTAATCATACTTTCTACGGATATCCATACGAATCGAGTCAAATATCCCCACCAAAACCAGTATAAAAATTAACAGCAATAATACCGGCATAAGATACTTTGTATATCCATCGACTGATATATTTCCATTTTCCATACTGCTTGAAACAACATTTGCCAAACTATCTCCATTCGTATCTGCTCCCAGTATATTCGCTATGGTCCATTCTCTGCCAAAAGACCTGTCAGTAGTAATATGTAAGTCTGATAATAAATCAGAATCATCTAAATAGGACTGTACTACATTGGCAGAATTTTCCTTTTTTACTACATCCGCCAAAATATGTATTCCTTTTGGATTCTTTACTTCTTCCGGATAAATATATGCATATGGGAAATTTACATTGTTCATATTACTGGTAGAAAACATTTCTTCCGGATAAAATCTTGTATCATATGTTTCACCGGTATCCTGTTTTTGAACCTCTATAATTCCAACCAATGTATATGTTACATTTTCTGACGTATCATCGCATGTCAATTGAATCTTTTGTCCTAACTTTTCCGCCAAACCATTCGATTTTAACGTGATACGATCTATGCATATTTCCCCTTTTTTATTCGGATACCTTCCTTTCACCGGATTAACATAATACATATCCTCTGTTTTTTGATCCTTAACCGCACCAACTTCAATACTATTTCCGGTTTCCAAAAAGCGATACTTTCCCTGATCAAAAACATACCCCAGTTCAGA
>ERZ773104.5072-NODE-5072-length-10194-cov-7.073183_pt1 | contig 10194 bp, 13 predicted proteins | sample MGYA00511920_ERZ773104 | MGnify/ENA primary metagenome ERZ773104 (study PRJEB29015, sample SAMEA2737857) | human gut metagenome | biome: human gut; feature: human-associated habitat; material: faeces | place: China | collected 2012 ...
TATAATTGTGTGTGCGGAATTTCTGATTTATCAGGACACGCACACTTTTTTGTTTATGGGAGGAATAACAAATGCGTATCGTGTTGGATACCGACAAGAAAACAATCACCGTGCCGTGGAATTTATGCGGCCAAGCTGGATGAACTGAACGGGATTATTGAGCAGGGCGGCGGCACCAAAAATACGACTTCAAAAGCTATCTGACAGAAATGTGGGATATGTGCAGGAAAGATACTGACAAGCATTTGAAAGTTGCGGATAAGCCAGCAGTAAGCATAAATAATTATGGGTGCAAAGCGTATTACCCCAGAGGAAATCATTGAAATGCAGCGGTTATATCGGCAATTTAGAACGTATGTCGCTGTTGCGCGTGAGGTGGGACGAAGCGCGTCCTCCGTGTCAAAGTATGTTCAGATGAAAGGCGTTCCCACAAATATACGCATTGCGGTGGAGAATCTGACGCAAAATTTGTAAAGGTGTTTTTTACTCTGCGTATAAGCACAAAGTCATTGTTTCTTCAAACTATGTAGAGAAGAGGGATAACGTGAAAAATTCAAGAACAAGTCAAATTGCTGCTCTTGTGCTGTTGGTTATTTCGGATATAGTATGCCTTCTTGCGAAGTTTGGACCAACAGGTTTTCGCTATCAAGCATTAGAATCTCCTGTGATATGCTATCTCCTACTTGCAATAATGATTGGGGCGATTATATACTATATTGCCATGTCTAAAAAGAAGAAAGTCCCGATTATTATTAGCATTATCGCAGTTTGTACCGAAATACTACTTACATATTGGCGATTTCTTTTAAATTTTTTTGTTAGAGACCGAAAAATGCCTTGGAATGTGCGGTGGGCAAGTTTGCGGTGGAGCATAACAACAATGGATAAAATAGGTTTTACGTTTTGGCACTTATCTACCGGCGGGCTATTCTTGGCTACAACCATTATTCTTATTGCACTATTGGTTACCTTTATAAAAACCAAGCCAGTTGTACAACGTAAAAAAGAAGTCAGCAATACGACACCATCTGCACCAAAAGAAACCCCTATCGCGCCTGTACCTGTAAAGGAACAGGAACATAGAAAACGCTGTAATGTCTGTGGATATATTTTTTGCTATACAGACAAAGACCTTGCACGCAATAAGGAATTGTTAGGTCAAGCAACCCAGGCAAGAACGCTGGCACTTTTGGAAGCGCTAGGCGGAACACGGTTCGCCGCCAATCAGAATACAGATAGAGCGGACAACATGGAATCAAAGATTATTGATTATTCTAAGTGCCCCAAGTGTAATTCTTCTGATTTGGTTGAGATTAGCGCGGATGAACTCAATGAGCTTAAAGCAAAACAGAATAGCGGCGAAAACTCAACACTATCTGCCGCAGACGAACTTAAAAAATTCAAAGAGCTGCTTGACCAAGGTGTTATCACTCAGGAAGAATTTGACGCAAAGAAAAAGCAGCTGCTTGGTCTGTAATTCCTACATATCCGTGGAGCGGGGCGCGTGTCCCGCTCCTTTCCCTATCCGTTTCATTAGGGTATACATCCGGGTAAGCCTGTCCATATCATAGGCACGCCTTACGCCATCCACCATGTAGACCATATCCTCATCCTGATACCATTTCAGCGCGAAATCATATTTTCCATCGAATTTCCGCAGACGCAGAGTATCCTCAATTGCAATGATCTCAGGCTGTTCCAGTCCTTGTATTGGCATTGTTTTTTCTCCAATTCCGCCCCAAAAGGCCGTCTTCGTCCTGCTGCGGGCATTCATTCTGAGCGTCCTTACAAATCGATCCAAATCCCCTCATCCTTGATTGCAGCGCAGGGCAGACTGCGGTAGAACCGCTGGGCATCTTCGTTGGACGCAGTCAGGCCGATCAGCGTATCAACGCCCTGCGCTTTCAGTTCCTTGCGCAGGGTCTGCATCAAGGCCTGGGCAACACCCCTATGGCGATAGCTTTTGATGACACAGATCCAGTCCAAGAGCCCCATATGCTTTCTTCCGTGCGTAAGTCACGCTCAAACCGCAAAACGTCGGGGATTCGGTCTTTGGTGTAGTGTTTGATTTTCATTCTATTCAACTCCGTCGCAAGCGAAAAAATCATCACAGAAGCGATTCCATTTTATTTCATATTCATCGTGGCTCACTAAAGTCATTTCTTTCGGGGTGTAGATCCCCCGTTTTTGTGCTTCGTCCACAAATTTATATATCCAAGCATCAGAGGTCTCTACTATAGCACGGACACAGTCCCAACCTTTCAAAAACGCATAGTACAACCGGGTATGCCCATCCAGCGAAATGAATCGCTCCTCGTTTGGAAGCACTTGAATAATAATATCTTGCGGTTTATGAATGAAGGAGCTGATAGCATTCATCTTATCTTCATCCACATAGAATTGTGACGGCTGAATCTGTTCTAAGCGCAAAGTCAGTAAGGATAACCGTGGATACTCCATAACCTTCTTCCCATCTTTGTCATAGAACTGTGTAATATGCGGAGCATAGAAGCGGAATTCTCCAATAACCGCTGTATACACGGCTTGATCTTCCCCTCGGATTGTGGCTTCATAGTCGGAAATGATCTCCACTTCATATGGCTTTCCATCTACTAAAAAGCAACCGTGTTGAAGTAGAACTGCCTTGGAAAATTGGTTATCATTGTATGTATTTATTCGCTGAATGTCCATTATAGCCTCCGGCCGTTGCGCAAGGAAAAGCATCATTCAAGATACGTTCCCGCTGAACTTGAATAGATCCAAACACCAATGGGTTATGACAGTGCCATCACCCAAAAGTCTTCGATGCAGTCGGAATAGGCAATTTCATCCTGTATGGTTTCCAAATATCGGAAACCAGCCTTTTGGTAGGCTTTAATTGCTCTTTGATTGCGGGCCGAAACACGAAGAAGCACTCGTCCTTTGTGGCCTTTGACACGGCAGAGTTCCTCGACACACCGGCCTACAAACGCAGCACCGTTTCCTTTTCCGCAGAACTGCGGTGCCATAGACCAGCCGACCCACAGATCGTCACCCTCATACTGGCAAGATACCTGTCCAAGAACGGCACCTCCGCCAACCAAGCAGAACTGCTCTATTCCCCAAGTAGATTCATCCATTAGGTATTCATCATGATGTCCTTTGATACTATAGGCTTCATAGGGCGTTTCGTACTCCCATTGGGCTATTTCCTCTGCAATGTCTTTGGTAAGTGGTTTTAGCGAACCGTTTTCCAAATTAAATTGGTTTTCCATTTACATTCCTCCAAAATTTTCTTTGGAGGGTTAGGAAGCGTGAACCCTCCATACACGATTCATCTTCATAAAAACCACCCTTTCTAATGTTAATTTGTATGCAGACACCTACATTTGGTGTTGTTACTGTTGTTCAGACCAGCTCCAGTTCCATGATGATCTCATCTTCATCACGGTCAATTTCTACGTATCCAATGCTCTCATAGAGTCTTCTGGCAGCTTTATCGCCCTCAATATAGCACAGGACTGTCTTATCGTACTTTCCATCCTGTTTCATCGCTTCCAGCACTGCCTTCGCTGCGGCCTTGCCGTACCCTTTGCCCTGATAACGCTCGTCAATGAAAAACTGGCTGAAATCATAGGCATTCCGTTCCGGGCAATCATAGTACAATCCCATTCCTACCGGGGTTTCATCGTCGCAAACGACAAACGCGCGGCTTCGCCACTCCCGGTAGGCGTAGGCTCTTGCCAGCAGGACAGCAGAACCCGCAACATAGGTTTTCTGTGCTTCCGAAACTTGCAGCTTTAACCGCCAGTTATCAGGGGTAATGTCTACCAAGTGAACCACCGTTGTTACCTCCTGTTACACCCTGATTTCCGCGCTGTTTTTATCCCAGGAGCGGTACAGCGCTTCCAGCTCCGCGATTGCTTCATCCCGGGGGCGAATGAGCCCCTTGTAGTGGCTGACCAGCAGATACGGTGCTTTCAGCCCTTTCAGAACCGCGATTTCCTCTTTTACCAGCTGGGCATTGAAAACGTAGTAACCGTCCCGGGCTTTGCTGTACAGGGCATCCCCTACGAATGCATAGGTTTCGTCCACTTCCAGGCCCAGGCAGCCCTTGCAATGGCTGGAGGGCAGGGGGAAAATATGCAGACCGCCAATAGAAATATCCTTATCAACCACAGTTCCCATTCGGACATGGCGCTTGGTTTCAGGGGATACAAAGGCTTCCGCAACGGAAAGCTTCCCCAGATTGCCGGTATGATCCTGGTGGAAATGGGACAGGACCACATGATAGCTGCCCGTCAATTGGGAAATCGCCCGCTCGTCGCTGCCCACATCGTAGAGCCACAGGGCATCCCCCTCCTGGATGATTCCAATATCTGCCGACAGAGGATTCTCTGAGCACGCGATATAGCTTATTTTCTCATTGATGGCGATTTCTTTCATATTTCCCTCCACGGCAATCATTCCCCGGCTTATTCCTGTCATAGAAATCACTATATCATCAAAATCTGCATCTTTCAATACTTTTTTACAAAAAGCAGAAGCATACAGTTCAGTATTCGCATCTATACAGATCGGATTGGTTGAGATTAGTAAATGCTTCATATAAAGAAAACGCAGGAGCTACTGACTCCTGCGTTTGGTCCGAGTGACTGGATTCGAGTACACTATGGAGCAAACACCGTCTAGCCGGTGTTTGGCAGAAGTCCACCGGACTTCTGCATTTGATGGGTTCGAATCGGGAACTTTTTACGAAACAGAAAAACGCAGGAGCTACTGACTCCTGCGTTTGGTCCGAGTGACTGGATTCGAACCAGCGGCCTCTTGAACCCCATTCAAGCGCGATACCAAACTTCGCCACACCCGGATATTCACTTGCTGTTCCCTGACAGCTAGGGTATTCTAGCATAGAATAAGAAAAATGTCAATCCCTTTTTTGACTTTTTCCCTCGCGGGATGGGGCGGCCCGGGAGGCCGCCCCGAAAGATCACTTTGCAGAGCGTAAGCCCTCCAGCGGGCGGGAAAGGACGTTACTCTCCCCGCTCGCTGGTGACGACCTTCCCGATGTTCCACAGGCGGACGACCATCTGCTCGGCGGACTGCTTCTCCTCTTCATTGTTGTACTCCACGTAAACCGTGTGGGCGGAGCAGTCGGCGCACTCCACCTGGACGTTCCAGCCGCCCTCGTGCATCAGCATTCCGGGGCCGCGGCAAATGGGGCATTCTTCCAGAAAAATTTTCTCTTCCATGTTCATTTCTCCTTATCTGAAAACAGTTTGTGTATTGTCAAAAATCTCTTTTCGGGCAATGCGGGAATGGTTTGGGGCAAAATCGGGCAGATACCGGCAGACGGCCCCCACAAGAAGGGCGGGGTTCAGGGTCGGATTCTGGCAGCAGATGACTGCGTCCAGCATAAGCTCCCCGGGTGCCGCCGCTGCAACATCCATGCTGCGGATCATGGGGCGGATATCCTGCTCTACGGTACCATTCTTGCCTTTCTTTTCCACGGGAATGCTTTCCCCGGCAAAAAGGTCTCGGATGGCCCCCTCGGCCCCCTCCGGGATACCGGCATCGTATTCCAGGGATACCCGGCAGCGCAGCAGGCTCAGGTCCCGGAGCTTGCGGCCGTTTTCGTAGCACTCCCGGACGAAGACCCCGGGAACAAGGGCCCCGTTCAGCCGGTCCCGGATCTCCTCCACAGGGACGCTCTCCCCTTCCAGGTCAAAATCCAGCAGCTCGCAGACGCTCTCCACCCCAACAGACAGCGGCAGGGCAATGGACACCGATGGCCTGGGGTTGAAGCCCTTGGTATGGGTCAGGGGCAGCCCCGCCCGCTTAAAGGCCCGCTGGAACACCCGCATCAGATCCAGATGGGACATCCAGACGGCAGTGCCCGTCTTCTCAAACAGAAGTCTAGGCATCGCAGGCCACCTCCTTCAGCAGGCAATTGGCCCCGCAGCCCGCGCAGCCCTTGCGGCAGTCCGGGGTGACCGTATCGGCATAGGCCCGCTTGCGCTCCCGGAGCAGGAACTTCTTGGTCACGCCCACATCGATCATATCCCAGGGCAGAAGCTCCTCCTCGCCATAGCCGCGAACGGTATAGAAATTCGGGTCAACGCCGCATTTTTGGAAGGCCTCCTGCCAGATATCATAGCGGAAGTATTCGTCCCAGCCGTCCAGTCTGGCCCCCATATTCACGGCCGCTTCAATAACCGGTCCCAGGCGGCGGTCACCCCGGGCAAAGACGGCCTCCAGGCGGCTTAAATCCGGGCTGTGGTAATCGTACTCAATGGATTTGGAATAGAAGTGCTCCTTCAGCAGCTTGCAGCGGCGCAGATACTCCTGAGGGCTGATCTGCTGCTCCCACTGGAAGGGCGTGTGGGGCTTGGGCACGAAATAGGCCGTCGCCACATGGACACGGAGCCCCCGCTTCTTATTGACCGCGTGCTCCTTCCAGGCCAGGATGACCTTGTAGACCAGCTCCGCAATGCCCAGCACATCCTCGTCCGTCTCCGTGGGCAGACCCAGCATGAAATAGAGCTTCACGCTGTTCCAGCCTCCGGCAAAGGCCTGGGTGCAGGTGGAGAGGATCTCCTCCTCCGTCAGGTTCTTATTGATCACATCCCGCAGCCGTTGGGTTCCCGCCTCCGGGGCAAAGGTCAGGCCGGATTTGCGCACGGCCTGGAGCTTCTCCATCAGCTCCCGGGAGAAGTTGTCCGCCCGGAGAGAGGGCACGGAGAGGCTGATGTGGTTTGCCTCGCAGTAGGGCAGCATTTTGTCCGTCAGCTCTTTCAGCCCCCGATAGTCCGAGGTGGAAAGGCTGGACAGGGTGATCTCATTGAAGCCGGAGCTTTCCAGCAGCTTCACAGCCTGGTCGTAGAGTACCTCCGGGCTCTTCTTCCGCACTGGGCGGCAGGAGAAGCCCGCCTGGCAGAACCGGCAGCCCCGGATGCAGCCCCGGAACACCTCCAGATTGGCCCGGTCGTGGACGATTTCCGTGGAAGGAACGATCATCTCCGTTGGGAAATAGGCCTTGTCCAGGTCCTCCACAATGCGCTTGGTGACCACCTTCGGCGCGCCGTCCTTGGGCGTCACCGCAGTGAGCACGCCGCTTTCGTCATAGGTGTGGGTATAAAAGGAAGGCACATAGACCCCGGGGACCTTGGAAACGGCCTCCAGGAAACGGGGCTTGTCCCAGTTTTCCCGTTTTGCCCGCTTATACACATCCAGGATCTCCACGGTAATGTCCTCTCCCTCCCCCAGGGAGAAGAAATCCACGAAATCCGCCAGAGGCTCGGGATTGAAGGCACAGACGCCCCCGGCGAAGACCATATTTTTCAGGCCCTTCCGGTCCGCAGAATGCAGCGGGATACCGGCAAGGCGCAGCATATTGAGGATATTGGAATAGGACATCTCGTAGCCGATGGTGAAGGCCACCATATCGAAGTCCTTCACCGGGTCTTGGCTTTCCAGTGCCCACAGGGGAAGGTGATTCTCCACCATGGCCTGCTCCATATCCCCCCAGGGTGCGAACACCCGCTCGCACCACACATCGCTGATCTGATTCATGACCCCGTAGAGAATGCGCATCCCCACATTGGACATGCCGATCTCATAGGTGTCCGGGAAGCAGAAGGCCACGCGGACGGCCATCTCTTCCTTCTTCTTGCACACCTGCCCCCATTCGCCGCCCACATACCGGGCCGGCTTCTGCACCGTGGGCAAGATGCGGCTTTTCAAATCTGTCATCTTGTTACCTCTTTGCGTAAATTGCCCATATATTGTACTCGGTGCAGGCCATGTTTGCAAGTTATTTTTCGAAATTTGGCGGATTTCCTTTCCTGCCCCGGATTTTTCCCTCTGCGCACGCTCGGTTGCCCCGAAGCCAAGCCGCCGGGAACACCGCCGCACCGGGCAGGAATCCCAGCCGAAGGCAGAAAAACGTGCCGCACAGCGCAAATGCAAAGCCCGTCCAGCAGGTGATCGCCGCTGCAGCGCGGTCCGGAAGCACCAGTTCAAGCGCTCTGCGCAAAATCCGCCCCCCATCCAGCGGATAAATAGGCAGCAGATTGAAAAGCCCCTGCACCAGACCGCAGAGCGCCAGTCTTGGGAAAAAACGGCCCATCAGCGTCAGGCTCAGGCTCCCCACCGGCCCCGCAGCAGCGGCAAGCAGCTCCGCAGCCGTTCCCAGACCACGCAGTTCCATGACGGCCCCCCGGGAACCGATCGCCATGCCGGACACACGGCCCCCCAGAGCACGGATGGCGAAATAATGGCAGCATTCGTGAAATGCCCCCGCCAGCAGCGCCGCGGCGATCCACGGCAGCGGCAGCACCAGAAGCAGCAGGGCCAGCGCGACACAGCCCCAGCCGGACAGTTCCACGTCACCCAAGCCCCGCCCCCCGGAGGATGCTCCCGCAGAAGGCCGCCACCGCCTGACCGGCGTTGGTCCCCTGCCGCAGCGTCTTCACAAGCTCCGACAGGGCCTGCGCCGTCACCTCCGGATTGCCGGGGAGAAGCCAATATTCCAAATCATCCTTCGGAACCGCCAGCAGCACCGTAAACGCAAGGATCAGAAAAATCCAATAAGGAAATCGTCTCTTTTTTCGCCTCCCGGGGTAGTCAATTCGATAGGCCACAGGCGTCCACCTCCCGCTCTATGGTATGCTGACCGCACAGGAACCATGCGTTGCAAAAAACAGGCAGCCCCTTTCAGGACTGCCCGCTTGCGCTTCCCAATATGAAATATCAGAATTCCACCGCATTGTCCGCCGGCGACTTACCCTGCATACGGTAGGTCACGTTTGCCAGCTTCCGGTTTTTCAGGGAGCCAATGATTGTAGGCACCGCGCCGATCAGGGTAAAGAGATACAGCTGGAGCAGATTGCCGATGTAATCGCCAGCCTCGATCGCCTCTTCCTGAATCAGGTAGGGAATTGCCCGGTAGGCGTCTGTAAAAGAGACCTCAAAATACTTCGCCACAGTAATGGCCCAGTCCAGCCGGTCGCCCACATAGGTCATAACCAGCATCAGCACACAGGCAATGACGATCCCTCTGGTGGACAGGCGGCCGCTCAGCAGCTCATAGCCCTTCAGGGTGCAGATTGCCAGCACGATGCCGGACAGGGCCGCCACATATCCCAGCTGCTCCAGCAGCACGATACAGGCCGCGCCGAGTACACTTCCCAGCAGCGCGCCCACGATACCCGCCAGCACATTTTCCGGCTTCCGTTCCATTTCCTGCCGGGCCTGCTCCTTCATGCTGTCCTGCTGCTGATAGCAGCTGTCGCACAGCAGGGACGGTACACCCGCCATGACGCAGGCCTCGGTCTGCACCGTCTGGCCGCAGCCCTGGCAGCAGCTTTGGTATCCCCGCGAACGCAGGAAGGACACGGTCTCCCGGGTGACCTGTTCCAGTTTGTCAATATCTTTCATGCTGCCGAAACGCGCCTTCAGAATGAATTCCACCCGGCTGCGGCGGACGGTGCAGTTTGCCACCAGCTTGTTGCCCTTGACAAAGGACTTCAGCTCCGCCCCATCAGGCTCCTGGCCGCCTCTGGTCAGAGAAAAGACCAGTGAAACATAATTCTGGTTGCTCGTGCCGCGCGTCAGCAGCATATTCATACCGCCCTGATTTCCGAAAAGAATCCCGCTCTGGGCATCCACCGACAGCCGAAGCCGCTGGGCCGCCTGAGTCAGATAATCCTGCATTGCATTGCTCATAATGTTCTCTCCTCTATCTCCGATATTCTCTTTCCGCTCGCCGCTCTTTCCAAAGCGGCTTTTGCCATTTGATTTTAGCATAGACGGCAAGCCACGTCAAGCATCTGTTTTCTGATATGTCCCCGCCCGGGAAAATCCGCACGTTAATTCATCAAGGCACTTGACACATTGGAAAAAATTGAGTATAATACCCTAGCTATCGGGGTGTGGCGAAGCTTGGTATCGCGCTTGGTTCGGGTCCAAGAGGCCGCGGGTTCGAATCCCGCCACTCCGACCAAATAGGGCAAAACGCTGAAATCTCTAAAGGATTTCGGCGTTTTCCTTTTCCGTAAGGAAACTGAGCGTGAATGCCAGATTTTGACAGATTTCACAATGGAACGAATCGTTTTCCTGTTAGAACGGCCTGATTTTTGTTGAAAAGAGAGAAATGCAAAAAAATCGCGTGAAAAGTTCGAAAAAAGGTTGAATATATATATATATATATATATA
>ERZ773104.5073-NODE-5073-length-10191-cov-41.141575_pt1 | contig 10191 bp, 7 predicted proteins | sample MGYA00511920_ERZ773104 | MGnify/ENA primary metagenome ERZ773104 (study PRJEB29015, sample SAMEA2737857) | human gut metagenome | biome: human gut; feature: human-associated habitat; material: faeces | place: China | collected 2012 ...
AGCCGCCGAAGCGGTGCTTAAGCCGCTAGGCGGGAATTGTGCGGTGTTGCCATAAGAATACAGACAGGGCCCAGCTTTGAAGCTGGCAGGCGGCCCCGCAGGTGCATTTCTGCCAATTTTTGTGCCAGGTGGGAACGTTCACGGTGTTGTAACAATTCCTTGACAATTTCCTGCAATGTAGCTACAATATTAAATAGGACTTAAGGGTGTCGCCCATCGGGAACGCCGCTTTTCAGATATTTGTTTTACCGCCGCAAATTTGGCGTTTTTTCGTTTTATTTGTGTATATGGGGTTTGAGATGTATCCGCTTTTGGGTATGCTTTGGATTATCGCCCCATTTTGTATAGAATATCGCAGGCAGTATTTGAACCGCAAAGGTCAGCCCCTTGCGCTGTAAGATGCTGGCAGTGTACCCATGGTAGCTGCCAGATAAAACAGGCGCGGGCTGCCCGGGCTTTTCAGGTATGCCAGAAATAAAAGCGTTCCGCTTGTGCTGCGCCCTCCTGCATTTGATTTGAGTTTTGTAAGGAGTGAAACTGCCATGCCCCCAATTTTGATGTGGGTGCTGGTTGTCGTTGCCGCTGCCGTGTGCGGGGCGCTTGGTTATTATTTTGGCGGGGAAAACCGGAAGCGTACCGCCGAAGCCAAGATCGGCTCTGCCGAAGAGGAAGCCAAACGCATCGTGAACGATGCCATCAAGGCTGCCGAGCAGAAGCGCAAGGAAACCATCATCGAGGCCAAAGACGAGGCGTTCAAGCTGAAAGCTGACGCCGACAAGGAAATCAAGGACCGCCGCGCGGAGATCAGTCGCCAGGAACGCCGCATGGACCAAAAGGAGGAAGCGCTGGATAAGCGCACCGCCGCCATGGAGCGCAAGGAAGAGGACCTGAAAAAGCGCGGCGAACTGGTGGAAGCCCGCCTGGACGAGCTGGAACAGCTCAAGCTGCGCCAGACCGAAAAGCTGGAAACCATCGCCGCCATGACCCAGGAAGATGCCCGCGCCGTGTTGTTGAAGAACATTGACGATGAGCTGACCCACGAAAAGGCCATGAAGATCAGCGCCTATCAGGCTAACATGAAGGACGAATGTGATGCCATCGCCCGTGAGCTGGTCGGCCAGGCCATTGCCCGCTGCGCAGCCGATGCCACCAGTGAAGCCACCGTCAGCGTGGTGCCGCTGCCCTCTGACGAGATGAAGGGCCGCATCATTGGCCGCGAGGGCCGCAACATCCGCGCTCTGGAAACTGCCACTGGCTGTGACCTCATTATTGACGATACGCCGGAAGCCATCACCCTTTCCAGCTTTGACCAGACCCGCCGTGAAGTGGCCCGCATGGCCCTGGAGCGCCTGATCGCCGATGGCCGTATCCACCCGGCCCGCATTGAGGAGACCGTGGATAAGTGCCGCCGCGAACTGGAAATTCAGATGAAGCGCGAGGGCGAAAAGGCTGTGATGGACCTTGGTATCCACAGCCTGCATCCCGATTTGATCAAGCTGATCGGCCGCCTGAAGTATCGCACCAGCTATGGCCAGAATGTGCTGAACCATTCTCTGGAAGTGGCATGGCTGGCCGGCCTGATGGCTGGCGAGCTTGGCGTGAACGTTCAGCTGGCACGCCGCGCAGGCTTGCTGCATGATATCGGCAAGGCCCTTGACCATGAGATCGAGGGCAGCCATGTGCAGATCGGTGTGGATATCTGCAAGAAGTACCGCGAGAACCCGCAGATTATTCATGCAATCGAAGCCCACCACGGCGATGTGGAGCCCAAGACGGTGCTTGCCTTCATTATTATGGCAGCGGATGCCATCAGCGCAGCCCGCCCCGGTGCCCGCCGTGAAAACATGGAAAGCTATATCAAGCGTCTGGAAACGCTGGAAGCCCTGTGCAACGGCTTTGAGGGCGTTGAAAGCTCTTACGCCGTGCAGGCAGGCCGCGAGGTCCGCATCCTGGTCCAGCCCGACAAGGTTGGCGATGATCAGGTCATCCTGCTGGCCCGCCAGGTTGCCAAAAAGATCGAGGACGAGCTGGATTACCCCGGCCAGATCAAGGTCAGCGTGATCCGCGAAAGCCGCGCCACCGAGTACGCGAAATAACCAAAGCGAATAAAACAGATGCCGCACCTGGTATGGGTGTGGCATTTTTGTATAAGCATTGATTTATCCCGTGGATGCTGCCATATGTTTAAGGCAACACCGCACAATTCCCGCCTTGCGGCTTAAGCACCGCTCCGGCAGCTGCGGCACGGCATCTGCGTTGCCAAAATGCTCGATAATGTCGGGTTGCGGTACCCGCATCGTGCTTCGGGGGCAAAAGCCCCTCGCACTCTGCGACCGCTGCCCCTGCTTCGGTTCGCTGTTTCCGCCACTGGCGGCGCTCACCTTTGCAGCATCCAGTATTATCTGCGCTTTTGGCTTGGCATCTGCCGCACCTCACTCGCCGTATCGGCACTTAGAATTATGCGGTATTGCCCTTATAATGTTTGTTGCACGTTATAAAATGTTTTGCAGGGAATGGTCTTGACCGTTCCGGGGCCTTGTGGCAAATGTGTTTTACGTTTTCCCTCGCAAATCTTGTTGGCTCTGCTCCCTCAATTTTCCCTCTTGCCAAGGGGCATAGAATACGATATAATAAAAAATAATTGTGCGGATTTATGCCCCTGTGGGATGGGCGGTGACGCACGGCAAATCAGGCGGCGCGGTATAGGCGCTGCCTATAGTTCGCCGCAACTGCGGTCACTGAAAAGGAGCGTCATCATGAAAGGTATCATCCTCGCCGGCGGTGCTGGTACCCGCCTGTACCCGCTGACCATGGTCACATCCAAGCAGCTTCTGCCTGTGTATGATAAGCCCATGATCTATTACCCGCTGTCTACCCTGATGCTGGCAGGCATCCAGGATATCCTGATCATTTCCACCCCAACCGATACGCCGCGCTTTGAAGCGCTGCTGGGGGATGGCAGCCAGTACGGCCTGCACCTGCAATATAAAGTGCAGCCCTCCCCGGACGGTCTGGCACAGGCCTTTATCCTGGGTGAAGAGTTTATTAACGGTGAGCCCTGCGCTATGGTGCTGGGCGATAATATTTTCTACGGCGCAGGTTTCTCCAAGCGGCTCAAGTCCGCTACCGCCAACGCCGAAGCCGGCCGCAGCACTGTGTTCGGCTACTATGTCACCGATCCCGAACGCTTCGGTGTGGTGGCATTTGACGAAAACGGCCAGGCAACTTCCATTGAAGAAAAGCCCGCACAGCCCAAGAGCAACTATGCGGTTACCGGCCTGTATTTTTACAGCAAAGATGTGTGCGAAAAGGCAAAACAGGTAAAACCCAGCGCCCGCGGCGAACTGGAAATTACCACCCTGAATGAGATGTACCTGCAGGAAGGCAAGCTGGATGTGCAGCTGCTGGGCCGCGGTTATGCCTGGCTGGATACCGGCACGATGGACAGCCTGGTGGAAGCCGCTGACTTTGTGCGCATGATTGAACAGCGCCAGGGCATTAAAATTTCCGCCCCGGAAGAGATCGCCTATAAATACGGCTGGATCAATCGCGGCAAACTGTTGGAAAGCGCCGAGCGCTATGGCAAAAGCCCCTATGGCCAGCATCTGCGCAATGTTGCCGATGACCGCCTGAAATATTGATGCGGTATAAAGAAAGAGGCACAAGATGAAAATTCTGATTACCGGCTGCCATGGACAGCTTGGAACCGAGCTGCAAAAACAGTTGGCCGATGAAGAATGCGCCCTGGGTCTGCTGCCGGAGCGCCTGCGCAAAGCAACGGTGATCGCCGTTGATGTGGATGAGCTGGATATTACCGACCGCGAAGCCACTGTGACCTATATCCGCCGCACCCAGCCGGATACCGTCATCAACTGCGCTGCTTTTACCAACGTGGATGGCTGCGAAACCAACCGCGATGCCGCTTACCGCGTCAACGCCCTTGGCCCGCGCAACCTGGCATTGGCATGCGAAAAGATCAATGCCCGCCTGATCCATATTTCTACCGACTATGTATTCCCCGGTACAGCCAACGGCGGTGTTGCGTTGGATGAAAGTGCCCTGCCCGCCCCCATTTCGGCCTACGGCCAGACCAAGCTGCTGGGCGAAACCTATGTGCAGCAGTTCTGCCGCCGCCACTTTATCGTGCGCACGGCTTGGCTGTACAGCTATTACGGCAAAAACTTTGTCAAAACTATGGTCAACCTGGCTAAAACGCATGACACCCTGAATGTTGTCAACGACCAGCTGGGCAACCCCACCAATGCGGTGGATCTGGCCTACCATATCTTAAAGCTGGCAGTCAGCCATGATTACGGCATTTACCACTGCACCGGCAGCGGCATTTGCAGCTGGTATGATTTCGCATCCGAGATCATCCGCCTGTCCGGCCTGCCGTGCACCGTAAAGCCCGTTACCAGCGCACAATATAAAGAGATGAACCCCAAATCCGCAGACCGCCCGGCATGGAGCGCACTGGAAAACCGCGCCCTGCGGTGCAGTGTCGGCGATGACATGCGCGACTGGAAAGATGCAATTCAGGACTTTTTCAATAATTGGGATGGTAAATAAATGAAAACTTATCTTGTTACCGGCTGCGCCGGTTTTATTGGCTCCAACTTTGTCCACTATATGCTGGAAAAATACCAGGATATCCGCCTGGTCAACCTGGATAAGCTGACCTATGCCGGCAACCTGGAAAACCTGGAAGATATCAAGGACGATGCCCGCCATATCTTTGTTAAGGGCGATATCTGCGATAAGGCTCTTGTCACTGACCTGATCGCCAAATATGACCCGGATTACGTCATCAACTTTGCTGCCGAAAGCCACGTTGACCGCAGCATCCGCAACCCGGAAATTTTTGTTGAGTCCAATGTTCTGGGCACCGTTAACCTGCTGCAGTGCTGCAAGGATGCCTGGTACGATGCCGACGCCAAGACCTGGAAGGAAGGCAAAAAGTACCTGCAGGTTTCCACCGATGAAGTATACGGTGCCCTGGGCGCCGAAGGCTACTTTATGGAAACGACCCCGCTGTGCCCGCACAGCCCGTACTCCGCTTCCAAAGCCAGCGCCGATATGTTCGTGAAAGCATTCCATGATACCTATGGCATGCCCATCAACATCACCCGCTGCTCCAACAACTATGGTCCGTATCAGTTCCCCGAAAAGCTGATCCCGCTGCTCATCAACAACGCCAAGCACCACAAGACCCTGCCGGTTTACGGCGATGGCATGCAGATCCGTGACTGGCTGTATGTCATGGACCACTGCAAAGCCATTGATATGGTTGCCAACGGCGGCAAGGACGGCGAAGTTTACAATGTCGGCGGCCATAACGAGCGCCCCAACATCTTCATCGTCAAGACTGTCATCGAGCAGCTGCATGACCGCCTGAAGGATGAGGGCATCAGCGAAGAGCTGATCAAGCACGTGGCAGACCGCCTGGGCCATGACCGCCGTTACGGCATTGACCCCACCAAGATCAAGAACGATCTTGGCTGGTACCCCGAAACCCCGTTCGAGAAGGGCATTGTGCTGACCATTGACTGGTACCTGGCCCACGAAGAGTGGATGAACCACGTGACCAGCGGCAACTATCAGAAGTATTACGAGCAGATGTACAAAAACAAGTAATGCTGCCGCACATTTGTTAAATTCTGCAAAACACCCCGCCGCCGCTTTGCAAAGCGGCGGCGTTTGTGGTATACTAGTTCTGCACTATAAACAAAAACTCGAACCGTATGATGCGCGTACATGCGTGTTTTTACGGTTATCCATTATTCTGAATTTTTAATGATCTTGAGGTTTTTTTGAATGGCAATTTCCAGAGAAGAACAACTGCGCAATAACCGCCGCTTTTCACGCCAGATCGTGGGTGCAGTGGCAATCGTATTGATTATCATTGGTCTGTTTACCGTATTAAGCTGGGTGGTTGGCGTGCTGCGCAGCGCGTTGGATGATACCGAACGCCGCCAGAGCTATGCCGACCGTCTGTACGGTCTTGTCATGTTTGACACTATGCCGTTTGACGATGTGAGCAAGGTGGATCAGTCGGAGTTTCTACAGGCTGCCATCTGGGGCGCTGTGTACCAGATCCAAAAGCGGGATAACGGCCTGAGCGACTATGAGCGCGACAGCGAAACCGGCTCCATCATTCTGCCCAAACTGGAAGTTGACACCTACCTGACCAACCTGCTTGGCCCGGATTACAAGATCACCGATGGCTCTTTCCAGACCGAAGAGTTCAATTATACCTATGATGAGGAAAAGCAGGGCTATCTGGTTCCTGTTACCAGCATGGTGGCTATGTATACCCCGGAAGTGGAAAAGATTTCCACCCAGAGCGGCAAGACCTATGTGACGGTTGGCTATATTCCCACCATCAACAATAGCTCCAGCGGCGAGATCAACCTGACCGCCCCCACGGAGCCGACCAAGTATATGGACTATGTGTTCACCCGCGGCGAGGGCCGTAAGTGGTATCTGAGTGCATTGCAGGAAAGCGATATGCAGCCCGAAGTGTCTGCTTCGACCGCAGTCCCGACCACCGATTCCGGCGACCCGCAGGAGTTGGTGCAGAACAACCTGAATTCCAGCATGGCCGATACCGGCAATGCTGCGGACGGTGCCGCAGACGGCACCGCTGAACCGGACAGCACGGCGGACGACCAGACCGATGCCCAGAGCGAACCTGAAGCTGATACCGGGGATACCGGTGGGGATACGCAGGATAGTTCAGGTACGGAATAAGCTCCTGCTGACAAAACGATAATCTTCATGAAGCTGCACAGCCCAAACGCTGTGCAGTTTTTTGTATGGTAGGGCGGGGTCACCCGACCCCACTGAAGGCGGCCCGACCGTACAATAAAAATGTGTGATATATCTTGCCCACAGTAGGGGAGCAGCGTCCCCGACACCCCAGACAAACCTTGCGGCAAATCTCATTATGGCAGATGTGCCAAAGCTCCGAAATGGTCAAGACAGCTCCCTACAGAGCAAGGTATCATGTGTACCAAACAGAAAAACGACCGGTGGAACAGCCAGCTCTCTGGCTGCCGCAGAGAAACGCTGCCAATGCATAAAACATGCCGCCGCGCAGTTATACTACCCCTACACAACATCGGCTCAACAACAAAAATGACAAAATAGACTGCAGAAGACCGTGCTTTTTTGATTGACAAAACAAGCGCGGCGTGATAATATGATAGCTGTACATTGCCCTGCATTTTTAACGTTGAACAGATGTTAAATACTTGTGCAATGGCAACACGGAAAAGTAGGAGAACATAGCATGAGACGGACTTTGGCAGCGCCGGGCCTTGCAGCTGTGCTGGGTATGGCATTGCTGCTGACCGCCTGCGGTAAAACAAACGCACATAACAATACGGCAGGCGAAACGGTCAGCACGGCACTGTTTGACTTTTCCATTACGGATGTCAGCCTGGTGGAAAGCTACCCCGGCATTGATATCCCGGATGGCGAATGCCTGGTGCGCATGCGCCTGAACATCAAGAACACCAGCAGCCAGACCTACACGATGTTCCTGCAGGATTTCCAGATCCAGTGGGGCGAGGGCGACAACGATTACGGCACCTGCCTGAACGCAGTGGATGATACCATGATGCCGTATGCTTATGAGCTGACCCCCGGCCAGGAGCGCAGCGACTGGCTGATGGCTGAAATCCCCGATGGCAGCACCAGCTGCACCATTGCGTATCAGGAATACAAGACCGATGGCAGCAAAGGCGATGCCTACTTTGTGGAGGCAGCTCTGTGAGCCAGCAGTCGCGCATTCTTGCAGGGGTGTTTTGCTCCGGTATGGCGGCGGCGTTGATTGCTATGGCGGCACTGCAACTGCCCAACTGGCTGCAGCAGCGCAAGATGGTGAGCGAGAGCCCGCCGGTGGTGCAGACTGCAGAACCAGAGCAGACGCCGGAGCCGCAGGTTACCGCGGCCCCCACCGTGCAGCCCGCCGTTACCCCGGAACCGCGGGATTTTACCGCACTGCTGGAGCGTAACCCCGAAGTGATCGGCTGGATCAAGATCGACGATACCGATGTTGACCTGCCGGTGATGCAAAGAGAAGGGGACAACAGCTACTACTTAAAGCACGACCTGGATGGCAACTGGGATGACCTGGGCCTGCCGTACCTGGATTATGAGTGCGATATCCAGCAAAGCCGCCATTTGATCCTGTACGGCCACAACATGGGTGTAGGGGATACGGTGCGGTTTTCCAGCCTGCAAAATTACCGCAAGCCGGAATATTATCAGGAACACCCGGTCATTGAGCTGGACAGCCTGAACGGCGGCCAGTACTACAAGATCGTGGCAGTTTATGCAATTACCACGCGCGAAAGCGATGGCGATGTGTTCCACTTTAACCAGTATGTGAACTTTGCCGATGATGCGGCAGAGCAGGAATACCTGGATGAAGTGGCCAAGCGCGCGTTTTATACCACGGGCGATTATGCCCGCGCAGACGAACGGCTTTTGACATTGTGTACCTGTACCTATGAAATGTCGGATGCCCGCCTGCTGATTATGGCACGCCCGCTGCGGGACGGGGAAACGCTGACGGCGGATGAAGTTATCATCAATCCGGACCCGCTGCTTCCAGCCCGCTGGCCGGCTGGGGCGTAAAATTTTTATTTGAATTCTGGGCACAAAGGCAACAGCAATCCGTACCTTTGCGTTTGGGATATAATTTTGGAAAGGGAGTAAAATTATGCAAAAGACGAGCAGGTTTTCGCGTCTGCTTACGCTGGTTACGGCTGTTGCCTTGGCAGTTTGTCTGCCTGTATCGGCGTATGCAGAAACCGAGACCACCGAGGAAGCTGCTGCACCCGCAGTAGTGGAGGAGGCTACACAGGACAACACCGCTGACGAAGCTGCAAGCGAAGACAGCGCTTCCTGTGTGCGCGTGGTGGATGTTACCATTTTTATGGACACCACCAAGGGCCATTTCGAGAGCGATCCCGACAATGTTGCCCTGACTTATCTGAACCGTGCCGAGTTTGAGGAGACTCCGATCACTCTGCCCACCGTTATCGCAAACGAGGGCTGGGAGTTCAAGGGCTGGGACGTTTGGGGCAAAGAGCACTTTGTCCTGGGCGCCGATGCTACTGAACTGGGCACCAGCGGCCTTGGTGCATTCCCGGTTGGCAGCCTGGTAGGCGGTATCTACCTGTACCCCATCTTTATGGAAGCTCCGAAGCCGGTAGAGCCGACCGCTACTCCGGTTGAGCCGACTGCTACCCCGGTTGAGCCGACTGCTACTCCGGTGGAGCCGACTGCCACTCCGGCAGAGCCGACCGCTACCCCGGCAGAGCCGACCGCTACCCCGGCAGAGCCGACTGCCACCCCGACCGAGCCGACCGCTACCCCGGTCGTGACCCCGACCACCCCGGTTATCCCGGAGACCACTCCGACCAATACTCCGGCAAACACCCCGACTGAGAAAACCAATACCCCGGACAATACTCCGACCAACACCCCGGATGTTACCAAGTCCAACACCCCCGCTGATAACTCCAGCAAGATCATCCCGCAGACCGGCGTTTCCAGCACCAACAGCAACTCTGTTGCAGGTCTGGCCATCGTTCTGGTTGCCGCACTGGGCGGCGCTGCCGCTTACCTGTTCATCAACCGCAAGAAGCTGAACTGATAAGTGTAAAGTGATAGAGCTTTGAATTATTTAAAAACAGCCTTCGGCATTTGCCGAAGGCTGTTTTTGTGGTAGTGCCCCGAATGGGAATTCTTTGGCTGGTGGGATAGGGAATAGACGAAGTGATTTGATTTTGAGATGTTGGATCTTTGCAAACTTTCGGAACGGTCAATACCGTTCCCCACAGAGCATTTGATGATGGACGGAAAACCATAAAATGGCTGGTAGGGCCGGGGTCACCCGACCCCGCCGAAACCCACCCAGAGCGAACAATAAAAATGGGCGATGTGTCTTGCCCAAAGTAGAGGGGCGATGCCCCACAACGGGCCGGATATCTCACCCCGAAATATCACAAACACCCGCGGGTGCATAAAAACCTCTGTTACAGATACACCCTAAGTTTGGAACGGGAAAACACCCCTCCAGCCTCACCTGCAATGACAGCTCCCCTCCAGGGGAACCAAGCATAGACTTAGGGCAACACCGCACAATTCCCGCCTTGCGGCTTAAGCACCGCTCCGGCA
>ERZ773104.5075-NODE-5075-length-10188-cov-3.503602_pt1 | contig 10188 bp, 7 predicted proteins | sample MGYA00511920_ERZ773104 | MGnify/ENA primary metagenome ERZ773104 (study PRJEB29015, sample SAMEA2737857) | human gut metagenome | biome: human gut; feature: human-associated habitat; material: faeces | place: China | collected 2012 ...
GCATGGTGTTGTCAAGGGCATGTCCCATGTGCAGCTGTCCTGTGATGTTTGGTGGCGGCATCACGATGGTGAATGGCTTCTTGCTGCGGTCAACCTCAGCGTGGAAGTATCCGTTGTTTTCCCATTTTTCGTAAAGACGATCCTCTATATCTTTCGGATCGTATGTCTTGTTTAATTCTTTGCTCATAGTTTCCTCCTTTTCGGGCTTTTGGTTAGTTTGTGGGCAATTGCTTTTTAGGTTATGGCTTTTGCCATGTTGTATATATATTCTGCTCAAGTCAGAACCGAGTTTGTATCATGAGCGATTTCAGATAGCTGGTTTCTTTTTGCCTGTTGGTTTTGTTCGCTGTTGTTTATGGAACCATGATACTTTCGGTTCTTCGACTTTCGCAGAATGTATATACAACATGGCACGTAGGTTTTCGATGCAATTGCAGAGAGTGGTATGATGCCCTTATTGGGGTGATACTATTCGCCTGGGGCTCATAGTATCGTGCTGACGACTCTGCTACCGGAAAGTGGTCTGCTTCTGGCTTTTAGGATTGCGCTGGCGGCTGTTTAGATGTCCTGCGGACACTTATATGGTTGTCAGCTTATACATTTTATTAATATAAAAAGCCCTCCCGGTCTTTGACCAGAAGGGCGTGTCAGCGCTGTACCACCTTCGTTTACATCGGAGTTTTCCTCGAATGCCTCTTGTCCTGTAACGTGGACGAGTCGGGAGAACTTATGCCTATATCTTATCTGGTATATGACTTTCTGGGTTCTCCGGCTAAAAAGCTACCTTCCATGATTTCGTGTCCTAAGCACCTTGCAGCCTGTGGATGCTCTCTCTTTAAGGATTTCCGTCATGTACTCCTCTTTTTTGCGCCTTTATTTTTATATATTCTTTTTCAATCTTAAATTGGTTTGACTTTTTTGTCAATATGGATTTTGATTAAATTGTATTTTGTTCTGCTATACTAATTCAGGCATTTTATTATATTTCCATAGATGAACTGCCGCAGCTGCTCATCTGTCATGGCGCTCATCTGTCTGTGGCTTTCCATCATGAGCATACAGCCATATTGTATCATCCCCGACATCGCAGTTATGTTTCGTTTGGTGCTGTCTGTTTCAGTTATGACACCCTCATCATATGCTTCCTGCATAAGGCGTGATACAATGCTGTCTAAGTATTTTACACAGTCATCCATCATACGGCAACCACCTTTTAAATCTTCTGCCGTAGTCTGTGCTTCATTACCACTCTCCAACTGCTTTATGCTGCTTCCTATCAGAAGAAGTCTCGGCTCTCCCATGACCTCATTAAAAATGTGTGAAAAAAGCTGATTGTACTCCTGATTATCGTATATCCAGTCCATCACGTTCATCACACGGTTTTTAAAGCCGCTCTGTGCAAACATGCAGTTTACAAGTTCTGTTATTTTATTTTTATATTCATATGCCATGGCGCTTGCTATGATTTCTTCCTTTGAAGAAAAATATTCATATGCTGTGCCTTTTCCGATTCCGGCGGCAGATGTTATATCCACCACCTTTATCGTTGATATATCCCTTTTTTCAAACATGAAGCTGTGTACCGCTTCGTACATTCGAAGTACTTTTTCAGATGGCTCTAATATATTCTTTGGCTTTATCTGTATCTGGGCCATTAGAGATCCTCCTCAACCATATTTTTTTCCCTGTTGAATGCATCGTAAATACATGGAATTACGATAAGTGTAAGAATCGTTCCGTATACGAGTCCTCCGATGATCGTTATCGCCATCGGTTTTATCATATCTGAACCACCGCCGATTCCTATTGCAGAGGTCACCATAGCAAGTATGGTAGTCATCGCTGTCATAAGGATCGGACGCACTCTTGTCTTTCCTGCATCAATGATCGCATCATGTTTTTTCATTCCCTGTCGTCTTGCCTGATTGATATAATCTATGAGCACGATTCCGTTGTTTACGATAAGTCCTGCAAGCATGATAAATCCGAGCATTGATATGATTCCAAGCTCATTTCCGGTAATAAATAAAGCTATAAATCCTCCTGTAAATGCAAGCGGGATTGAGAACATGATGATAAACGGCGAAAGCAGCGACTGAAACTGTGCAACCATTATCAGATAGATAAATACTACCGCAAGTAAAAGCATAAGTCCAAGCTGGCTCATGGATTCATTTATTGTCTCATCCTCACCTTCCATTGAAGCACTGTAGCCTTCCGGCATATCTATTTTATCTAATTTAGATTTAACTTTGTCACTTACCAATGTAACATTGTGATCTTCATCGACACTGCCTGATACTGTTATGTATCTGGTCTGTGAGTCTCTGTGGATCGTCGAGAGAGTCTGTGTCTGTTCTATCGTACATATATCAGAAAGCGAGATATCTGATTCATCACCATCCTGATTTGTATATGTAAACGTCATATTTTTTATATCGTCAACTGTTACATCTGACTGTTCCTGCGTCTGTAAATATACCTCATAATCCTTAATATCTGCGGAAATCGTTGTCACACTCTTACTTGATGATATATCATCTGATATCAGTTTGTACACCTGAGCCACAGTGTAGCCATATTTTGCAGCCTTTTCTTTATCCACTGTGATCTTAAGTTCGTTTGTCGTATCTTTAAGTCCATCATCAACATCCACAACACCTTCTGTGCCTTCGAGCACTTCTGCAACCTGTGACGCAAGTTCCTGAAGCTTATCTATATCATTTCCCTTTATTTTTACAGAGATTCCACTTCCGAAATATGCTGAATAATCCATAGATGATGAATCTGCCGTAACTTCACAGTCTAAATCCTTTGTGCGATCTTCAATTTCTGAAATAACATCATCCGATGAAACCTTTTTATTTTCATCCAAAAGCACATACATGCTCACGCTGTCTGTTCCAGAATTCATCAGGCTCATCGTTGAATTTCCGCCAGCCGTTGCACCGATCGTGTCTATTCCTTTTATGTCAGAAATTTTATCGATCACCTGATCTGACATAGCTGTAAGTTCGTCAAAGTCCAGCTTTTCATCATCTTTTGCCGTTATTGTCAGTGAAATCTGATCAGACTCCATATCCATGTCCATAAAGGTCATTCCCTTTGACAGGCAGAGTGCTCCACTGCCAAGTAAAAGTGCTATCGCCACGATAAATACTACAGGTTTATACCTTAAACATACTGCAAGTATTCTTCCATACCAGTCTTTAAATTTTTCAAACCACGGATGTTTTATATCCTTTGTCTTTTTAAGCATTCCTGATGCTATGGCCGGCACAAATGTAAGTGCCACGAGAAGACTTGCCATAAGCGTGAATAATACTGTAAGGGCAAGATCGACGAAAAGCTGCCTTGTGATTCCGTCCGTAAATATGATCGGCGCATATACGCTTACCGTCGTAAGTGTTGATGCAAAAATCGCTCCAGCCACCTGACCTGCACCCTCTACGGCAGCTTTTTTTACAGAATATCCCTCACCTCTGAGGCGGTAAATATTTTCTATAACAACGATAGAATTATCAACAAGCATACCGATTCCAAGCACAAGTCCTGACATCGAAATGATGTTTAATGTGATATTTGTAAAGTACATAAACACGACCGCGACTATTACAGAAAGCGGAATTGATGCTGCGATAACAAGCGTAGGCTTTATATCTTTTAAGAAGAGGAACAATACTATGATGGCAAGTATAGCACCCACTATCATGTTCTGAAGCACACTGCTTACTACCATGTCAATATATATACCCTGATTCATAAGCACTGTTGTGTGAAGCCCATCGTTTTGTTTTTCAAGAGAGTCAAATTTATCAAGAAGTCTGTCTGTGACATCTCCTGTCGAATATCCGGTCTGTTTCTCCATTGAAAGAATTATTCCGGGATTTCCATTTATGACCGCATAATTATCACCTGAATTATCAGTAATTTCAACATTTGCCACATCTGATACCCTGATAGGATCTATTCCGTCCATGTTCATATCCATAAGTACCAGATTGTTCAGATCATCTACAGATTTTACCTTATCGCCAACTTGTACAATATACTTGGTGCCATCAGCATCATTTACATATCCTGCCGGCATATCAAAATTCTGTGCCGTAAGAAGCTGCGACAGTGTATCTATACTGAGCACTGTATTAAGATCAGACTTGTCAAGTGCGCTGTTTTCACTCTCCTCAAGCTGTGTTTTTGAATTTTCAAGTGAAGCTGCTGCTGTGGCAAGCTGGGCTGACTGCTGTCCTATTGTAATGGAACTTATAGCAGCCTGACTGTTAAGTTCATCCATAGCATCATTTAATGCAATCTCTCCCTCTGATATCTTTTCAAGTCCGCTCTGACACTGTTCTATGCCAGTATTTACCTGCACAAGTGTCTTTGCGACTGTACTGGCAGCCTGCGGCATATCTGCATATCCATTTACTGTTATTCCAAGCTCCGACAGGCCCGAAAATTTCTCAGCGATCTGTTTATCAATCTGCTCAAGTGAAGCCTTTGCTGCATCTCCCCCCGGCATATCTTTTGCCTTTTCAAGTGAAGGTATCGTCTCTGTATACAGCGTATCATTCATAAATGAACTTATTCCTGACTGGATAGTCTCAAGCTGGCTTTTTTGTTCATTTAATGCAGCAAGGGTGCTCTCAAGCTGACTTTTCTGATCTGACAACTGTGTCTTTTGATCTTTTATCGTATCTACACCTTCGCTGATCTGATCTGACGCATTGCTTATGGCACTCTGGCCTTGTTTTATCTGCGAGTCTGCACTGTCTAATTTCTCCCTGGCATCGTCAAACTTAGCCAGAACCGCATTATGGATTTTCTCGTTGAGCGCATCTATCTTATTCTGGTCAAGTGTAACCTCTATCTGTTCAGTCAGTTCGCCGGTCGCAGTGACTGAAGCAACACCCTCAGTACTTTCGATTGCCGGGATCAATTCATTTTCCACATAATCTGTGATCTCTGACTCACTTTTTCCGTCCATGTCGACAGCCGTCATCATGATAGGAAGCATATCCGGGTTTATCTGCATGATAGTCGGTGTGCCTATGCCATCAGACCATGATGCCTTTACCTGTTCTATCTTCTGCTGTATCTCAATAACAACAGAGTCCATGTTTGCATCCTGTTCATATTCACAAGTTACAATCGAATAACTGTTGTAAGACATAGAGCTTACGTTCTTGATGTTGGATGTCGTAGCCATAGCCGACTCGATCGGCGCCGTTACATCCGATTCCACTTCCTGTGGACTTGCCCCCATATCTGTCGTGATTATAAGTGCGTACTGAAAGCTCATATCCGGAAGCAGGTCTGTCGTCATCCTGCTAAGGGACACGACTCCGAGCACAATAACAAGTATCACACCCACAAACACGGTGAATGGTTTCTTAACACTATACTTTGAAATCATAATATCTCCTTTTCTCTGTACTATCTCATTTGACTGACCGGTCGGTCAGTTTATGTCCTAAGTATAGCACTGCCCTATCAGCTGTGCAATCGCAGTAAATATTAAAACTTTGTAAAAAAAGAAGACTCATTATAAGCCTTCTTCTTCCATCTCATCTTCATCATCAACAATTCCTGCAACAGATCCCGTTACAGCTGCGATAACCGCTATCACTGCAAAAATTATCACAAGAAAGATTATTATAAAAAATGTAACCAAAAAACCCGCATCTGTCATATTTCCACCCCCAAATACCTTTCCTTTTATAAAAATATTTTATCACATAACCTAGTTTCATTAAATACCCTATTTCATTTATTTTGATTGTTTGTGTAAGTACTGTTACGGTTCACACGCAAGCTTGACACTTCTCTGTCAAGCTATGCGCCATAGTGTTAATTATTGAGTAACTAAGTACTATTACTCACACCTGACTAGCAACAATGGACAATTACGTTAAAAGTTATCATTTACTTTATTTTAATATATGATATACTGGAATAGAATTTTTTATGTAAAACAAATGTTAAAAAGGGAGGAACATATCAATGTCAAAATGTAATATCTGCGGTGCCGATCTAGCTCCAGGTGCCAAATTCTGTACTGGCTGTGGGACACCGGTTCCACAGGACTTAAATCCAGCCCCGGCTGCCCCTGCATCTACAGCATTCCAGCAGGCAGTGTCTTCTTCTGCCGGAAATCCTACTGCTTTTGAGCAGGCAGTCTCATCAAACAATGCTCCAAAGAATATTTACAGTGATGTGCCACAATATGGACAGCCTGATGCTGGTACAAGTCAGCCTGTTGGTGCCCAGCCTGGTTTCAATGGTCAGCCACCTGTTGGTGGTCAGCCTGATTTCAATGGCCAGCAACCTATCGGTGGTCAGCCTGATTTTAATGGTCAGCAGCCTGTCGGTGGTCAGCCTGATTTTAGTGGTCAGCAGCCTGTTGGTGGTCAGCCAGGCGCAAATTCATTTTATTATGGACAGCCGCCGATGCAGCCTCAAAAGAAAAAAACAGGCCTTATCGCTGGAATCGTAGCAGCAGTAGTTGCCGCTCTTGCCATCATAATTATTTTAATAGTTGTATTATCTACAAGAAATACATACAAAACACCTATCGAGAAATTTGAAAAGGGAATAAATAACAGAGATACATCAACGCTCATGGAAGCATTTCCGCTAAATCCAGAACATCCTTCATTATATAAAATAGCAGGAGAATCTGTAGGTGATTATGTACTTGATGATTTTGACTCAGAATTTGATGGTCAAAAGATAAAAATCGAAATAACTGGTAAAGAAAAGCTTACACAATTACAATTATCAAATGCCGAAGATAGTATCTATGCTTCTTTGTATGGTTCTGACTATAAATTAACAAGTGGTTATCGCGTATATTGTACTATCAGCGTAATTGGAGATGATTCATATGAACCCGAGGATTCAACCATTACGGTATGCAAATTGGATGGAAAATGGTACATTTTTGGTATTGACTAAATCAACATATTCCCAAAAGAGGTGCCCGCAGGCACCTCTTTTGATCATTTTGCTCTTCTAATCCGCAATCTGTCTTCCATTTGCATCCATATGATAATTTTCTGTCATGATAAGTTCTGATACAGGAACTATAGTATATCCTTTTCCTTCCAGATTATTAAGCAGTTCGTCGAGCGCCTGCGCTGTATATTTTGCTCCATTATGACAAAGTATTATCGCTCCTCCTCCAAGTTCTTTGTGATTACATACAGTGTCTATGATCGGCTGTACCCCGTAATTTTTCCAATCAAGTGAATCTACACTCCATTCTATCGGGTAATAATCACAACTATATACCATGTCGATAAGTTCATTATTGTATGCACCATATGGCGGTCTGAATACATGCATCTCATAGCCTGTAAGCTCCTTTACCGCATCGTGGACGTTCATGATCTCCGTCTTCATCTCATCCTTTGAAATTGTTGTCATATCATAATGATGTTCACTATGGTTTCCGAGTTCATGACCTTTATCCACAAGCTCCCTGACACAATCAGGATTATCATTTACCCAGCCGCCTGTCATAAAAAATGTAACTTTTACATCGTGCGCATCCAGAACATCCATTATATTCTGAAAATCTTCTGCTCCCCACGCAGCATCAAAGCTTAATGCAATCTTATTTTCAGATGTTTCCACCGAATAAATTGGCAGTTTTCTGTCTCCTATCTGACTGACTGCACTGCTTATTACATCCATCACCTCTCCCACACCAGCACAGTTAAACTCACCCGATATACTTTCATGTCCGAAAACAATTCCAAAAACAAGAACCGCCGACAGCACGATTCCAAACATGAATCTGCGTCGGCGTCTCTTTCGTATAGTGTTATTATGTAGTTTTGTTTTATTAAGATAGTCTCTGTAATCACTCATGATACATGTTATTCGTGACAACAATAAAATATTCGTACTATAACTTTATAATTTACAATTCACTTATAAACTCTATAACTACATCTATAGACTGTTGTGCTGCTTTTTCTGCAAATGTAGCATAGTCTACTGCCCCGCCTTCACTATCTGATATTGAGCGGAGTATTGTAAATGGAACGTTATTTACATAACAGACATGACCGATGCTTCCACCTTCCATTTCAGCTGCGATCGCATCAAATTTATCAACGATCTCGTCTTTCTTTTCTTTTGTGGCAACAAACTGATCTCCAGTTGCGATAGTTCCCTTTTTGTAATTGATTCCTTTATTTTTGAGACATTTACACATATGCTCAACCATTTTTTCATCTGCCGGAAGCAGAACCATATTTATACCCGATAAAAGACCAACCGGATCCCCGAGAGCTGATGTGTCCATATCATGCTGTACAACATTTGTAGCAACAGCTACATCGAACACTGACAGGTCTTTCGTAAGGCTTCCCGCAACTCCGATATTTACAATCATGTCCACATTAAATTCAAGGATCATTGTCTGTGCACATATAGCTGCAAATACCTTGCCTATACCACATTTAGCGGCGACAACACTCTTTCCGTCAATTTTACCTTCAACAAAAGTAATTCCACTGTATTCAACTACTTTTGTGTCAGTCATATTTGCCTGAAGGTTGTCCACCTCCATCTGCATAGCGCCTATAACACCTATTTTCATTTTAGTTCTCCTCCGGGTATGTAAATTCCATATTTGTCTGGTTATTTATGACATCAAAATATTTTCTGCACTCTGCTTTTGCCTCATCAAGTGACAGATTCTCATAATGTCCGCACTCTATGGCAGATGCACCAAAAACAGGTCCATCATAATCTAAAATCTGTTCTAATACCTGTTTAGTTACATCAAATACCTCTTTCGGCTCAACCTGTCTGACCACAAGATAAAATCCCGTCTGACATCCCATAGGGCCGAAATATACAACCTTATCGGCAATTTTTGAATTTCTGATACATGTTGCAAACATATGCTCAACTGAATGCATGGCAGAATTAGACATATAATCACCTGCATTTGGTTTTCTTGTGCGAAGATCATATGTAATGATATCGCCATCCTCTCTTGATATATAAAATCCCGGTTCTAATATATTATGATTTATCTGAAAACTTTTTATCCTGTCCATTTATGTCTTCCTCCTGATTAATTTTTTGCAACTTTCTCCATATTTCCAGAAATAGTGCTTATATCACCTAACAGGCTGTACATGTCATCTAATGCCTGCATTGTTTCATCGCTTATAGACATAGCCATTTCCGATGATGCTACAACCTCCTGGCTTGTTGCTGAAAGATTCTGGATGCTGCCCATGATCATCTCGTTTGCTGAAATAACGTCACCAACAGATGTATTTACCTGCAATACTCCATTGGATAAACTTCCTGTATCGGATTTAATGTCAAGCAGCTTTTCACCAGTCTCCAGAATAAGATCGTTCTGTTTCTGAGCAACATCAGCTGACTGTTTCATGCTTTCTGCTGCTGAAACTGCATCCTTTGTAAGTCTTTCGATTATGATGCCGATCTGTTCTGTCGCCTTTCTGGTATCCTCTGAAAGATTTCTGATTTCATCTGCAACAACGGCAAATCCTTTTCCGGCTTCCCCTGCCCTTGCCGCCTCTATAGAGGCATTGAGGGCGAGCAGATTTGTCTGATTTGATATTCCAAGAATCGTCTCTGTGATTGCCTGTACATCATTTATGCTATCATTCAGTTTTTCAGTAGTTACCTTTGCCTCATTATTTATATCTGCGACCTCTTTAGCCTGTGCTTTTAATTTTTCAACAAGCTCAACACCCTCCTCTACAGTCGCATTTGTCTTTACCGAAATGTCTCCGATATTTTGAGCCTCTTCACCGACACTTTTTATGCTCTTTTGTATATCTGCCGTCCTGTTCGTCTGTTGTTCGATCTGATCAGCATTAAGCTTTGTACTTGCTGCTATCTCAGAAACCGAATTATTGCTTGTTACAACAGCCTCCTTCAGCTTATCTGAAACAGCTCTTGCTGATGAAAACTTCTGATTAAGAGAACCTGCAAGTTCTACTATTTCATCAGATGTCTTTATATGGCTCTGTGCCTTTTCCTTTACCTCATCGAGGCTCTCCCTTGAAAGTCTGTTCTGAAGTCTTGTTACAAGAACTGCGATCACGCATGCCGACACTGTAAAAAGCAGCTGATAATTTGATTCTTTTACTGAAATCTTTCCCATTATTACAAGCTTAAACATAAAGGCAA
>ERZ773104.5081-NODE-5081-length-10181-cov-3.308118_pt1 | contig 10181 bp, 15 predicted proteins | sample MGYA00511920_ERZ773104 | MGnify/ENA primary metagenome ERZ773104 (study PRJEB29015, sample SAMEA2737857) | human gut metagenome | biome: human gut; feature: human-associated habitat; material: faeces | place: China | collected 2012 ...
TTCTCCGCTGGCTGGCAGGCGGGGCTAGGAACGGCTAGACCAGGAAAACAAGGGGGGTCGCACTGTCGCACCTCAAGTCGAAGCTATTTTTTTTGACAGAAAAACCGTCCCAGAGCAGGCTCTTTGTCTGGGACTAATCATGCCGAAGCAAGTTCGGTATGATTTTTTTCTGTTAAAAAAAACTTAACGCTTCTTTGTTGAGGTGCGACGTGCCGCCGCCAGCACTCTTTGACAGGAACTTATAGCAGGCACGATAAAAGCCCCTGTACCGTTAAGCTATTCCCGCGAACTCCATAAACTCTACGCTTGACATTCCCCCGAACATTTTCCGAGGGTAGTTATTTATCCAATCTTGAATAGCGGGTATCTGCTCTCTATACGGGGCTATGTCAGCGCCTTTGGGTATCCACCGCCGTATTAGCTTGTTCTGATTCTCATTTGAACCACGTTCCCCGGAACAAAACGGGTGACAGTAGTACATAGCTGTTCTTGTTACCTCTGGATTCTGGACGCTTCTCTGTACCGTCTGAAAATCCAGAAACTCCACACCATTGTCAGAGGTTATCGTTTTATATCGCTCAATGAAAGCATGGATACCGATTTTCCGCTCTACATCATCCAGAACCCGGCAAACTTCTTCCTGCGTTCTGCTCTTAATATGATAAACTTCCTCATACCGTGTCATACGTTCGGTAAGCACTAGCAAGCAGTCCAGAGAAGTGTTCTTCCCGCCATATACTGTATCCATTTCCCAGTGTCCGAACGTTTCTCTATTCCAGATTTCTCTGGGACGCTTTTCTATCGAAGTCCCTTTAATATTCCTTAGTGCAATTTTTGCCCGTTCTTTTTCCCGCTTCCGTGAGACTTTATAAGGCAAGTCCCCGGAACATACATTCAGAAAAACACCACTATGTATATAGGTATACAATGTCCTATGGCACACTCTGGTCTTTATATCGTCCCGGGACTGCAAATCATACAGGACAGCCGCCGGGGAATATTTCTTGTCTTTTATCATGTGTTCCACATATCGTACAAAATCCATATCATTTCCGATTTTCAAATAGCGTCCCTTTTCATGTTTCTTTTCGTTATAGTTCCTCTGGGCGTAGTCAGCAAGGTAACGTTCTTCTTCTGTATAGTCGCTGTTCCTCTGCAAAACCTTTCCCCGTTTTATTTCCCGGTAGATTGTGGACTTGCTATGTCCCAGTTCTGCGGCTATATCCGCCACTTTCATTCCATCTTTCAGCATATATTCTAGCAAGTACCTTTCCCGTTCGGTAATGTGCTTCCAACCTGTTCTACGTTTCCTCTCCATTTACTTACCCCTTTCTGCCGTCCTCTGGAGCAGAGCAGGAGCGACTTCGGAGGTCTTTAGCAAGTCAGCACTGGAGAACCTCTTTAAGCGCCTGCGCTTTCAATCCTTTTTTCCCGTGCTTATTTAACGTGAAAATCCCCTTTCGCTTTCCTGTCCCTTATCCGCATGTCAGGCATTACTTACAATTTTAGCCTGCCACAAGCCCGGACAGGCAACAAGGCTACGAAAACTTTTTAAAACTTTTCTCCGGATAATGCGTCCTGCTAAAACTTTTAAAAACTTTTCTCGACCCCGCAAGGGGGCAACCTTGCAACCTGTCCGGGCTTGTGGCCTGCATAAATTGTAGTTAATGCACCTTGACAACCAAATAAAGAAACAGGAAAGCGAAAGGAGATTTTCACCATGTTAAACAAAGCACAGAAAAAAGTTCTTGAAGCACAGGCGCTCGAAGAGGTTTACTCCAGTATTCTCTACCGAAGAGACAGCAAAGCTGAATACTTAAACGATTATGAAAATCGGATAAAAGAAGCCTTGATAGAAAATCCAGAAGCCAACGTAGATTGGTGGAAAGAAGAAGCGGAGAAAGCCAAGGTACAGATTCAATATCTTGATAAATTCGCAGACAAAGTGCTTGCAATGTTCTAACCCGCAGGGGAGATACGTTCTCCCCTTCCCACAAATGAAAGGAGAATTCCAAAATGAAAGTTTTCAATATTTGCAATAATTGTTACCAGATAAATGACGGTGAATGGATTTACTGCCAGTCCTACAGTTCCTTAGTAGCCATGTACAGCTTCGAACGAAGTAAGCTAGTGCTTGGACGAAAATGGGACTACTCCAAAACAACGCTAAAGCATTTAAAGCTGTTCTTAAATCGGCTTTCTTCCGATTATGAAAATGTCACCAAAAAAGACATCGCAAAATTACTTGATAGTGGAAAAATTGAATATGATGATATGCTTGACTAAACAAAGCCCGGGACGGAAGTCCTGGGCTTATTTTTTGAGTTGCGGAAACAGTTCCCGCACCCCTGTTCCCTACGGGAGCAAGGTTTGATTTTTTAGTCCCCCTTTATCCCCAAGGGGAATAAGCAAGTTATTACATACGGAGATTTTTCTCTTTAGCGCACTGTATTACATAATATACAAAATAGATAACTATAGCAATCGTTCCGAATATTACAACATAAGCAAATATTGGCTGAAAGGCTTTATTAAACATTGCAACTACAATACAAACTAGCCACAACGCAATAAGCCGACACATCGTCTTTAATAATTCTTTAAAAAAGCTTACTTTATCAGAATAATATCTGTTAGGTGCTTGAAATTCTTTTGGTTCAGTCCTGTAAAAACGATTCAAGCGAATCCGACGATTTGTCCATTTCGTATATTTCCTGTATTCCTTTTGTAAATCCAATATTTTACACCCCCTATACGATAGAGTACCATACAGAGGGTGAAAGCGTCAAGTTTCGATATACCATATATCCCGGCTACACTGGGTAACATGGGTTTTCTTGATAAAGTTGATAGCATTGTTTTCGGAAAGGTGATGAATCACCGACATATAGTCCGGAACAAAAAGTTCATCACATACATCCTTAGCGTGTGTGGTATTCTGACTACACCAGAATCGGCGCTTGCCATGGAGAAGCCCGTTTACATCTTTCGTGATGTACTTTGAAATATAGTTCGCTACCTTTCCGGAATGTGTTACTTCTGTAGCGGTATTCCAACCATATTTCCATGAGGGGATATTATAAATCACACGTCCATTTTTTACTTTGCCCGACACACGAAGCTGTAGCCCATCGCAGTTTGCCATAAGCCCATGCAGGTGATACTTTTCGCCGTCCTTATGCAGTTCCGGGACAAGGACATATTTCATATCCGGGCAATGACGCTTTCGCAGATTATTCATGTATTGCCCGGCCTTTATGCAGACTTCCTCATAATTTTTACTATCTACCAGACGTGGATTGAATGTAAATGTTATGAAATAGTCCCATTGGTTCGCCCGGCATATCCCGATAAGGTTCTGTTTCGTGCGGTTCAGAGACACTTGTAGGCTTCTGTCTGCTTCGGCTTCCGTTTCCTCAAACGTGCGGAGAAATACTGGACGTTCGGCAAACGGAACTTCTGTTAATTCTTCCGCTGTATGCAGTTTAGGCTTTCGTTCTGGTTTTCCATGCAACTCTATATATTGTTTCCGCTTTTCCTTTTCATCCTCTGAAAGTCGTGCAACGGGACGAGAATACACCCTGTACTGCGTCCCTGTTTCGTAATAATAGATTCTGATATTGTATAAATCCATCAATTTTACCCCTTTTTCATACGTTTTAGCTGTTCGAACGTTCGAACTTTTTCGGCGTTTCTGCCCGGTGACTGAAAAGTGTTGCTATTGTCCAGTAGGCGGCCGCCAGCCCGGGCAGTTCCGGCCGAGCCGGGTTCTGCCGGGCATGGACGGTCACTTACAGGTCACCCAACCCTACATCAAGCGTCACCCGTTCTTTGAAGCCTGCTTCTGCAAGACTTTCAATTACTTTATAGGTATCGTAGCTTTCCCGGATTCTGGGCGTATGAACAAACCAGTAAAATCCACGGTGTTTCCACTCTTTCACATCACCTTTATCATCCAGAAAGGGTTCTTTGCGTATTACAAAAGTGAGACACCCGGCAATCGTGGTGCATTCCCGGACTTCGGTAGTCTGGGAGCGGAGAGCCTTAGCAAGAAGATAGAAGTTCTGGGCTGTCCCGAGAATCAAACGGCGGTTCTTTCGATTCTGCGTAATAACGGAGAGCATTTCCGGGGGAAAGTTCCGGGACGCATTAGAACCAAACCAGTTTTGCAGTTCGTCCATACCGACTATTACCCCCTTGACACCGTTTTTATAATCTATAAGCTGATGCCAGTCCAAAAGAGCATCGTCCTGATATTCATAAGCAAGATTTGTGATGCACTTCGCACACGGATAGCTGTCCTGCAAATGTCGCATATATTCTACCATGCTGATAGTCTTTCCCCTGCCTTGTCTACCCGTGAAAATGACTAGACCTTGCGGTTGGAAGAAATCAGCAGGACGGGAGAAGTAGTCAGCTACTACCTGTTTTGGCGTGTAATAAAAGAGCGACTTGATAAGCCCGGGACGCTTTACATGCTTTACATGTGTAGGTTCTGGGCGTAGTCCTTTTTTATAGCTGATAAAATAAAACACACCACATATCAGCATAAAAAGGATGTACAGAAGCAGGAGGAAAATAATAGGTATCTTTAAAAACTCGATAAGCACCGATAAAATACTGAATACAACCGATAGCACTTATGCACCCCCTATACAAGTGGCAAGATTCCCCATAAGGTTTTGAGGAACGATACAACAAGTCTAATTATCATAGTTGCAAAGAACAGCCCGAGAATAAGATTTACCGTTTCCATGGGCAGAAAGTAAAGGACACCATTTACCCAGCTTAATACTACGGAAAGCCCATCCATAGAGAACGAAACAATGGGTAGCTTTTCGACTATCGGTGTCACAAAAAACAGAATCAATTTTAAAATGCCGCTAGGAATCATTACGGCCTACCCCCTTTCTTTTGCGCTTTGGCTTCTCTTTTAGCTTTCTTTTCCATAGCATCTTCATAGCGGAGTTCGTCGACCCTCACAGCGCCGCCACCACTGATAATATCGGGCAAACGCTTAAACGTGAACCAGAGATAACCTATCCACATAAAAGCACTAATAATTTTATCGCCTGCGGGCTTGTACTTCGCATACCACGAAAAATCTATAGCAAGCTGTTTACCAACAGGAACATATTTCGAACTTTCGGATTTTGTGAAGTCAATGTAAATTACAGGCGGTTCGGCGTCCGGATTAAGCGTAGTAAGATTGGTTTTAAAAGCAGCATACAGGTTTCCCATCCACCCGAACTTAGAATTGATAACCTCAAGTTCCGGTTGAACGTCCGCAAGGTCAGGCACGAACAGTTTTTCCAATCCCGAAAGAATCAAGTCAGCGATAGTTTGCGGGAGAGAAGTAATGGCATTCAGAATCTTTCCAAGCCATTGAAAAAGCGTATCCCAGAGTGGGGATATGAGGTCAGCTATATCACCGATAATTTCTCCAATAGCGGCGGGAATTAAGAAAATAGCGTCCTTAATATCGCCGAGCCATTTCCAGAGAGTAGGTTGGAAGTCAGCCCAGAAGTCCGCTACAGCACCAGGGATCGCTTGTATATAATCACCAATTTTACCGAGCCACTCCCAGAGAATAGGGGCATTAGCTTTCCATAATTCCTTTGCGTTTTCCGGGATAGCTTTTATAGCATCCAGAATTTTACCGAGCCAGTCCCAGAGTTGGATAAAACCAGTCTGGATTGCTTCAAGAATATTTTTTAGCCAACCCCAGAGCGTATTAAAACCGGAAGCAATAGCGTCAGCGATACTTTTAAGACCGTTATTAAAAGCTTCTTCTACAGAGCCGATTTTATTGGAAAGGTCAGGCAACCACGGATACTTTGTATCCTCATTTTCGTCCGGGTCTGGATTTTCGGTAGTTCCACCGCCGCCCTCTATAACTTCCCATCCGTCAATTCCTGCATCGTCCAACGCTTTCTTAACAGCCGCCTGCACAACGTCTGCAATATTATCCGTATATGTTATATCCCCGGTAGCTTCGTCTGTTACCGTGTTAGCGGTAATTACATCGGAAACGGAAGTGTTTAAGTTGCCGATTGCCTTTGCGGAAATTACTTTGTCTATCAGCTTTTCCAGTAGCTTCTCATTGTACGCACCCCATGAAGCCATGGATTTTGCCTGCGAGGATTTCAAGGTAGAACCAGAAAGAAGTTCAGAGACAGTGCTAGGACGAGTAGAACCGTTAAAAGCCACATAGGGGACGTTAGTGCATAAAAAAGAAACGCCGGATAAAATTTCCTTAGAAAAAGGGCCAGATCCACCATAAGAGACTCCCATAGAAGCAATACTGAGACGACCATCATCTTTCAAAGAACACTCGAAAAACCTCGGAGATTGAGTTGAAACATAATTACCGTCAGAATCATAAGTAAGATACTGAAACAACTCATAATTACTAGGTAAACACACAAGGTATGTTTGCAAACCTAAAACTCCACCAGACAAAACATTAGAATCAACTTTAGTATCATATGCATTTCGTTCGCCAGAAGAATTGGTCTTATTAGTTCGAACCAAAAAGGTATAATAATTCGAATTTTGCTTTACATAATTTGAAAGTATAGTTGAATCAATCGTGGAAAGAGTGCCGTTACAATAAGTATAACCATCATACACATACTGAATCTTTCCAGATGAAATATTACCAAGTTTTTCTTTCGTGTAAGACTTTACCGTGTCCAACATACCGCTTGTGATAGTAGCGCCAGAGCCGGAAGTATAAGCCGTTAAGGCATCGTATGTTTTAGTGTCACCTACGGATTGTAGATAGTCCAGATATTCATTGTAGCGTTTTGCCTGTTCGGATTGTCCTTGCCCTACTACGCTAACGCCGAAGAGGTTCATTAAGAACGTGAACAGTTCCATACCCGCCGGGATTCCTGCGCTTGTAGCTTCCACCTGCGTCATGCAGGTTACGTCCATGAGGGATGCTACAGGTGTCAGGAACAGCAGGAGAGAAACTGTCAGCAAGCACAATATCTTTTGGTATTTCTTTTTCATAGCGTTACTCCTTGTAGGCAAGCATGTATTCCGGGGAAACTACACAGTCCGCACAGTCCCCCGTACAGTTACAACAGATACATTTTTCGTGCTTCCCAAAGCAGAACCAATAGCCCCGCCGACAGAAGCACAAGAATCGAAATTTACATTTCATGTGAGTTCCCCTTTCATTGTTCGAACGTTCGAACAGTTTTGTGCATTGAAAAACGGAGCAGAACATAAGCCCTACTCCGCTTTCGCGGGTGTTACAATGTTACTTACGCAGAGTGCAGAATGTCTCTTACGAAAGCGATACCCTTACGCAGTGCGATAAAGGATACCATTACCGGGATACATACCGGGAGCAGAGCAGTTACCTCTTTCAGGACGCCTGCCATCATTTCGGGAGTTACAACGTCAGCCATGGTTCGTCTCCTTTCCGTTCCTCTTTGGTTAGAAGAACATTTTGAAAAATCTATACACATAATTGAGTAATACAATTACGAGTATCACAATGAGCAGGGACGCATTATATTGAAGTACGGAATCTATATGCACTAAAGTTTCCTGTATCTGCAATAGCGTTTCCGCTGTAGCGTCCGGAATTTCCTCTACCGATTCTTCCGGGAGGGGTTCTTCCGGGTTGGTCTGGTCAGTGAGGTCTGATTCTTCCCCGCCGGAAGCGTCGGTATCGGTTTGTTCTGCCCCAGTCTCTTCCGGGGCAGGTGTCAACGGATTACTGTCCGTATCAGTCTGTACAGTATCCTGCGTGTCAGATACACCAGAAGTCTCCGTATCTGACGCAGGACTTTCAGTAGTCGGTACATTGCTTTCCGTCTCCTGTATAGGTGTTTCGGACTGGACATTGATAGCGTCCAGTCCAACTTGCATAGCCGTGATTCCTGCCATAGTTACTCCGTTTCTTCTGCATCAGTTTCAGATGCTTCGCAGGAAACTACAGTATCCACAACGGGAGACTTTGTATCGGCTTTCTGATTCTGCTTTTTCTTCTGGTGGGATTCAATTAAAACCCAGATGCAAAGACAGATAAATACAATCCATAAGAATGTTGACATACTATTTCTTCCTTTCATTCTACGACTACCACAAGAGCCGAAAGAAAATCCCTCAATACATTAATGTGATTCACTTGAGCAATAATTTCGTCTATTTCAGAAACGGCACACATTTCTGTAAGGGTGTCTACTTCGACTTGACAAAGCTGATGCAAATATGAATCCAATTCACGGTAGCTTTTCCGATTCATAAATACAGCTACTTTTTTATCCATTTGCTTTCCTTTCTCATGCCGTGTAAGCGTTGTCCATCCCAACCAACCAGCGACCGCATTTCATGCGTTCCATGGTCTCCTTTGGGCTGTACGGGGGAGGCTCTGCGGGTCTTTGAGCGTCCACGGCACTTGGCTTATATTGGCCGGGAGACTATCACGGCGGTAATTCTTGCAGGGCAGTGGTCAAGCACTGCCGAGGGAAATGCACTCTCGGACAGTGCCGGGAGCGATTATGATGTTCGAACGTCACCCGGAGAGGGGCAAGGTGTACGGGATAAGGCACAATAAAGCGTGTGCCTTTCCCGCCCCTGTTTCCGGGTGCTTATCGAACTGGGAGAAAAAATTGATGTTTATTAGAAACCGAGGGAGACATAAAGTTTCCGGCGGATTTCTTCGCTTTCCTCAATGGTTTCCACGATGGGAACGGTAGCTGTCTGCAAAATAGCGGACTGCGTAATGTTGAGGGTTGAGCCGAGGTAGCCGAGGGCGTTATAGATAAAAGCCCATTGGTCAATGGTAAACTCTAACGAGCGAACATCTGATTTAGGCGTTTCTTCGTATGTATCACGTGTTTCACACATGGTTCTGTCCCCTTTCAAATGTTCGAACGTTCGAACTATTTCGTGGCTACACCGATAGGCTTCTCTGTTTTGAGGTCTACGGCGGACAGCTTCATGTACTGGTATTTGTCATCATAGACAGCGGCTACCACGTAGCTGTGCATGGGCTTCACTACGTCAAAGACGTCCTTAGAGCAGGAAATGTTTCCCGCTTCGCTTCCCTGGAGGATAGCAAGTTTAAAGCTTTCTCTTCCGGTGCTTTCGCTGATATTGGCTTCCTTACCCAGTACGGTTACATTGATGTTTGCTGTGATTTTCATGTGTTTTTCCTCTTTTCTTTCTGTATATATTTGATTAGTTACTATATGAATTAAGGGGTAAGCCCCGGGGTGGGGCTTGTACCTTAATTTTCGTAGGTCAGGCCGATTGTTACCTTTGTGACTGTTCCAGACGGGAGCTTCTGTTTAAAGGCTTCCATTTGTTCGGAAAGCATCTTTACAAATGCGGTATCCGAAAGTTTGGTAGCCATTTCAGAAAAGTCAGTGCAGGACATTACACCCAGGAAGCAATGCTTTCTTTCGTCCTCTGCGGCATCCTCTGCCTGCTCGGTTTCTGCGTCCGCATCAGTCTCCGGGGGATTCATTACATCCGTGTCAGCGGATTCTTCCTCTGCTTCCAGAAGCCCGCCATTTTCCTCTGCTTCAATTCTCTTTGCGATTTCGGCTTTCTTCTCCCGGATTTCCTTTGCAGTCATTGCGGAGTAGAACTCTGTCCAGTATTCACTGGGGACAGATACCAAAAGACAGAGTTTAGAGAAGCTGAATTTCTCCATTTCCGGGATAAGCCCGGATTCCTTACCTGTTACGATTTCGCCGTTTGCGTCACGGAGAGCAAATTTCTCCACAATGTTGATGAAGTTGTTTACAGTTCCTTTCGCAAGGTTGAAGCGGTCAGCGCCGAACTCATAGATGTTCTTGAAACCATCATACTCATAGAAGCCGTTCTGATAGATTTCATGGAGCGCAAATGCGATTTTAAGACTGCTTGCTTCTACCTTGTCATACTCTTTCATAATCGCCCCCACAAGGCTGTTGTACTGCTTCTTCTGGGCGGCTGTTGCCTGCTTAATGTCTGTGGTAGTCTTTGCTAATTCTTTCTTTTCTGTTGTTGTTGCCATATCAATTTTCCTCACTTTCCCGGTTCGTACGTTCGAACTTTCGTTCGCTTCCTTAGTTCTATTTAATTATATAATTTTCACGATAAAGCAAAAAACTTCTTGACAAATCGTTTCCTTTTCCTTATAATAATTTTTGCATGTGAATTTCATATTTATA
>ERZ773104.5083-NODE-5083-length-10179-cov-6.683327_pt1 | contig 10179 bp, 7 predicted proteins | sample MGYA00511920_ERZ773104 | MGnify/ENA primary metagenome ERZ773104 (study PRJEB29015, sample SAMEA2737857) | human gut metagenome | biome: human gut; feature: human-associated habitat; material: faeces | place: China | collected 2012 ...
GAATGCTTCCCTCTGACAGCTTCATGTAGAGCGTGCCTTTGGGAATGCCCAGATATTCCGCCGCCTCTTCCACTGACATGGGGACATGGGTGTCCACCGCCTTTGCATTGTTCACACTGCGCTGCTCGGTAAGCAGGTTTCTCAGGCTCATCACCTCGTCCCGAAGCTGAGCCACGACCTCCGGGAGGTCGTTGAATGTAATCACTGTTTTTTCCATTTGCGTAGTCGCCTCTTTTGTAAGGCTTGGCGCAAAGGACTGGAATGATACAGCTGTGAATACTTCCACGAATGGTCATTGCAAAATAATTCCCGAATAATGATGCCCAACCGTGAATGACGGGCAAAATTATTCGGGAAGCGGTGTAGAACAGATAGTTATCTGTTGTTGAATACTTACGATTATTGGTTATGGAAAGGCTGGTTATACTATTTCCGTACATAATCTGCCGGATAATGGAAATCCAGTCTGCCGTTTTCCGGCTCGTCAATGGGAATCAGTGTCTTTAACGGCTCTACCTTGAAGTTCTTGATGGTCGCTATGTCCGTATCGGCAAACTCCCGTGGAAAAAGGGTGCTGATGAAGCGGGCACGGTTGTCCCCCGTGTAGTATTTCTTGTACATGAAACGCTCGGAGATATTCCACACGAAATGCCGGAGCGGAATGTTTGAAATGTCTTTGGTCAGCCGTCCTTTTATTGGCTTGGGCTTGTAACTGTGAAGCCGCATCCAGTTGTTGACCTCACCACAGATGTGGTTCACGGTCTCCTTGTCGGCAATTCGGGGCATAATGAAATGGATGTATTCCATGACCATAGCGATGCGCTCTTCATTTTCCCGCTGCTCCCTGTCCTCGTAGTCGGCACGGTTTTTCTCGTGAAGTTCCGGGGATATGGCAATCTCTGTCGGTCTTATATCCGGGGCTGCTTCCCCTCCTGTCGGCATTGATGCCGGGGGTACAGGCTTGTGTGCATCTTGGGGCTGGTCTTCCCGAACTTCTGCAATTTCGACAGGTGTCTTTTTCTTGCCGAACTTGATTCGGTAGATTTCGTATGTGTCGAAAATGACTGTCTGGAAAGAGAAATAGAGCAGCCAGCCAAGGAGGTTGCTGCATACAAAGACTATCAGACGCACAAAGTTGTCCTGATTGAATTTATCTGCGACAACCAGTGTCGCTATGGAAGATATTAGGAGGATGGCAAAGCCGACAAATCCCCAAATGATATGTTTGTCTTTTACGGACGGTTCCATGTTTCTTGTCTTATTCGGTTGTTACTTGTTGCTGTTTTCGCAAATTTAATAGTCTTCTTCCAATTATTGCTCATTATCCTTGGTTAGTGGTTTCTTTTTCAATGTTTTTCACCAAATGTCCGAAATCGTACCCGATTATCGTACTTTAAGGACTTTTTAAGGAATGGTGGGTAAAAAACATAGGGAGCGGTTAAAGCTCCACGCAATAACCGCTCCCTATGAATATCCCGGACTTTGAGGATGCCTTATGTCTCCTTGCGTTTCAGGGTTATCTTGTCCACGACCTCGCACATCTGCTGTGCCGCCATCTTGGAATAAATCTGTGTGGTGGTAATGTTCTTGTGTCCCATATAGGCTTGTATGACAGCCATGTCCGTACCCATTTCCACGTGCAGGCTTCCGAATGAATGCCGGGTGCAGTGAAAGGTTATCTTCTTGGTAATGCCTGCCGCCAAGAGCCAGCGTTTGAGCGGTCCTTGAAGCATCTTGTCCTTGAATCCGTCAAAGATAAGCCCCTCGCACCGTTCTCCGAGCAGCCCGTAGGCTTCATCACTGATGGGGTTGTGTACAATCTGCTTCGTCTTCTGCATACGGGTGGTCACAAACATCTTACCGTTGGTGTACGGCTGTATCTGCTGCCAAGTGAGCTGCCTGATGTCGCTCTTCCGCAGTCCGGTCAGGCAGGCGAAAAGAAAAGCCCTTTTCAAGACATCTTCCTCGCAAGGGGTTTCGGCAAGCCATATCAGTTCCTCTTGGCTCAGATGTTCCCTCATGGTGGGAATACACTCGATGCGGTCTAAGAATCCGTTTGGGTTCTCCTTTATCTTCCTGTCCCGGTAGGCGGTGTGAAGTACCGCACGGAAAGCCGACCAGTAGCCTGCCGCAGAATTGACATGCAGTTTTTGGTTGGTGTGTATGGATTGGGGTGCGTTAAGCAGGTATTCCATGAACTTGCGGCACAAGTCCACGTCCACCTCCTCAAAGGTACATTTGCCGTTCACGAACCGCTCGAAGTGCTTGTAAACGTGCTGCCACTTGATATTCTTCCTCTCTGCCAGCTCCTTGAAGTAGGCGAGGAAATCCCCTTTCATCCTGGCTTTGTCAAAGAAGCCGTTATTTTCGTTGAAGATGGCTTCGTAACGCCTGTTGCGAAGTATCTCCGCCTTTTTCATCATGCGTGCGTTGAAGTCACGCTCCTGCTGATTGGCGGGTTTGGCGAAAATGTAAATTCCCAGAGCTTCACGTGTAATCACTTTCATGGTGGTGTTGTCACGATAGCCGGGATAATAGTCCAGACACAGCGAATACTGTGTACCGTTCTTAATCTTGCGCTTGCGCAAGGTAACTGTCTTGCATTTGCTCATAATGATGTTGTTTTAACTGGTTGTACATTTTCGGAGGTGTCCCCGTGTTTACGGTGACAAAGGAACAACGTGAAACAACCGTGAATACCTCCACGGCAATCATTTTGAAATAATTTTCCGGAAATGTCGGTTGCTCACGGTTGTTTCTCCCTTTCAGCCATGACACGCTCCACATCGGAGCGCAAAAGCAGGTTTTTCACTCCGACCTTTATCTTTTCGATGCGCTTCACCTTGACGATATGGCTGATGTTGGCTGAGGAAAGCCCGTAAATCTGCCGGACTTGTTCCACGGTGTAGTAGCGTTCATCGTTTATGAGGTCTGTCCTGCGGAGTTCATCCAAATGGGATTTGGAGTAGTAGGTGCGCCCGTATTCTCTTTTGGTCGGTATCTTGTGGCGGTGGGCGTATGCCCGGAGTGCGGTCGGCTTCATGCCGAACAGTTCTTCCGCTTCTTCAATCAGGAGCCAGTCAGTGATATTGCTTGTATCTACAGCCACACCGAAAAACTCGTCAACATGCTTCTTGCTGTAATAGTTCTTCCCAGCGATGCGGCAGATGGGGATGCGGTTACGCTTGGCGGTGGTATAGAGCCACGACTGCTTGACCTTGAAGAGCGACATCACATTCTCACCTGAATAGAAGTCCATTACTTCATCTATATCCTTTTCCCTCTTTTCTCTTTTGGCAGGCAAAGAAGATGAAGCGGCTTTTTTCGGTGTGGAAGTGCAGCCGGGCAGGACACGATGGTAAGGGTTGCCCTCCAGCATCCGCTCGATGTCTGCCTTGCGGATGAATGCCATGCGGTTGCTGATGCGTGAGGCTTTCAGCTTGCCGAGGGCTACAAGTTTGTAAACATACTGCCGGGAACAGCCCATGAGCGTGGCTGCTTTGGAAAAGGTGAGATACTCCTGATGCTGTATCTCCATCAAGGGTTGGGCGACTTTGAAAAGATTGTTTTTCTGTTCCGTTCTGGCTCGTTTGGCTTCCGCCTGACAAGCCTCGCTGCAATATTTCTGTACCCCGCTCCGGGTTACAAATGACTTGCCGCAAAAACTGCATTTTCTGGTTGTTTTCATGCTGCTTTATCGTTTACTGGTTCATTCCTTTAATCGTGTATCCCTGAAATGGTGAATGGAAGTAAACGGAAGTCAACCGTTGTCGCCTTTCTGCACGATGTTACCATCGCTGCAAGAAGGAACGGTTGCTGTCGCTTGTCGTAAACGGTTGTAAACCCTTGTGAACTGTCTGCATGATGTGACAAAAAACAAGCTCCACAAATTCTCCACGTCAGAAATACGTCTCAAAAATATGTGGAAATTTGGGAAGCATCAAAAAGCAGCCGAAAAGTGTTAATTTTTAGAATATGCTGATAGATAAAGATTTACGCTTGAGTATTTCTGGTTGTTTTTGGTTGTTCTACGCTTCTAAATACAATTAGTAGTTTCATAGCTTCCTTTACAGAATAACCACATAGTAATAAATCATCCGGTTTGATATAAATGAAACGTTTTTTTGATATATCTAGTACGTAAAAACTACCAGTAATAACCGCAGAAAACATTCTACAATATTGAATCAGAAGAGGTTCTTGTTCTTCTGAAATTTCAATTATATTATTTATATATTGGTAGATCGACTCTTCAATGGGGTTCATAACAACATCTATTTATCAGTTATTTTCTATTAGTTTAGCCAGCTGCCGAAAAAGTAATGTATGGCAAATGACTTCTCTATCTTACTCTCTACATTCTTGGTTGTTTCATTGTTTATGATTGTTTTTATATCTGTATAGGTTAGAGGTGCTATTAGTTCTGCTGGAATTAATGTCACACGCTTTTGATAATTGCTGTTTTTGTATACTTGAGTGGTCATGCAGGGGCCTGTTGTATTAAGAATCAACTCGCAAAGATCAGAGTACATGTTGCTATTTTTCTCAGTACAAAATACAGTATCGATCAGCTCTTTGAAATAAGGATGCTCCGGAACTGTCGCCATAAAAGCATTTCCAACAATGTAAGGCACATGGATACGGAAAGCGTGAGCTTCCGGTTCCAATCCCATGGCACATTCTGTATTACATAATATAGGAGTGATATTTTCCGTACATTCATAATCCATGTCTACATATAGACCACCAAACTTATAAAGTATTAAATACCGGATTGCGTCCCAACGTTGTACATTATGTGGAAAAGCATTATAGGCCGGAATAAATTCCGGATAATAGGTTTTCAAAAATGTCTCTATATCATTTTTATTCCAAAACCGATACTCCCAATCGGGATTTAGCTCTTTCCATGATTGGGAAATCTCGACTAAAGAAGGAGGTGGTCCCGCTAAATCCTCATAGATCTGATGAATGATCTGTGGAATTTTAGGATGTATATGATTATTTCGGATTGCGGTGACAAAGTGCTCTTTTAAGTAAAAGTATTCTTTAGGCATATACAGTTCCTCGAAAGATGTATTATATTCTTTGGTTTGTGAATATAAATCGGCTTCTATGTCCGGACAGATGAAAGATGGATGAACAATATGGTCGATTTCCTCGTTTTTGATGTTTGTAAAAGGATGATTCTTTATGGCATGGGGCGTTTTGTCATTATATGCGATCTTTGTTATTAAATTTTTGTTTGGAATGATCGATAATCTATTATTGATAAGGTTTGTGTAAGCATATTTGGCCTCCCAAAAACCTTCATTGTCATGATTCGCCATATTGAAGAGTCTGTTCCAACGATATTGGAATGGAGCGTGAGAGGGTAAATTTGATAAGTAATCTAATTGTTTAAAAAGGTCGTACTTGTTTTCGTGAAGGCAGTGCTCTTGCCAAACTCTTCTCCAACCAGCCCATCCGGATACGTGGGTTAGGTTTGAATAATAGAAAGTACCGTCTCCCCTGTTTTTCCCGAATTGGTAATTGCTTCCGGATATGTGTCCGATGCGTTCATCGTGTCTGAACTTTTCCAGCAATGTCGTACAAAAACCAAAGAATGAAATGGAAGGTACACAATCATCTTCTAGAATGACTCCTTCTGGCTCTTGCTCGAAGAACCAAGAAATCGAATCAAAACAGTGTTTGTCGTATCCTTGATTTTTTTCCTGATATAGTTTAAATACTTGGCATTCCCAGTCAATGTGGGAAACAATGAACGTTGTTTCCTTACTTATTTTACGCTGTGTGTCATTAGTTGATCCATCTACTGCGATATATAGTCTTCTCGGTTTCACCACTTTGATGCGATCAAATACTTGCTTTATATTTGATCGATTAAAAGCTATAAGGAGAATCGCTATTTTGGGGTCGTAGATTATCATAATATGTATTAGTTCTTGATTAATGACAAACTTAGTATTTTTGTTAGGTTACGCTTAGAATTCCTAATAACATAGTTCAATGCAAGCATTCAGGAAAAACGTATCATTGGGGGCACTGTACAGTGATTATCACAATAGTGATGGATCAACTATATAATACTGTTTAATCCTGAAGCTTGCATATGATAAAGAATAATACCTAATTATTTTGTATGATGAATTCTCCCATAAGCCAACCTAACTGATGCTCTAACTTTACGTAAAATCGTCCTGTACTCTCATTGTTTAAAATGATAGTTATACATTCTCCTGTTTCACCAGAGATGTTGTCTTCCATTATTACAGTACCTTGTTCGTCGGTTATAGTGATGGTTAGGTTTTCAAGCGCATTCATAAAATCCACACTCAAAATGTTCCCTTGTATGGATAATGAAGGTGGAAGAGGATTAATTGAGCGATAATATTTATCCCCCCATTTCCCTCGTGTCTCAACCGGATCTCCATAGACCAACTGCACAGAAAGAAGAGCTATAAGCCCTAATAAAATAGCAAATCTTTTTCTCATGGTATTAAATTTTCTTGTAGGCAAATGTAAGACTTTAAGGATGAACTTGTTTTTATAAAACTGCACATTTTGTAATAAAAATTTGTGCAGTTTTGTAAAAAATTAAATGTGAAAGTGTTATATATCAAGTATATATCTATCAAACTCCTTAGCCGGAACATCTTTGTTGAATGCTTTTTTATATAATCGCTTTCGTAGCATCGTAATATTTGTATCGCTACAACATAACAATCGAGCAATAACTGTTGGCTTTACTTGTATCTTTAGTAGATAACATAAACGTTTCTCTGAGATGGTTGATCCGGGTAATGTTTTACTTAATGTAGAAGCAAGCGTAGGATAAATGAGATCGATTTTATCGAGAAGAGCTTGCCAGTCTTCCGGGGCCGGTGTCCAATTTTTCTTATCATGGAATTGTGCATATAATGATGAATTTTTAAAAGCTATCTCTTCCGCACGGTTTTCTTGAATATGCTTTTTATGTTTGAGTGATTGTATCTCATTCTCCAAGTGCGTGCGCATAGTATTCAAACTCTCTATTTTCAAGTTTTGATCTTGTAAATGTTCTTTCAAAGAATGTAAAGTTTGCTCATTCAAGGCTATTTGTTCTTCATAGTCGTGAATCTGGTTTTCATAGATGGACAATCGTTCTTTGTTTTGGATATCTTTTTCTTGTTGTCGAAGAATTAGCTGACTTTTTTCTTGTTTGTGTTTAAAATAAGCATAAGTTGATAGCGAAATTACTAAAAAACAGACTATCATAACGATTATGATCCTCAAATTAGATACCGCATTCTTGGCTTGTTCTTTTGTTAGTTTTAGTTCTGTCTCTTGATGATCATAAAGTGCTTGATATTTCCGGATAGATTCCATTTCTCCTTGTGCATGAAGAGAATCATGCATACTTGTATATTTCTGATCTAACAGGACGTATTGCTTCCAGTCATTTTGCTTATAGGCTATTTTTTTGAGGGTGGCATATGCGGAAATACGTGTGTCTAGCCTTGTCGTTTGTTCTTTGCAAATATTCAAATAGAATAAAGCGGAATCTAATTTATTTACTTGATTGTAATAGTCTCCTAATGTCGCATGAAAGGAAAAATCGATATTGTCAGAAAAATTATTCGCTTGCATTCTATCCAAAAATGATTTCATTTTCATTAAATACTGATTCGCTAGCGAATAATCTTTCTTTTCTATATATAAATTTCCTAACTCCGAATAAATAGACCATTCATCGAAAGATCGTATTAGGGCAATTGCGTCTAAGTAGCAAGCGATTGCGCTATCAGGAAGTGCTAGCATTTGATAAACACGGCCTAGATCACGTGAAGCGTAAGCTTGACCGATAGAATCGTTAATCGCACGAAAATTTGAGACAGCTTTTTTCTGGAAAGATAACGCTTTTTCGTAGACATCTTGAAAAGTGTAGAGTATTCCAATATAGTTATTTACTCTTCCCAGTAAAGCGTGATCTTTTATCGATTCTTCATCCCGTAAGGCTTTTAGATAACACTCTTGGGCCTTTAGTGGATGGTTCTGATCTTGGCTGATTCTTCCCCTATAATACCAAGCTTTCGCTTTTCGTTCCAGATCGTCTGTTTCCTCATAATAATCCGTCGCGATCGTGATCAGCGAGTCGGTTTCATGCTTAACAAAAGTTTTGTCTTGCGCTTCCGTCAGCAATAAATAATAATGTGCCTTATCTTTTCGGGATAGGTTTTCTTTGTTCTCTATTTGCTCAAGGAGCATTAAGGCGCTATCCGGATGTTGGGGCATAAGGTTCTCTATTTTTCGGAAGTCTATGGTTTGATGGCCCATTCCGTCGCAAGAGATCCATATAATAGGTATTAGAATTAACAGGAAAACAATGTTTTTCTTCATCTGCGTATTATTTGTTGGCGATAAAGATAATACAAAAAGGCGAGGATATTCCGGCTGGAAAGTCCGACTTTTTTGAACGGTTTTTATTTATGTTGTAAATGCATTGAATAACAGATTGTTACGCTAGGTGTAAACTGTCTGTTTATGGCTTGTCAAATGAATAACTTACGGTTTGTCAAGTGAATAACTTACGAGTAGGGGTAGCCGTAAGCTTACGAGTTGGGAAATGATTAGTTATTCACTTGAGGAGCCTTTTGGGGGAGAAATATACTTCGATGCCACTTGAAGTATATCTTCTCCGGGCATAGGATATATACTGTATCGGCAAAGTAAGTATATCTGGATAAAAACATGACTTTTTCACCCAACCAGCCACTTCTCGATATTGCGGGTCTCGGAAGAGAAGTTCACGCCGATCTTGAAGACTTCCCGGTCGTCTCCGGCGAAGGGTAGGGCGTAGCCTTTCTCCTCGATCTGCCGCAGGGCCTCCTCGGCGGTTCCGTTGAGCTTGAACTCCATGATATATACATAGCGATCGGTTTGCAAGACGAGGTCTATACGCCCGTTCGAGGTATGGTACTCCACTTGCGTGTACAGGCCGACCAGCTTGAAGACGATGAAGAGGACGTTCCGGTAATGCAGCTCCGTGTCTCGTTCCGGCTTTTGCCCGGCGATCACCTCGTAGGGTGTGTCGGCGAAGAAGCTTTGGAGGCGGTGGAAGAAGGCGTCGTAATTGCCAGACCGTATCTCCCGAACGAACTGTCCGATCTCGAAGGGGGTCTTAGAGGCTTGTATGCTCGTATAGAAAGGAAGTAGGTATTTGACGAAACCTTCTTCCACCTCCTTGTTCGGGAAACCCAGTCGATAAATGCCAAACTCAGGATCATAGCCCTTGATGGTAAGATACCCGCTTTGGTAGATGACGGGTATGGGATTGTTCGAGGCGGAGTCGATGCTGTTGAGCACGTCGGCGTCGGTCTCCGTGTTGGCCATCTCGTAGAGGTCGTAATGGGTGTGCTTGAGCAGCTCCACGAGGTAGGAGGGTGTTCCGGTCTCGAACCAATAGTCTCCGAATTTCCTTCTGGCGAAGGTGTTCAATAAGCTGAAAGGATTATACATGCCGATGGAGTTCTCCACGAAATGGTAGCCGTCGTAGCGGTCCTTGAGCTTTCGGCTGGTTTCCTCGCAGGTCATATCTTGCGTGTCGGCCAGTTCCTTCAACTCGTCTTCCAGATAAGTATGGATATCTTTCTCGGTGATGCCGCATATCTCCACGTAGCGTTCGTCCATTGATAGGTCCATTAGGTTGTTGAGGTCGCTGAACACGCTCACCTTGCCGAACTTGGTCACGCCGGTCAGGAACGCTAGGCGGATATATCCGTCCATGCTCTTCAGAACGCCGTAAAACGCTTTCAGTATAGAGCGGTAGGCCTCCTGTAACTCCGGATTCCCGATCGCCTGTAGCAAAGGCTTGTCATACTCGTCTACCAGTATGACCACTCTCCGTCCTGTTCTCTCATAGGCACGGCGTATCACGCCGGTGAAACGATCGGATGGTGTTATCTCTCTCTCGTCTTTCCCCCACAGGTCTTCCCAAAGGTTCAGATAACGTCGTAATATACTCTCTAATGCCCCAGGGTCAGAATATCTCTCCGCATTTAAATCCAAATGTAAGATGGGGTATCTTATCCAGTCTTTTTCCAATTTCTCCATGGCCAGTCCCTCGAACAGCTCCTTCTTTCCTTGGAAATAGGCCTCCAGCGTGGACAGCAGCAAGCTTTTCCCGAAGCGCCGGGGGCG
>ERZ773104.5090-NODE-5090-length-10167-cov-3.349387_pt1 | contig 10167 bp, 10 predicted proteins | sample MGYA00511920_ERZ773104 | MGnify/ENA primary metagenome ERZ773104 (study PRJEB29015, sample SAMEA2737857) | human gut metagenome | biome: human gut; feature: human-associated habitat; material: faeces | place: China | collected 2012 ...
TAGCCATAGAAGTAGTATTTACGCTAGCCATTTTTGCACTACTACCAGTTGAGCCTAATCACCTTTTATTTTCCCATACAGAATTTTCCAAATATCTCGTTTGCCAGATCGTCGCCAATCTCCTCGCCGATGATAAACCCAAGCGAAGTATACGCATCTTTCAAATCTATCGTAAAGAAATCCTCCGGCATTCCATTTTCGATGCTCTCGATCACCATGGAAAGGCTCTTGGATGCATCCATAAGCGCCTGCTTCTGGCGCAGATTCGTGATCAGCACCTCATCATTAAAATCCACTTCTCCCCGGAAGAACAGACTTCTTATCTTTTCTTCCAGCTCCTGAATGCCCGCTCCTTCCTTTGCGGAAATCACCAGAACCGGATGACCTGTCCTCTCCCGCATGATTTGCGGCGTAATCACCGGATCCAGATCTGATTTATTCAGCAGCACTAATGCTTTTTTACCCTCCAGCAGCTTCAGAATCTCCTCGTCGCTCTCATCCAGCACCCGGGAGCTGTCCGCCACATAGAGGATCAAATCCGCATCCTCCGCCTGTTTTCTGGCCCTCTCCACACCGATCTGCTCTACCACATCTTCAGTGGAACGGATTCCGGCCGTATCCAGAAGCTGCAAAGATACCTCCCCGAGCTGCAGCTGCTCCTCCAGCACATCCCGGGTGGTTCCGGCAATCTCGGTTACGATGGCGCGTTCCTCCCCCAGAAGTACATTTAAAAGGGATGATTTTCCCGCGTTGGGCTTGCCCAGGATAACGGTCTTGATTCCTTCCTTCAGCATCCGTCCACTCTCTGAACTTTTCAGCAGCCTCTCCACTTCTGCGGCAATTCCCCGCATTTTTTCCAGAAGCTCCTCGCTGTACCCATCCAGGCTGATATGCTCCGGATCATCCAGCGCTGCTTCCACAAAGGCCATCTCATATAGAATCTGTGCCCGCAGCTTCTCGATCTCCTGCCGCACGTTTCCCTTAAGCTGGGCCAGGGATGATTTGAGAGCCATTTCATTTTTCGACTGAATCAAATCCATGACGGCCTCTGCCTGGGACAGATCCATCCGCCCGTTCAAGAATGCCCGTTTGGTAAACTCCCCCGGCTCCGCGGCTCTGGCGCCATTTTTCAACACGGCCTCCAGAATCTTCTGCATCACCAGCCGTCCGCCGTGACAATCGATCTCCGCCGTATCCTCCGCCGTATAGCTGTGTGGACCACGCATCAGCATCACCAGCACCTCGTCCAGTACCTGTTCGCCATCTACGGCCATGCCGTAATGCACCGTATAACCAGGCTGTTCACTCATTACCTTTTTTTCGTTTTTCGGTCGAAATACTTTCTCCAACACCGCAAAGGCGTCCGTACCGCTGATTCGGATAATACCGATCCCGGCGCTTCCCATGGCCGTCGCAGCTGCTGCTATCGTATCTGTATGATTCATGTCCTGTCTTAACTCCGTTTAGAGAAAAAGGAACGCCTTAGCGTTCCTTTTTCTTATTATAATTTCGATTATAACGTCCTCTGTTCCGGTTACCGTAGTTATCCAGCTTTACGCCTTCCTTTAAGGTAACCACCACGCGGCGATAAGGCTCCTCACCTTCGCTATGCGTGCATACAAACTTGTCATTCTGAAGCGCGGAATGAATCACCCGTCTCTCATAGGGATTCATGGGCTCTAAGGATACCGGTTTTCTGGTTCTCTTTACCTTCTGGGCAATGTTCTTTGCCAGATTTTCCAGAGTTGCCTTTCTGCGTTCCCGGTAATTCTCAGTATCCACCTTTACACGGATATAATCCTCGGTATTCTTATTAAGCACCAGGCTGGAAAGATACTGAAGAGAATCCAGTGTCTGACCTCTCTTACCGATCAGAACGCCCATATCCGCACCGTCCAGGGTGATATTCATTTCTCTCTCCTGGGGATTCTGGGTGATAACTACGGTCACTTCCATACCCATGGCGCCAAATACATCCTTCAGAAACTTCTCAACCGGAGCGGTATCTACCGGAACAGCCGGCTTCTCCGGCTTCGGAGCCGGTACGGGAGCGGAAGCTTCCTTCTTCTCCTCTTTCTTTACCTCCGGTTTTTCCTTCGGTGCCTCAGCTTTCGGTGCAGCCGGTTTCTTTACTTCTGCAGGCTTCTCCGGCTTTTTCGGCGCTTCTGCCTTCTTTACCGGTTCAACCGGCTTCGGAGTCTCTTTTTTCTCATTGACACGCTCCAGAAGCTTCTCCATCTCTTTATCAGCCTTCAGCTTGGCCTCAATCTCCTCATCGGATTTCTGATGGGCACGAATAACAGCCTTTCTTCCGCCGATTCCAAGAAAACCGGATGTGGGCTGTGTGATTACTTCGTAAGCGACCTTGTCTCTGGTGGTTCCAAGCTGAATCGCTGCTTCCAGAACCGCATCCTCGACTGTTTTTGCGGAAACCTCAATACTTTTCATATCAGACACCCCCGTCTTTTATTTCTTCTTGTTCTTCTCGTCAAACTTTTCTACCATTCTTGCCTTGGCTGCCAGACTTCCCGGCTTTGCCTCGGTGTTCTTATAGAATTCGGTAGAATCCTGAATCTGCTTTGCGCGCTCTGCGGCACTCAGCTCCGGCTTTTTATTCACGGATTTTGCGCTGGTTCTTGCCACGTTGTTCAGCTTCTCAGGCGGCAAACCGTCCTTTTCGCGCTTGCGGTTATATTTCTCGATGTTCTTCTTGATTTCTTCATCAATATCCATCTTGGACAGATACTTATTAATCACGATCTGCTGGACCATACGAACCACACCGCTCATAACCCAGTACAGACCCACACCAACGGGAAGCACCGCACAGAAGTATACGGACATCAGCGGCATGAAGTTGTTCACGGCCTTCATGGACTGCATCATCTCGTTGTTGGAATCGTCGCCGCCATTGGCTGCTGCCTGGGGCATCAGACGGACGCTCACCCACTGGGTCAGACCTGCCAGTACCGGAATCGCGATAGCCGCGAGCAGGAACAGATAATTATGCTCACCCAGATACTGCTTTGCGCTGTACCACGGGGAATTGGCGATATTCAGTCCAAAGAAATTATTAAAACCGTCCAGAGTCTGACGCGCTGTCTCCATAACGGAGCTTAAGTCCGGAAATGCGGCTGCTACGCTGTCCCACTCTGCAGTGGACGCTTTATTCAGTACGTCAATGATGGTGTTCTCAGTAAAGCCCTGCTTCTTGAACTGCGCCGCACTCTTCAGACCCATAATGACGTCCTGGGCACCCTTGCTGTTCATCAGCTCAGTAACCAGCGGATAGTAAGCAGCTTTTACCTTATCTACATAAGCCGGAATTGCGTATACCACCCGGTATACAGCCAGCAGAACCGGCAGCTGAATCAAAAGCGGCAGACAGCTTCCCGTCTGGGATGTGCCGTACTTTGCGTACACAGCCTTCATCTCGTCCTGCATCTTTACCATGGATACCTGATCCTGCTTACCCTGATACTTCTTCTGAATGGCCTGAATCTCCGGATTCATGCGGACAGACATTCTGGCAAACTTCTGCTGCTTATAAGTCAGCGGAATCATCAGAGTGTATACTACAATGGTAAATAAAATAATGGCCAGACCTACGCTGGGTGTTCCCATGGAATACAGTAAATCAAAAATACGCTCAATCAACCATCCCAGAATTGCCGCAAACTGGCTTAAAATCGGCGTCGCGTTCCGGGTCAAAAATAAACCTGTCAATGAATGAATCCTCCTTAACTATGGTACGGGATCATATCCACCACTGGAAAACGGGTTGCATCTTAAAATTCTCCAGGCGGCAAGAACGCTTCCTTTGACAGCTCCGTATTTCTGAATAGCTTCCAGACCATACTGAGAGCAGCTGGGATAATAAGGACACTTTGTACGTTTCATCGGCGATAGATATTTCTGATAAAATTGAATCAATCTGATCAATACAATTTTCATTCTTTTTTTAAAACTCCCTGAAGCTTTCCCAAGTGAAGCAGCGCGCTTTCGATCTCTCTCATTCCCCGATCCTTCGCGCTGACCCTTGCGATGACTACCATGTCCAAACCACTATTGAACATGTCTTCATGCAGTCTGTAACTTTCCCGAATCAATCTGGTGATTCTGTGCCGCACAATGCTGTTGCCAACCTTTTTGCTGACAGAAACACCGAGACGATTCTTCTCCAGACCGTTCTCCTTCACATATAGTACCAGATAACGGTTGGCACGGGACTTTCCTTCCTTATATAAAAGCTGAAAATCCCGGTTCTTTTTCAAAGATTCTGAATGCGGATACCTCATACACTCTCCACTTAAAGTCTCTACAAACTTAAAGAGAAAAAAAGGCCACATATATGCGGCCTACGCGGATAATTTCTTTCTTCCCTTTAATCTTCTGGCAGCTAATACCTTTCTTCCGCCAGGAGTGCTCATTCTAGCTCTAAATCCGTGAACCTTTGCTCTGGATCTTTTCTTCGGTTGAAATGTCATCTTCATGGTGCCTACACCTCCTATCTACAAAATATCATTTCAATTATATTCATAAAAGCCCATAAAGTCAAGCAATTTGGCGCTAAAATTCATTTTCTTCCCGGATTTTATATATCTTGTGGCTGTTTTTGAGTTATCCACAAGATGTGGATAAAATGTGGATAATAAGTGGATAACCTGATTTTTCTGCTTGATCGCCGTCCGGATTTGGTATATTATTGATTATAGGATAAATTGCTCTTTTTGCGTAAAATTCGTGAAAAAGGGCACTGAGGAGATAAATGATGAATCTGATAAAAGAAAAATGGAGCGAAATTCTCGAACACGTCCGGAAGGAGCATGAGCTTTCGGATATTTCCTTTGAGACCTGGCTGCTCCCACTGACAGTCTACAGCACTGACAATCATGTAGTGAAGATCATCGTTCCCATGGGCGAACAGATGATTACGTATTTGAATTCCAAATTTAAGACGCCGATTTTTGTGGCCATTGCCGAATTTACCGGCGAGAAATACGAAGTAGAATTCATCACTGAGAAAGAAGCCATGGAGCAGAAAATCACGGAAGTGCCTGCTTCTTCTGCCGCTGCGCCCGCAGAGCGCCCGGTGAACAGTCCGGATTTTGAAAAATCCAATATCAACCCGAAGTTTACCTTCGACACCTTTGTGGTCGGCAGCAACAACAAGTTTGCCCACGCCGCGTCCCTGGCCGTTGCCGAGACACCCGGTAAAGTGTATAACCCTCTTTTCCTGCATGGAGGCGTAGGACTGGGAAAAACCCATCTGATGCACGCCATTGCCAACCATATTTTAAAGGAAAATCCCAATATGAAAGTGCTCTACGTCACCAGTGAGTACTTCACCAACGAGCTGATCGAAACCCTGCGAATGGGCGATCCCTCCGGTATGACCCGCTTCCGTGAGAAATACCGCAACATCGACGTACTGCTCATCGACGACGTGCAGTTCATCATCGGTAAGGAGAGTACGCAGGAGGAATTCTTCCATACCTTCAATGCCCTTCACACGGCCAATAAGCAGATCATCATCTCCAGTGACCGGCCACCCAAGGATATTGAGACGCTGGAGGAACGTCTGCGGACCCGTTTTGAATGCGGTCTGATCGCCGATGTGTCTTCCCCGGATTTCGAGACCAGAATGGCCATCCTGCGGAAAAAAGAAGAACTGGAAGGCTATCATATCGACGACGACATCATTACCTATATCGCTACGAATATCAAGTCCAACATCCGTGAGCTGGAGGGTGCCTTCAACCGTCTGATCGCCCTTTCCACCCTGGAAAAACGGCCTATCGATATGCTGCTGGCTGAGGAAGCCATCAAGGATATTATTTCTCCGGGCGAGAGCCGGAAAGTGACGCCGGAGCTGATCATCGAGATCGTGGCGGAGCATTTCCATATTACGCCCGCCGACATCTACAGCAACAAGCGTACCGCCAATATCGCCTACCCCCGTCAGATTGCCATGTACCTCTGCAAGGAAAACGGCACGACGCTGAAGAAAATCGGCGACATCATGGGGGGCCGCGACCACACCACTGTCATGCACGGGGTTGAGAAGATCGAAAAGGAACTACAGAACAATGATTCCACTATCCGCACCATCGGAACTATCCGAAAAAAAATAAGCCCCAACTGATCCACGGACTTATCAACATTTTGCTGTGGACAAGTATGTTGATCCTGTGGGGAAAACCTTTTGCCGGTTTGGGCCATGTGTATAACCCCTTTCGTTCAGGGTCAGTTATACAGTACTTTTTCACATAGTTATCCTTTGCCTGAAGCCTTGATTTTAAAGGCCTCAGACCACTTATCAACATATTCACAGTCCCTACTACGGATACGACGGATTATTTTATATATTTATCTATATCCCCCTCCGGGGAACATCTGAAAGGAGTTATACACATTATGAAGTTTGTCTGCAAAAAAACAGACCTTTTAAAGGGTGTTAATATTGTTTTGAAAGCAGTTCCTTCCAAGACAACCATGTCCATTCTGGAATGCATCTTAATTGATGCATCTGCAGGACAGATCAAAATGACAGCCAACGATATGGAGCTGGGTATTGAAACCGTGATCGAAGGAGATATCCGGGAAAAAGGAATCATTGCCATTGACGCCAAGATTTTTTCCGAAATCGTAAGAAAGCTTCCGGACAATGACGTTACCATTGAAACCGACGCTAATTTCCAGATGCTGATCTGTTGTGAAAAGGCGCGCTTCAGCATCGCAGGAAAATCCGGTGAGGATTTTCTTATCTTCCTTATATTGAAAAGGCGGAGCCGGTGATAGTTTCTCAGTTCAGTCTCCGGGAAGTAATTAAACAGACTATTTTTTCCATTTCTGATAATGAAAGCAATAAAATGATGACCGGTGAGCTCTTTGAGATCAGTGGCAATCACTTAAAGGTGGTTTCTCTGGACGGTCATCGTGTATCCATCCGGAATCTGGAGCTGAAAGGGGAATATCAGCCGAGAAAGGTGATCGTACCCGGCAAGACTCTGATCGAAGTCAGCAAGATTCTCTCCGGCGAGCTGGACGCTCTGGTGAATCTGTTCTTCACCAAGAATCACATCGTATTTGAGTTTGATGAGACCACCGTGGTATCCCGTCTGATCGAGGGCGAGTATTTCCGCATCGAGCAGATGCTTTCCACGGATTATGAGACCAAGGTAAGGGTCAATAAGAAGGAACTTCTGAACTGTATCGATCGTGCGACCCTGCTGATCCGCGAGAGTGACAAGAAGCCCATCATCATCCAGATCGAGGATGGAGAAATGCGCCTGAAGCTGACCTCCGGCGTGGGTTCCATGAACGAGGAGATTGTCATAGAAAAAGAGGGTAAGGACATTCTGATCGGCTTCAATCCGAAGTTTATGATCGACGCCCTGCGCGTCATCGACGACGAAATGGTGACCTTGTATCTGGTAAATCCCAAAGCGCCCTGCTTTATCCGGGATGAGAAGGAATCTTATATTTATCTGATTCTTCCGGTAAACTTCAGCAGCGCTTCTGTATAAAGGAGATATTATGGAATATATCGAAGTAGCGATCCGCGATGAATTTATCCGGCTGGGCCAGGCCATGAAGTTGGCCGGTATCCTTTCCCTGGGATCGGATATTAAGTACGAGATCGTGGACGGCAATGTAAAGGTAAACGGCGAAGTGGAGGAGCGCAGAGGCCGCAAGCTCCACAAGGGCGATATTTTTACCTATCAGGGGCAGGATTATAAAATCGTATGATCATTGAATCCATGGAACTGAAGAATTTCCGAAATTACAGGGAATTACAGCTTCATTTTGATGCAAAAACCAACATTTTCTACGGCGACAATGCTCAGGGAAAGACGAATATACTGGAAGCCGTGTATTTAAGCGGAACCACTAAATCCCACAAGGGCAGCCGGGATCGGGATATGATTCTTTTCGGCGAGGACGAAGGGCATCTTCGAACCTTTGTGAAAAAGGGTGAGATCGAATATCAGATTGATATTCACCTGAAGAAAAACAAGACCAAGGGCATCGCCATCAATGGGGTACCGATTCGGAAGGCCAGCGAGCTTTTCGGCATTGCCAATTTCGTATTTTTTTCTCCGGAGGACTTAAGCATTATCAAAGAGGGTCCCGGGGAACGCCGCCGATTCCTGGATATGGAGTTATGTCAACTTGATAAAGTATATCTTCACCATCTGGCCAACTACAACCGCATCGTGGTGCAGCGCAATAAGCTCTTAAAGGATCTGAGCTTCCGGCCCGAGCTTAAGGATACCTTGGATATCTGGGATATACAGATGGCAGAATATGGTAAAAAGATCATTGAAAGCAGGAATGCGTTTATTGAGTCTCTGGGAGAAATCATTCGCGGAATCCATGAAAAGCTTTCCGGTGGTAAAGAGGAGCTGACGCTTTCCTACGAGAAACATGTGGGAGCGGAGGAGCTTTACGATGCTATTACCCGGAGTCGGGAGCGGGATATCCGCATGAAGACCTCGAATGTGGGTCCTCATCGGGACGATCTGATGTTCGCCATCGGCGGTGTCGATATCCGGAAATTCGGTTCCCAGGGACAGCAGCGGACAGCGGCCCTTTCCCTGAAGTTATCGGAGATTGAACTGGTCAAACAGGTGATTCACGATACGCCGGTTTTACTTTTGGACGATGTGTTGTCTGAACTGGATCATAACCGGCAAAACTATTTATTAGACAGTATTCATGATATTCAGACCATGATAACCTGTACGGGTCTGGATGAGTTTGTAAATCACAGGTTTTCGATCAACCGGGTTTTCCGTGTGGTCGAGGGCGCTGTATACAGCGAAAATTAGGAACTTAAAATAAGCAATAGGAGGATTGGAAATGAGCGCAGAATACGGAGCAGATCAAATCCAGATTTTGGAAGGACTGGAAGCAGTCCGGAAGAGACCTGGTATGTACATTGGAAGCACCTCCTCCCGTGGACTTCATCATCTGGTTTATGAGATTGTAGACAATTCCGTGGATGAGGCCCTGGCAGGCTTCTGCAAAAATATTGACGTGACGATTCAGAAGGATAATTCTATTACAGTTACTGACGATGGACGCGGCATTCCGGTGGGAATCAATCACAAGGCCGGCATTCCGGCGGTGGAGGTGGTCTTTACCGTGCTTCATGCAGGCGGAAAGTTCGGCGGTGGAGGATACAAGGTGTCCGGAGGTCTGCACGGCGTAGGAGCCTCTGTAGTCAATGCTCTTTCCGAATGGCTGGAGGTTCGTATCTGCAGCGAGGGCAGGATTTATTTCCAGCGGTATGAGAGAGGCCATGTGGTAGAGCCGCTGAAGGTAATCGGAGAATGCGATCCGGAGAAAACCGGTACCCAGGTAAGTTTTCTGCCGGATAAAGAGATCTTTGAGGAGACTGTTTACGATTATGATGTGCTGAAGGTACGTCTGCGGGAAATGGCTTTTCTGACCAAGGGCCTGAATATCATTCTCCGTGATGATCGCCAGGAGCCCCAGTACAAGAAGGAGTTCTGTTATGAGGGCGGTATCAAGGAGTTTGTAAGCTACCTGAACCGATCAAAGACGGCCCTGTACGATCAGATCATTTACTGCGAGGGTACGGTAAATGATGTGGTTGTAGAGGTGGCGCTGCAGCACAATGATTCTTATACGGAGAACTGCTACAGCTTTGTAAATAACATCAATACTCCGGAGGGTGGCACCCATCTGACCGGCTTTAAAAACGCGCTGACCAAGACCTTCAATGATTACGCGCGGAAAAATAAGCTCCTGAAGGACAGCGAGCCCAGTCTGAACGGCGATGATATCCGCGAGGGACTGACTGCCATCATCAGCATTAAGATCGGCGAGCCCCAGTTCGAGGGTCAGACCAAGCAGAAGCTGGGTAACAGCGAAGCCCGTGGAGCCGTGGATAACGTGGTTTCCGAGCAGCTGATGATTTTCCTTGAGCAGAATCCCATGGTAGCCAAGGTGATTCTGGAAAAATCCATTCTGGCCCAGCGTGCCCGTGAGGCAGCGAGAAAAGCCCGCGACCTGACCAGAAGAAAGACCGCTCTCGATGGTATGGCTCTGCCCGGAAAGCTGGCAGACTGCTCTGATAAGAATCCGGAGAACTGCGAGATCTACATCGTAGAGGGAGATTCCGCAGGCGGCTCCGCC
>ERZ773104.5096-NODE-5096-length-10159-cov-3.323238_pt1 | contig 10159 bp, 7 predicted proteins | sample MGYA00511920_ERZ773104 | MGnify/ENA primary metagenome ERZ773104 (study PRJEB29015, sample SAMEA2737857) | human gut metagenome | biome: human gut; feature: human-associated habitat; material: faeces | place: China | collected 2012 ...
AATCAATCAACAACTCGCCAAGTGCAATTACATCAAACTTTTTTTCCATGTCGTTTCCTCACTTTATTTTTTATTGTTTCACTTTGTTATTTCATACCTGTTGGGGCTGTTTTTTGCCCCAATCAATGTTGATACTCTTATTATATCGGTATTGGTTTTAGACTGCAATCACTAACTATATCTATTACAAAATATCTACATAAGATACATTCAGAAACTACTCTTAATCTTTCCATTATTCTTCCGTTGTACGAGCCCATCTTACAAAGTCCCGAAACAGATTCCTAATGTTCTTTAACATTCCGTCAAAAACTCCTGCTTTATAAAAATTAATCACAATCGCACCTATCGGCACTGCAAGTATCATTCCCAATACACTGCTGATTTTATATCCGGTATACATAAAAATCAATGTCACCAGCGGATTCATTCCTATCGAATCTCCCACCATCTTCGGCTCAATAATTCTGCGGACAAGCTGTGTCACCAGATATAAAATGACAAGTCCCACCGCAAAACTGGTATCACCGGAAAGTGCTTTAAAAATCGCCCATGGAATCAATGCAGTTCCAGTTCCAAAAAACGGCAGCATATCTAAAAAGGAAACCAGAAAAGAAATCAAAATTGCAAATTTTACTCTTAAAATCAGCATCCCGATAAACAAAATCAGCCATATGACTCCCATAATTTTAAACTGTGCCTTAAAATATCCACTGAACACCTTTTTGAAACTCTCAGCGAGCATCCGCCATTTATCCTGTATCATTTTCGGAGTGTGTTTTCGTCCAAATTCCAGAATTCGATTTCTGTCAGCAATGAAAAAATACGACGACAGCAACGTAAAAATGGTAGAAATCAATGCATTTGGTAAATTTTTTGCAATATTTCCTGCATAATCTACGGTAAGTTCGCTTACCGTACTGATTATCGTACCAATTTCCTTTCCCAATTCTTCCTGCGTATTATCGATACTCGCCTGCACATTATCCGGAAGTTCTTTGATGATGCTTCTTAAATTATGCTCTACTTCCTGAAATTCTTCGCTGAAGCCACTATACAAATTCGGAGCCTGCTCCAGAAATTTTCCGGTTTCTGTCATTACCTTTGCACCTATGAGATAACTTCCGCCAATGATTGCCCCCAAAACCATAATAATAATCACCATGGAGGTATGTTTCCTTGATATCTTTAATTTTTTTTCCAAAAATTCCACGAAGAAGCGCTTTTGTATTGTCTTTTGAATGGTTGTCTATAAACAGGATCTCATAATCATATTCACCGAGATCTTTCTCCATAACCTCTATGATCGCCTGTGACAGAGGAACCACATTTGCCTCTTCGTTATAGGTGGGAATTACCACCGAAATTTTCTTTCTCATTATTTTCTGTCTCCTGTATTCTGACTTTCCAGCCAGCAAAGCGTTTCTTTTATTCCTTCTTCAAAGGTATATTCCGGTACAAATCCAGTATCCTTTGTAAGACTATCTATATCTGCACACAGATTCCGCACTGCTCCCGGCGGATATGGTCTCGCGCCGATTCCCGGTGAATCCGCTCCGGTAAGTTCCGCCATCTGCATGATATATTCCCACAGAGGATGTGCCTGCCCGCTTCCCACACAGTAAACCGCACCATCTCTGCCTTTTTCGCCGATCAGATAATATGCGCGCCCTGCATCTTTGCTGTAAAGATAATCCCATCTCTGTTCTGCAGGGGTGAACTCTGTTTTTTCGCCTTTCAGCATTTTGCGCAGACCGGAAGCGATCATTGTCGTCTCTTTTTCATATATTCCATACACACTGAAAATTCTCGGCCAGATCCATTCCATTCCAAGTTCCTTACAAAGCATGAAAGAAAGCAGGTTTGCAGCGAGCTTGCTCGCACCGTAAGGCGTCGTCGGATGTACCGGACTGTCCGGTGCGATCCGCGGAACATCCATCGGTCCATATTCTGCCTGTGAACCTGCTCCAATAAATCTTTTGCATCCCATTGCATGAGCAGCACGGACAGCCTTCAGAGTATAAAAGACATTTCTGCTCTGCAGCTCTGTACTGCTGTTTCGATTTTCCCCGGTATTTCCCCATGCAATATGAAAAAACGTATCGCATTCTCCGGTGATCTTCGCCGGAAGTTCTTCCAGTTTTTCCAGTTCACATTCTATCTGATGTATCCGTGCATTCTCCGGCAGACGTTTTGTCTTCGAAGACCCTGCACGTACAACTGCATAAACCTCAATGTCATGTCTGATACATTCTTCGATCAATGCTGTTCCGATCATACTGGTTGCTCCGGTAACAACGATTCGTTTCATTGCATTTCTCCATTCGTTTCTGTAAACATATTTTCTTCCAGTTCTTCTTTGCTGAGGAAAGGATACATATCTTCCAACGGTGCCGATACCATACTTCCATCCGGAAGTTTTTTTGCAGAGGTTTTTGGTTCTGTTTTCTGATATTTTGTCACAAACACCTCGCACACAGATGCCCCGGTTTCCTCCAGGACCTGATGAAGTGTTTCCGGAAGTTCTTCTGCAGCATGCACTGCCCGATAAGAAAATCCATATGCCGGTATGATCTTGGACAGATCCGGGAAACTCAGATCTCCACTCTCTGCTCCAACTCCCACCAGCGGTGGTTCAAAATAACTCTGTTGTGTCTGTCGGATAGAATGATAACCCTGGTTATTGATCACAAATAATTTTACCGGAAGACGGTTCTGCCATATTGTCTGTAATTCCTGCAGATTCATCTGCAGACTTCCCTCACCGGTCACACAGACTACTGGTTTTCCGGGCTGTGCGACACAGATTCCGGTCGCTGCCGGAAGACAGAATCCCATAGACGCAGTATTTGGATTTGTAATAAAACGCTGACCTTTTTTTACCCGAAATGCCTGACTTCCTGCCACTCTGGAAGTTCCCACACTGACCATCAGTGTCTGCCCCTCCTGCATTGCTTTTGACAATTCTTCATAAAAAGCATAAATATTGGTACAGCCTTCTTCTACCATCTCATAATGTTTCGCTGTCACCACCGGATATTTCTGTTTCCATACCTGACACTGACGTATCCAGTCTCTGCCTTTAAACAACGGATTCGTTTCATCTGCTCCCCGAAGTTTTGCCGCACAGATAAGCTTGCGTATCAGATCTCCTGCGTCACCACAGACCGGAAGACTGACATGGAGACTTGGTTTTTTCAGTTCATTTTCATCAATGTCATTCAGAATCGTATAACTGCCCCTTGCCCAGTCCTGATACTGAAAACCGGTCTGTGCAAATCCCTGGCGATTCCCGATAGAAAGAAGCACATCGCTGTTCTGAAGTGCAAAATTTCCCGGACGTGTCCCGGTTCCTCCGCTTCTTCCGGCAAAATACGGATGTTCAGACTCCATGGCATCCACACTGCTCATTCCGGTGATCACCGGAACTCCCAGAATATTTACAAGTTTTTGAAAATCATCCATTGCACCTGCAAGACGTACTCCATTTCCCGGAAACAGAACCGGGCGACGGCTTTTTTCTATCTTGTCCAGAATCTGCTGAATGATATCCTGTGAAATTTCTGCCGGTTTTTCTTTCGGATTCTCCTGTGGATCATATCCTCTCAGTTTTTCTGTGTCAATGACTGCCCCCTGCACATCCAGCGGAATATCAAGCCACACCGGTCCCGGTCGTCCATTCACCGCCATATAGAGGGCTTTTTCCAGATGATACCGGATATCTTCCGGATGAATGATCATCTGTGCATATTTTGTAATTGAGGTCACAACCGGTACAATATTACATTCCTGCACTCCCATGCTTCGAAGTTTCAGCCCGGACGCTGCAACCGTAGTTGCATATCTTGCCTGTCCTGAAAAAACCAGCATGGGAATCGAATCCATCCAACCGCCGAGCACACCGGTAATGGCATTCGTTGCACCAGGCCCGGTCGTCACACAGACTGCTGCCATCCGATTATCCATACGTGCATAAGCCTCTGCAGCCATGGCACATGCCTGTTCATGATGCTGATAAGTACAGTGCAGTTTCGGATGATGTCCAAAAGCATCATTCATATGCATGGCACCACCGCCTGTTACGGTAAACACATCACGGATTCCCCACTCTGCTATATGATCCGCTATATAATCCGATACTTTCTGTTTCATTATGCCTGCTTCCTTCCATTCCATTTATTTTCACAGACCATAAATTTACCGGATGCCTGAATCGGGATCTGGTCCACATACGTGATCCGAAGCTCTGCGTCTTCACCCAGGTAATGTCGGTATGCTGCGAGAAGTTCTGTTTCGTCCAGTCTGGAACGGTCCGCATTCACCAACAGTTCATAGTCTTTTTCTCCCCACTGGATGCATTTTGCCTGGTAAACAGTTCCTTCGAACTTCAGCAGTGTATTCATAAAAACGTGGATTGATAGCGGCTCACCTTTTGTGTTATACATAAGAGAACCGCGGCGTCCGTAAATCTCTGTATATTTTGCATGCACCCGGCCGTTCTTGTCATAATATACACGCATTTTCCCTGTGTCACCGGTATCATAACGAACCATTGGAAATGTTTTATTATAATAATCTGTCACAACGATTCTTCCCAGTTCTCCCGGCTCCGCCGGTTCATCGGAATCCAGTTTCAGAATCTCCGGATAAAAATTATACAGGTCAACCGTATATTCCGGATCCTCATCAAGCTGGATCGCAATAAAGCCATTTTCATTATTTCCATAGGACCGTACCGGAGAAAATCCGAACAGCTCTTTTGTCAGATCATAAGTTTCCTGCGGAAGTGCTTCTCCCATAGAAAATACCATTTCAACAGACCAGCGGCTGATATCTCTTCCTGTTTTTCTAATATACTGAGTCAACGCCGTCAGTGCACTGGAATACGTAACCAGAACCTGAATCTTCTTCTTTTCAATATCACGGCAGATTTTATCCAGTGACTCATCTCCCATATTGGAAATATCCACCATGATCAGATTATTTTTAAAAGATTTCCACTTACTGATCGTATTTTTTCCTTTTATCCACGCACGAAATTCTCCACGTTTCATTCCCATACGAAAGCCATTCAGTTCCATGCAGGAGATAAAGTTCATATTTACACGGCTCATTTTATCTCCGTCACAGAGTACTGTAAACGGAGTTCCTGTAGAACCACTGGTACTGAGCCTGTAGAGATTTCCCTGTTCTCTGACACAATCCACCAGCACCTCATCATAATGTTCGATAAAGTCACCTTTTGTCATGACCGGAAAATCTTCCAGTTTCGTCCATTCCGGATGTTCTTTATAATAAGGAGAGTGCTGTTTTACATAAGAAAGAAGTGTCTGTACTCTTCTTTCCATATAGTCTTCTGTTACACCCTCAACAATTTCATGTTTATTGACTTCTTTTAATTTTTTCAGTCTGCCGCCCTTTGCAGCGTCAAGAAGATTAAATACCTCTCTTCTTAAAACTTCACCTGTCTGCATTTCTGTCTCCTTTATCCTTTCCTGCTTTCACAATACCCAGAATCACTACCGCTGCAACACGGAGACTATTGGCTCCAAGTGAAGCAACAGCAAATCCCATCATTCCATATGTGCGTGCCGCAAGTACTGATGACACGAGCAAAATACAAAAATGTGCAAGCTGAATCCACAACTGCCACCGTTCATCTGTAAACGTCAGAACGAGTATAAACAAAAATGCAGAAAACAGCCCAAGAATCTGCGCAAGATTCACAACCGTTATGATCCCTTTTACTGACTCATAAAGATTTCTGTAAAACAGCCACACAAAAAGTGGTGTTCCGATCTGACAGGCCACAAAAAAAACAAGACTTACACCGCCTCCGGCAAGAACAGCCTTTCCAAACTGTGAACGCGTCAGTCGTTCTTTTCTTTTTGTAAGATAAGAGATCACGATCGTATTAATTGGCGCGATCAGAAGTACCAGCGTCTTTCCGATCAGCGAAACAACATAATACTGTGTGACCTGTTCATTACCGAGGATCTGTTTGATCACAAGGCGATCCATATTCATTGTCGTATTGGTAATAAGATACGATAACGTAAGAAAAAAGCCTCGACCGAGTGCCGTCGTAAAAAATTCGCTTCTTCTGAAAAACTGATGAAAAATATTTCCGGTAACACCGACAAAAGCCAGTGCCGCGGCTTCACCGATCAGATAGATCCACACCCATTGTCCGGTCAGGCAATATATACCAAATCCGGCAAGATATCCGATTCCGATCAAAAGATAGTAAATAAAATATCTCCGGTAGTTCAGATTCAGACGATATTCCACATCACCATAATAGCGGAATACAGTCAGCATAAACATCAGGAAAACGCCAGCTGCCATCAACGGACTTTCCAGGCTTTTGCCGGACATAAACAGTGCAACAATACTTCCGATCAGTCCAAAGCCAAGCAGAAGCCAGTCATAGTCCCCATTGGTCACATCAAAATCCCGTCTTACTACAAGACGGCTGTTATTCAGGGCCTGCCCGATAGACGGACATATGATCGCAACAAGTCCTGTAATGTACAAAAGACCGCCAAGCTGTTCTGCTCCCATCATTCTGTTAAGAAGCGGAGTGATCACAATCTGGAGCACTGCATTCATAAAAAGCAGACCGCCCATCGTATACAGGGTATTTACCGCAATACCTTTTTTCTGTTCTCTGCCTTCCAAACTGTTTCCTCCTGCCATTTACCCACAGAATCCTTTATGCTGCTGATATTTTTCACATCGGTTTTCTATGTATTTTCTTTTTCCGGAAGCAAGCACCGGAATCTCATCAACGATTTCCACTTTAATGCGTGCTTCCTCTCCCAGATACGGTCGAATACGACGCAGGATTTCCTCCCGATCCATTGCTTCCGGATCACCATTCAGCCAGATTGTATAATCTCTGACATCTTCCTGAATAAATCGATACTGCTTTACTCCCTGAATGTCCCACAGATTATTGGTAATAATATACGGCGTGACCGCTTTGCCTTCACAGTCATAGATCAGGTCGCTCCGTCGTCCGTAAAGTTCTGAAAGATAAAGTTTAAAACGACCGTTTTTTTCTTTCCGGACCGCAACTGCCGTGTCTCCATTGTCATAACGCAGAATCGGAAATGCATAGTTAAAAAGATCTGTGATCACGATTCTTCCCAGTTCTCCAGGTTCTGCCGGTTCATCAGAATCCATCTTCAGGATCTCATAATAATAGGTTTCTGTATCAATATGATACCCTTCATCTTCCCTGTTCTGAAGGCCCATGATTCCGTTTTCTTCATTGGAATACCATGCCCGCACCGGACAGTTGAACTGTTTTTCCAGAGTTCTTCTTACCGGTTCCGGCATTGTCTCCGAAATCGGAATAATTGCTTTCACTACACATCTGCTGCAGTCTCTTCCTGTTTTTCTGATATATTCACTCAGTTCTCCAAGGGCAGAAGAATATCCTACCAGACATTTGACTTTTTTCTTCTCGATCACATGAAACATTTCTTCCAGAGCTTTTTCATCCATTCTGGAACTGTCCATCATGATCAGATTTTCCTGCAGAAGCTGAAATTTGCTTTTGCGTACATTATTTACCCATACCCGGATAAATGCTTCCTTCATTCCAATATAATATCCGGCTGCCGCTCCGAGAAAAATCCCACCCGCTGTATTGTGACGGATCTTGTCACGATTCTGGATCATTCTGAGTGGAGTTCCTGTCGATCCACTGGTACACATTACCCGGTTATCTGGTGCATCTTTATATGTGGAAGATACAAAACGGTCATACTGCTGTCGGAAGGTATCTTTATTTACCACCGGAAGATTCTCAAGAGAACAGGTTTCCGGATAATCTTTATAAAAATCAGTAGTCTTAACTGCATGCGCAATCAGATTCTGGATTCTCTTCTCTGTCTCCTCAACAGAGCTGCCTTCTTTCCAGGCATAACGAATCTGGTCATAATATTCTCTGGTCTTTCCACCTTTCATTTTGTCCAGCATCCAGAACCCCATCCAGCGAAGTCTTTCATCTAAAATCATTATTTTCCATCCTGCTTTCTGCTGTAAATCAGTTTAATGCATCCTTGATCGCATCTGCCATCGCCTGCAGCATTTCATCTGTCATTCCCGGATATACACCGATCCAGAAGGTATCTTTCATAATACGGTCCGTATTTTCCAGACTTCCCGCAATACGATATCCTTTTCCGGAAGCACGCATCTGATCAAAGCATGGATGTTTTGTCAGATTACCGGCAAACAGCATACGTGTCTGTACACCTCTGGATTCAATCTCCTGTACCAGTTTGTTTCTGTCTACGCCTTCCTTGCATGTGATCAGGAATCCAAACCAGCTCGGTTTTGAATTTGCACATGCCTCCGGAAGGATCAGTTTATCCTCTGTACCTTTCAGTGCTTCTTTCAGATAATTAAAGTTGTGGATTCTTCTTTCCACAAAAGACGGGAATTTTCTGAGCTGCGCACATCCGACAGCAGCCTGCATATCTGTTGCCTTGAGGTTATATCCAAAATGAGAGTATACATATTTGTGATCATACCCAACCGGAAGTTCTCCATACTGACGGTCAAAACGATGTCCGCAGAGATTATCCTGTCCCGGTGCACAAATACAGTCTCTTCCCCAGTCTCTGAACGAACGTGCGATTCTGTTCAGGAGCGGATCATCTGTATAAACAGCGCCGCCTTCTCCCATTGTCATATGATGCGGTGGATAAAAACTGGAAGTTCCGATATCTCCGATCGTTCCGGTCAGTTTCTCTTCCCCGTTGATCGTATAAACAGATCCAAGTGCATCACAGTTATCTTCGATCAGCCACAGATTATGACGATCACAGAATTCTCTGACTGCTTTCAGGTCAAATGGATTTCCAAGTGTATGCGCAAGCATGACCGCTTTTGTCTTTGGAGACCATGCAGCTTCCAGAAGAGATGGATCAATATTGTACTGTGGAATCGTTACATCAACAAATACCGGTACCGCACCGTACTGGATCATCGGAGAAACTGTAGTCGGAAAACCGGCCGCAACTGTGATCACTTCATCCCCCGGAAGAATCTGCCGTTCTTTCAGAAGCGGAGATGTCAGTGTCATAAATGCGAGCAGATTTGCAGAGGAACCGGAATTTACCAGGGAACAGTAACGAACACCGAGATATTTTGCAAATGCATGTTCAAATTCATCTGTATAACGTCCTGCAGTCAACCAGAATTCAAGGGAACTATCCACAAGATTTACCATTTCTTCTGCATCATAAACTCTGGACGCATACGGGATACGGTCACCTTTCTGATATGGTTTCTTTTTGTTATGGTATTTTTCACAATAATTTCTTGTCATTTCCAGAATCTGCTCTCTGGCCTGCTGTTCTGTCATTTCTTCAAACATAATAGTCTCCTTCTGTATTTTATTTTTTTATATAGTACAGAAACTTTTCCCCATAAAAAGGAATCGTCTCTTTTAGTTCATAATGATCCATGAACCACCGATATGTTTCCGGATCATTCCGTTTCCAGATATTCATGGATGATTTTCCGGTAAATGCCCCTGGCACTTCCGCATGTTCCAGCTGGTCTTTCAGCTCTTTCAAACTGTCCGGGCGAACGAGCATATCACTGAAATCCATTGTAAAACATTCTGTCCGCCGATGAAGCATGCTGCAAATTTCGGGAACATTGATACCAAATGACGGTGTATTCTCAGGAACAACTGCTGCGATCTGCTCTGCGAAATCCTCAAATTCCTGCACATTATGATAATTTTCTTTAATCTTGCTGTTCTGTGCAAACTGAAGAACCGTTCCGGTAGCCATTGCAAGAACCGCAATCGTACAGATCAGCCCTACACCACTGACGGTCACATGTCTGAGCGAAAGGCTGTCAAAGCTTTTCCATTCTTCATTTTTGATAAATTTGATTCCCTTCTGCCCCCAGTATGCAGCCATGATCACAGCCGGCATGGTAATGCAGTCCAGATTGTGATATGCAGGGCGGTTAATATAATACACCAGACATCCCAGTGATCCGACACTCAGAAGAAACAAAAATTCTTTTTGCCAGCAATGTCTCTCTTTTCCACTGAACCAGCCGGTCATTCCCAGAGCCGTTCCGGTCAGAAACAGTGTGATCACTGCCATATATGCATTGGGTTCTG
>ERZ773104.5098-NODE-5098-length-10154-cov-3.294683_pt1 | contig 10154 bp, 9 predicted proteins | sample MGYA00511920_ERZ773104 | MGnify/ENA primary metagenome ERZ773104 (study PRJEB29015, sample SAMEA2737857) | human gut metagenome | biome: human gut; feature: human-associated habitat; material: faeces | place: China | collected 2012 ...
GTAGCTCACGTAGGCATCTATCTGAAAGACGGAAAATTCATCCATGCCAGTACCAGCCAAGGAGTTATCGTGAGCAGTCTCAAGGAGAAATATTACACGCAACACTGGCTTTGCGGCGGAAGAGTAAAATGAAAAAGAAAGTATCTTCATTCATGACATCCAAGTATATTTTAATTGTTTTAACTGCCGTTTGTCTTATATTTATATCGACAAGTTTTTTTACAGACAGGCTTGTTGCACCTTTAAGAAGTGCTATATCAATGGTAGTGGTTCCTCTTCAGAAAGGAATGAATAATCTTGGACTCTGGACATACGATAAGTATACGACTCTTCAGGAAATATCAGTTGTTCTTGATGAGAATAAGGAACTAAAGAGCAAGGTTGATGATCTTACAGAAGAAAACAATCAGTTAAGACAGGATACTTATGAACTTTCAAGACTCAGGGAGTTGTATCAGCTCGATGAGAAGTATACAGGATATACAAAGGTGGGAGCAAGAATAATAGAAGTAACAGCTGATAACTGGTCTAAAGCATTTAAGGTAGATAAAGGCAGTGATGATGGCATTCAAAAAGATATGAATGTTATTGCCGGCGGTGGTCTTGTTGGGATTGTTACAGAAGTTGGAAAGAATTATTCGATTATTAAGACAATAATCGAGGATAATAATTCGGTGAGTGGAATGCTTATAGATACTAATGAAACTTGTATTGTTGAAGGCGATATAGAACAGTCGGACAGTGGATTTGTTAAGCTTACACATTTTAAAAGTGATATAACAGTCAGAGATGGGGATAAGGTAGTTACATCCAATATAAGTGATAAATATCTTCAGGGGATACTTATAGGTTATGCTAAAGATGTAACACCTGATTCTAACAATCTTACACAGTCAGGATATCTTGTTCCAGCGGTAGATTTCAATAATCTTCAGGAAGTACTTATTATAACTGAAATGAAAAAACAATAATTAAAGGCAGGAGAACCATGAAAAGAAAAGTAACAGAGTTGGTTATAATTTTACTGGTTTACCTTATACAGGGAACCTTTGGAAGGACTATTGCCATAGGCGGCATAGTTCCTAATCTTTTGATTATCCTTCCAGTGCTGTTTGGTTTCTTTAAAGGAAAGAATGAGGGGATGTTTGTTGGTTTTTTTGCGGGCATCATGTATGATTTATTCTTTTCTGGATTATTTGGTTTTTCAGTATTGGTTTTTGTGTACGTAGGATATTATTCAGGAATGTTTTATAAAGAATATGAGAAAGTTGAGGTCCTTATTCCCTTAGCAATGGTTATGCTTTCAGATTTTATCTATGAATTTTTATCATACATAGGTAAGTTCCTTTTACATAACAGGTTAAATGCAGATTATTTCATAACAAAGTTTATCATTCCGGAGATGGTTTATACCCTTATAATTGCACTGGTTATTTATTATCCGTTGATGAAACTTGATACATTGCTTGATGTTAAGTGGAAGAAAAGGAAAAAAGGTAATTTAGATGAAGGAAATATTTGATTATATTCTAAGTCTCTTCAAATCCAGAATTTTTCCGTTGATAATGGTGTTTATAGTACTTGTCGGCGTACTTGTTAACAGATTATTTTCACTTCAGATTATTAATGGAGAGTCTTATGTAAAAGATTTATCAAGTTCAATACAAAAGGACATGAGTGTTGCTGCCACGAGAGGAAGAATATTCGATAAGAATGGAGTTTTACTGGCGTATAATGATCTTGCATATGCAGTAAGGATAAGCGATAGTGGAAAGTATGAGGATAATGATACCAAAAACAGACTGCTTAATACTTCAATAGATAAAACTCTTACAATTATTGAAGAAAAAGGTGACAGCTATTCGAATGATTTTCCTATTGTTTATTCTAATGGAATGTATGAATATAACATAAAGGATAATGAACTGCTTAGATTCTTAAGAGATATATATGGTAAGCGTTCTATAAGTGAGCTTTCAGATGAACAGAGAAATGTATCAGCAGGTGAGCTGTTTAAACAATTATGTGACAGATATGGCGTAGCTGTAGCAGGTGATGATTATATAAATGATGGCGGAGCTATGGCAGCTACTATAAAGCTGTTAAAAGAGCAGGGAATGAATCCGGTAGCTGATGGTTTTAGTGTAGAACATGCACTTATGATAGTTAACTTAAGAAGATATATGTCTGCTAATTCATATAACAGATATATATCATTTACAATTGCTAATGAGGTTTCAGATGAGACTGTAGCTGCAATCCTTGAAAATTCAGATGAGCTTACAGGTGTTACGGTAGATGAGCAGTATATAAGAAGATACGTAGACAGCATGTATGTTTCCCAGATATTAGGATATACTGGTACGGTGTCGTCAAGCGAGCTGGAAACATTGGATGATTCCTATGACAGCAATGATATTGTCGGAAAAAGTGGTATAGAAAAGAGCATGGAATCAGAGCTTGCAGGAACAAAGGGTACCAGAAAGGTTTACGTTGATACTGTAGGACGAATAACAGAGGTGCTTGATGAACAGGATTCATCAGCGGGTAATGACGTATATCTGACGATTGATATTAATCTTCAGAAAAAAATATACAATGCCCTTGAGGATAAAATTATACAGATATTATTAACATATATGCGTAATGGGGATACAAAATATTCATATAATTCTAACGGAAGTGTAAATACAGTATATATACTTGCAAAAGAAGTATATTTTGCCCTTATAGATAACAATATAGTGTCAATAAAGCATATTGCATCCCAGAGTACTGATACTGAAAGACAGATATATTCAGCATTCTTATCTAAACAGGATAGTACAATGGAATGGCTAAGAAATGAACTGTCTGTGGGAGATACACCATACGGAAAGCTTGATGAGGAACAGCAGCTGTATATATGGTATGTATATACGAGCCTGAAAGACAGAGGAGTATTTAATACTGCTAATGTAGATACGGATGATAATGTATATAAGGACTGGACAGAAGGCAATGGAACAAGCCTTAAGGAACTGCTTACACATGGCATATCAAAAAACTGGATTAATCTTAATATATTTTCATCTGAACAGTATACAAGTCTTCAGGAGTCATATGATGCGCTTATTGATTATATAGATAGTTATCTAAGGGAAGACACATCGTTTTATAAAAAGATGTATAAGTATATGGTCAATGCTGGAAATATATCTGGAAGACAGATATGTATGCTGCTGTATGAACAGGGTGTTCTTGATATGAACGATGAGAATTCAAGATATGCATCGCTTGCCTCAGGAGGACTTGGCGCTTATGAGTTTATGGTATATGCCATAACTAATAAAATAATAACTCCTGCACAGCTTGCACTGCAGCCATGTTCAGCATCAACAGTTATTACTAATCCACAAAATGGTGATATATTAGCTATGGTTTCTTATCCAAGCTATGATAATAACAAGCTTTCAGGAACAGTTGATGCCAAATATTTCAACAGCCTGATCAATGATAAAGCTGCGCCTATGATAAACAGGGCAACTCAGTCATTTACAGCACCTGGTTCAACATATAAGCCATGTACTACAATAGCAGGTATGGATACAGGAACTATATCGTCTGGTACAACATTTTATTGTTCGGGTTCATTTGATAAGGTAACCCCTGCACCTAAGTGCTGGAGATTATCAGGACATGGTGGAGAAGTTGCGGCAACGGCTATAAGAGATTCATGTAACGTATATTTCTATAATGTTGGTTATAATCTGGCATGTAGAAAGGATGGAACTTATAACAGTACTTATGGAACAAGCACACTTCAGAAGTATTCAGATCTTCTTGGATTATCAACCAAGGCAGGAGTTGAAATAGAGGAAAATTCACCACAGGCTTCCAATACGAACTCGATTGCTTCGGCTATAGGACAGGGTAATCATAAGTATAGTACACTTAATCTTGCTAGATATGTTACAACGATAGCTTCATCTGGAAAGTGTTATAATCTTACACTTATAGATAAAATAACTGATTCAGATGGCAATCTTATAAGAAAAAATGAAGCCGAGGTTGATCACCAGGTGGAATTAAGCAGTAATATATGGGATACAGTACATGAGGGTATGACACTTGCTGGTAATTCATATACAGGCATATCAAAGCTTGGCATGAAAATTGCTGCTAAATCAGGTACTGCACAGGAAAATACAAAAGAACCAGATCATTCTTTACTGGTTACGTATTCACCATATGATAATCCGGAAATATGTGTTTCTGTATGTATACAGCATGGATACTCATCAGGTACATCTATTGATTTGACAGCTGATATATATAAGATATATTATGGCTTAGAGTAATTTAAAGATGTCAGGAGGAAAAGTATTTGCCTCCTGACTGATGTGCCAGATTGCTGCATTGCTACGCAATCATCATTTAATAAAATAAGAGGTGAAATAATTGGATAATTCAGTAGTAATAAAAGGAAATAAGAATGGAATTGCAGTAAAAATGGATGCTTCTGTGAGCTTTGATGAACTTAAAGATATGATAAGAGATAAATTCACAGCATCAGCTAAGTTTTTTAACAATGCTGCTCTTGCATTATCACTTGAAGGACGAGAATTATCAGATACGCAGGAAAAAGAGATCATGGATATAATATCTGAGGTTACAGATATTAATATTGTATGTCTTATTGACCATGATGAGGAAAGAGATCTGATATACCAAAGAGCAGTTGCAGATGCAATGAATAACAAAAATAAGCATGATGTTACAGCAGAAATTATGGGGAAAGAAATAGAAGTACCAGCACAGCCTTTGTGTCAGTTCTATAAAGGAACCTTAAGATCCGGACAGGTATTGGAAACAGAGAGCAGCGTGGTTATTCTCGGAGATGTAAATCCTGGTGGAAAGGTTGTTGCGTGTGGAAATGTGATTGTTCTTGGCAGCTTAAAGGGAAATATATTTGCTGGTGCTAATGGCAACGAAAATGCATTTGTTGTGGCGTTGGATATGGAACCTATGCAGATAAAGATAGCAGATATTATCGCAAGATGTTCTGACAGCAGTCCGGTAAGAAAGAAGCTTAAGGTAAAGACAAAGCAGCCAGTCCAGCCTAAAATAGCCTATGTATATGAAGGCAATATATATGTTGAAGATTTTGAACAGAATGTATTGGAAGATATACATCTTTAATTCTTAATATTAAAGCTGGAAGATTTTTCAAACATTCACAAAAAGACGATATTTATAAAAAAGGCTTGATTTAATGCACAAAATTAAGCATAATTATTCTATTGTGTATTTATTTACTTAGTATATTGATATTTGGAGGAAATAAAATGAGTGAAGTTATTGTTGTTACGTCAGGAAAAGGCGGAGTTGGTAAGACTACAACCACTGCCAATATAGGTACAGGTCTTGCTAAACTTGGTAAAAAGGTAGTTATGATCGATACTGATACTGGCTTAAGAAATCTTGATGTAGTACTTGGTCTTGAAAATAGAATTGTATATAATCTTGTAGATGTTGTTGAGGGCAACTGCCGTTTAAAGCAGGCAATGATCACAGATAAGAGATAAATCTGCAATTTCTCCAGAACAGATGATAAAGGTCGTAGAAGAGATTAAGGCAGATCCTGAAGGATTTGATTACATAATTCTTGATTGCCCAGCTGGTATTGAACAGGGATTCCAGAATGCAATAGTAGCTGCAGACAGAGCACTTGTTGTAACTACACCAGAGGTTTCTGCTATACGTGATGCAGACAGAATAGTTGGACTTCTTGATGCAAATGGCCTTAAGGACCATGAGGATCTTATTGTTAACAGAATCCGCATGGACATGGTTAACAGAGGGGAAATGATGTCTATTTCTGATGTTAATGATATACTTCAGCTTAACGTTATAGGTGCTGTTCCAGATGATGAGAATATAGTTGTAGCAACTAATAAAGGACAGCCACTAGTTGGTGACAGCAGCATGGCTGGACAGGCTTATATGAATATATGTAAAAGAATACTTGGAGAAGAAGTTCCATTCCTTGATCTTAATGGAAAAGGTGGATTCTTCAAAAAGTTATCGGCACTTTTTAAGGGTGACAAGAAAAATTAATAGTTATTATAAAAGCCATATAAGGCAGAATGGAAGAAGATATGAGTTTACTTGATTTGTTTAAGAAGAAAGGCTCTGGGGATGTAGCAAAGGACAGACTTAAGTTATTACTTGTTTCCGATAGGGCGAATTGTTCACCAGAGGTTATGGAAATGATAAAGAATGACATTATTAAGGTCATTTCAAAATACATGGTTATAGATGCAGAAGAACTTGATATCCAGATTACATCAACAGAAGGTGATAATGGTTCTGTACCTGCAATATATGCTAATATTCCTATTAAGGATATGAGAAACAGTGAAAAATAATCACACAGTAACCGGAAACGGATTATATTGGTGGTGGAGATTTTATGTTTAAAAAGTATAAAATGCGGTCATACAATTACAGATTGATAATTCTTATAGCAGTTACATGTGCTTATGCGTTGACAGTTGTAAACAGTGCCAATTCAGAGTATACGTTAAAGCAGGGAGTGGGTATGGCCGCTGCATTTCTGATGATGATATTTATATCATTTGTTGATTATAAGTTTATAACAAAATATTATTGGTTGTGGTATATACTTGGTAATATATTGCTTATTCTTGTACTTATAGCGGGAAAAGAAAGCCATGGTGCTAAAAGGTGGCTTGGAGTGGGATCTTTTCAAATACAGCCCTCTGAGTTTATGAAGCTGATTGTTGCCATTTTTCTTGCGAAAGTCATAACTATGTATAAGGACAGGCTTAACACATGGAAGTTTCTTACTATTCTCGCGTTAGTACTTCTTGTTCCTATATTGTTAATAGTTAAGGAACCAGATCTTTCAACTACAGTCATGGTTGTGCTTATCATCCTTACAGTTATATTCTGTGCCGGATTAAGCTATAAGATAATTGGAGGTGCGTTGCTTATTGTCGTACCGCTGGTAGCTGCATTTCTTGTATATATTATTGCAACTCCTGATCCTATATTCATGGAGAAATATCAAAGAAACAGAATCGTTGATTTCATATATGGCAGTGATTCAACGGATGGTAATATAAGTGCAGGTGTATATCAGCAGAATTATGCTGTACAGGCTATTGGTTCAGGACAATTGTCAGGAAAAGGACTTAATAATGATGATCCATCATCGCTTAAGAACGCTGGGTATATAGCTGAGGCACAGAATGACTTTATATTTGCGGTCATAGGTGAAGAATTAGGATTTACAGGAAGCGTAATTACTATTTTATTGTTGTTTACAATCGTAATAGAGTGTATAATTACAGCAGTAAGAGCCAAAGATCAGGAAGGGCGGCTGTTGTGCTGTGGTGTAGCAGCATATATAGCTTTTCAGACATTTATTAATATAGGTGTTGTTACAAAGCTTTTACCTAATACCGGACTTCCATTGCCGTTTTTTAGCTGTGGAGTTACATCTTTGGTTAATCTTTTTGCAGCCATGGGAATTGTACTTAATGTTAATCTGCAAAGAAATGTTGACAGGGATGATGATATATTTGCTGAAGATTTCAGAGGATAATATAAGCAGGAGTATTCGTTATGGCTTGCTATTACTAATAAGATAGGGGGTTCTTATGAACATAGGTTTAATTGCACATAATTCAAAAAAGAAATTGATGCAGAATTTCTGCATTGCATACAAAGGAATATTAAACAAGAATCAGCTGTTTGCTACTGGTACTACGGGAAGGCTTATCGAAGAGGTCACCAATCTATCGATTCACAAGTTCCTTGCAGGTCATCTTGGTGGAGACCAGCAGTTATGTGCCCAGATTGAGCATAATCAGCTGGATCTTGTAATCTTTTTAAGAGATGTTGAAACACCTAGCCTTCATGAGCCTGATTCTAATAATATATGTATGTTATGTGATATGTATAATATACCGTTAGCAACTAATCTTGCAACGGCTGAGCTTCTGATCAAATCATTAGAGCGTGGCGATATGGAATGGAGAGAAATATATCAATAATAATATGAAGCTGTCGCATTAAGCAACCCTGTATGTGTATTAGTGTGACAGCTTATTGTATATAGGAGGAAAGGTTCATAAATGTCAGGTAGTAAGGTAGTTAGATATAAAAGAAGACCACGTGCAGTTGCTTTTATATTTGCACTTGTACTTATATATATAATATGCTTCGTTGTACTGTATATATCTAAATCCAAGGTTCAGACATATGAGGTCAATACAGGTTCTCTTACTAATAATGCTGTATATACAGCTATTGCTTTACGAAGTGAGAGCGTTTATTATTCTCCTTATTCAGGAAATATTAATTATTATCAGAGAGAAAACACCAGAGTGAAAAAGGGGGACACAGTATATTCGGTAGATGAAACAGGAAGAGTGTCAGATATATTGGCAGGCTATAATAAAGTTGGCGAGAATTCCCTATCAAAGCAGAATCTGGCGGATATTAAATCGACTCTTAATAATTATAAAAATGATTATGATGGAAGTGATTTCTCGTATATATATGATTTAAAGTCAGATCTGAATGCTGCAGTGCTGCAGTCTATTAACGAAAATATAATGAATAATATTGATTCTATTATAGAAAGTACAGGAAGCAGGGATTTATTCAGAACAATACCAGCAGAGACTAATGGTATTGTTGTGTATTCTGTAGATGGATATGAGAGCAAAGAACCTGAAACTATAACATCTTCGGATTTCAATAAAGACAATTATAATAAAAGCAATCTTAAAGCAGAATCCATAATGGTGACAGGCAATCCTGCGTATAAAATGGTTACAAGTGAAAACTGGTATCTCATGATAAAGCTTAACCAGGATGATATCAGTAAATATGGTCTTCAGTCAAAGAAAACTATAGATATTAAAGTTAAAAAAGATAATATGACGTTTACATGTGGATTTTCAATTATAGAAAAAGGTGATGGCATTTATGGCAGATTATCTCTTGATAGCTATATGATAAGATACGCATCTGAAAGATTTCTTGATATAGAGCTTGTGACAACTGGTAAAAGTGGTATGAAAATACCAGTTTCATCTGTTACAGAAAATGATTTTTATGAGATACCAAAGTCATATATGACCAAAGGAGGAAATAGCAATAATTACGGATTCATAGTTGAAAAATATGATGAAAACGGAAATATTGTTCCTTCCTTTGCAGAGGCTGATATATATAAAACTACTGATGAATATGTATATGTCAATAAGGAAAGCTTTGAATCAGGACAGGTTATTGTGATGCCTGATTCGTCATCAAGATTTGTTATAGGACCTGTTGCAAAGTTAAAGGGTGTATACTGTGTTAATACGGGTTACACGATATTCTGTCCTGTAGAAATTCTAGACCAGAATAACGAATATTATATTGTAAAACAAAAAATCACTCATGGAATAACAGTATATGACAGAATATTATTAGAGGCTGATAAATACAAGCCTAATGAAATGATATACTAAATAAATGTCATAAAAAACAAGGAGATATAGTGTGAAAAATAAGATTTTTCACACGCAAGAATGGAGAATTATTATGCTTAAAGATAATCTTGTTACAGTTCAGAATAATATTGTAAAAGCTTGTGAAAAATGTGGACGAAGCCCAAAGGAAGTATGTCTTATTGCAGTAAGTAAAACAAAGCCCAAAGAAATGCTTATGGAAATATATGATTGCAATATAAGACAGTTTGGTGAGAACTACGTGCAGGAAATGGTTGATAAAGCAGACTCTCTTCCTAAGGATATAGTATGGCATATGATAGGTCATCTTCAAAGAAATAAAGTTAAGTATGTTGTTGGCAGGGCTTCTATGATACATTCTGTTGATTCAGTGCGTTTAGCAGAAGCTATCAGTAATGAAGCCATAAAGAAAAAACTTGTTTCTGATATTCTTGTAGAGGTAAATGTAGCTGGTGAAGAGAATAAATTCGGCTTTAAGCCAGATGAGGTAGAAGATTTTATAAGGGAAATATCAGATTATAAAGGTATACGTGTACGTGGTTTAATGACAAGTGCTCCATATGTTTCCAATCCTGAAGATAATCGTGTGTATTTCAGACAATTAAAGCAATTATGTGTTGA
>ERZ773104.5101-NODE-5101-length-10149-cov-9.207450_pt1 | contig 10149 bp, 6 predicted proteins | sample MGYA00511920_ERZ773104 | MGnify/ENA primary metagenome ERZ773104 (study PRJEB29015, sample SAMEA2737857) | human gut metagenome | biome: human gut; feature: human-associated habitat; material: faeces | place: China | collected 2012 ...
GCGCCATGATCAAGACCGAGATGGACAGCATGCCCAGCGAGATGGACGATCTGGCACACCGCATCACCCAGCTGCAGATCGAGCAGGTGAGCCTGAAAAAGGAAACCGATGCCCTGAGCCAGAGCCGCTTGAAGGATCTGGAAAAGGAGCTTGCCGAGTTGCAGGATAAGTTCCGCAGCATGAAGGCAAAGTGGGAGAACGAGAAGAACGCCATTGGTAAGGTGCAGACCCTGCGCGAGCAGATCGAGCAGACCAATGCCGCCATCGAGAAAGCACAGCGCGAGTACGACCTGAACAAGGCCGCCGAGCTGAAATACGGCAAGCTGCCCCAGCTGCAAAAGCAGCTGGCCGAAGAGGAAAAGGTAGCTGCCGCCAAGAAGGAGGACAGCCTGCTGCGTGACCGCGTGACCGACGAGGAGATCGCCCGCATCGTGGCACGCTGGACTGGCATCCCGGTAGAGAAGCTGGTGGAGGGCGAGCGCGAGAAGCTGCTGCATCTGGATGATGTGCTGCACCAGCGGGTCATCGGTCAGGACGAGGCTGTGACTAAGGTAAGCGAAGCTATCCTGCGCAGCCGCGCCGGTATCGCCAACCCCAACCGCCCCATCGGCAGCTTCCTCTTCCTCGGCCCTACCGGCGTGGGCAAGACCGAGCTTGCCAAGGCGCTGGCACAGGCTCTGTTTGACGACGAGCGCAACATGGTGCGTATCGATATGACCGAATATATGGAGAAGTTCAGCGTCAGCCGCCTGATCGGCGCGCCTCCGGGATATGTCGGTTATGAAGAGGGTGGCCAGCTGACCGAGGCTGTGCGCCGCAAACCTTACAGCGTGGTGCTGTTCGATGAGGTGGAAAAAGCTCACCCCGATGTGTTCAACATCCTGCTGCAGGTGCTGGACGATGGCCGCATCACGGACAGTCAGGGCCGCACCGTGGACTTCAAGAACACGGTCATCATCCTGACCTCCAACCTTGGCAGCGATATCATCCTGAACGATCTGGAGCGTGCCCGCGCCGGCGGTTCCAACGAGCTGAGCCCGGAGGCCCGCCAGCAGATCGACGCGCTGCTCAAGTCGAAGTTCCGTCCGGAGTTCCTGAACCGTCTGGACGAGATCGTCTACTACAAGAGCCTGACCAAGGATGAGATGCGCAGCATCGTGGACCTGCAGCTCGACGACCTGCGCCGCCGCATGGACGAGGGTAAGCATCTGAAACTGGATGTGACCACCGCCGCCAAGGACTTCATCATCGACTCTGCCTACGACAGCGTCTATGGTGCACGGCCCATCAAGCGGTTCATCCAGAGCCGGGTCGAGACTCTCATCGCCAAGGCCATCATCCGGGGCGACTACGCCGAGGGTGCCACTTTGACGGTGGATTACGACGGCAGCGCCCTGATCCTGCGATAAATCACGTTGATTTTACCAGTTCTGTACCTTCGTGTGAGCAGTAACACTTGCGCGGGGGTGCAGAATATGATATGATAAGCGTTGAACAAAGTGCTTTTCATCGTCGAGAGCAACGGTGAAAAGCATTTTTTAATATTCAGAATCTCTCAGGCATTGCGAAACAATGCCTGAGAGATTCACGACAACATAGGAGTGTGATTTTCCTTTATTATGGACGATGGCAGTATGACGCTTTGGGTAGCGCTGGTAGTATTGGTGGCATTTTCCGCCTTTTTCTCCGCATCCGAGACCGCATTTTCCTCTCTGAATCAGATCCGCCTGAAAAGCCGGGCCGACGATGGCGACCGCACGGCCGCCCGTGTGCTGGCAATGGCAGAAAAATACGATAAGCTCCTGTCCACCATTCTGGTGGGCAACAACATCGTGAACATTGCCGCAGCCTCGATCGGCACCATTATTTTCACCCAGATGCTGGGTGCAGAGCGGGGTGCTACGGTCTCCACCATCGTGTTGACCATCGTGGTGCTGATCTTCGGTGAGGTGAGCCCCAAGAGCCTGGCCAAGGAGATGCCGGAAACGGTAGCCACCGCAGTTGCGCCGGTGCTCAGCCTGCTGATGGTGGTGTTTACCCCGCTGACATGGCTGTTCAGCCAGTGGAAACGGCTGCTGAACCGTTTTGTTCACAGCAGCGAGAGCGACACCATCACCGAGGGTGAGCTGATGACCATGGTCAGCGAGGCTGAGAACGACGGTGAGCTGACCGACCGCGAGAGTGAGCTGATCCGCAGCGCCATCGAGTTCGATGACGTGGAGGTGGAAGAGATCCTGACCCCCCGTGTGGATGTGGTGGCTGTGGAGGATGATATCCCGCTGGAGGAGCTGGCCCAGACCTTTGCGGAGTCCGGTTACTCCCGTCTGCCTGTCTACCACGGCACCATTGATAACATCATTGGTGTGGTACATGAAAAGGATTTCTATATCGCCCGCCTGAAAAAGGCGACCAAGATCGATGATCTGGTGGTGCCCACCCTGTATACCACGGGCTCCACGCAGATCTCCCAGCTGCTGCGCACCCTCCGGGAGCAGCACCACCACCTGGCCGTTGTTGTGGACGAATACGGCGGCACCGAGGGTATCATCACGCTGGAGGATATCCTGGAGGAGCTGGTGGGTGAGATCTGGGATGAGCACGACGAGGTCACTGAGGACTTCCGCAAGCAGTCGGACGGCAGCTGGCTGGTGTCCGGCTCTGCCAGCGTCGATGATCTGTATGAGGAACTGGACCTGCCGGAGGAAGAGGACATCGATTCCAATACCGTCAACGGTCTGGTGCAGGAAAAGACCTGCCATCTGCCCAAGGTAGGCGACCGCTTTACCCTGGGCGAGTACGATGGTGTTGTTACCCGCACCGCCAAGCGCCGCGTGACGGAGGTGCGCCTGACCCCCGCCGCCCCGGCTGAGGATGCCGAGAAGGACGACGAAAAGGATAAGCGCTTCTCCCGCCTTGCGCAGCGCGGGGAGAGCCGCTGACAGGAAGCATAAGATAGAAACAGTGAAACGCCGCCGGGTGGAGCTTTTGGCTCTGCCCGGCGGCGTTTTCTTGATTCAAGTCCTTGCCCGCGGCCCTGCACTGTGCTAAACTGAATAAAATACAGAACGCAGGAGGACAAGGAACTTGAAACGGATGTCGAAGTTTGCGCGCCGGTGTGCGGCGCTGATGCTGGCGGTGGTGCTGCTCTGCATGGCAGTGCCTGCCGCCTTTGCAGCGGAAGGGGACACCCTGCCCGCCGGTGCCACCACCATGGGCGGTGCCAACACTACTCTGATCCCGGACGAGGAGGAAAACTGCCTGAGCTGGCTCTTCGGCTCCGGCGATACCATCACCATGCCCTACCTGAACGTCAAGGGACAGGGCCTGCGCCGGAACGTGACCCTGGATCTTGAGGACTGTCTGGTGGGCATCACCTACACCGAGCTGGGCTCCATCGGCAGCTATGTCAGTGACGCGGCGGCACAGCAGGCGTGGAAAGCGCAGGCGGTGGCCATCCACTCCTATCTGGAATACCACAAAAAGTACGGCTCTTCGGCCAACGCGCTGGTGTACACCCCCGTGGATCAAATCCCTTCCTCTGCCCGCAGCGCCATCCGCAGGGCAGTCTCTGAGGTCAAGGACGAGGTGCTGACCTGCAACGGCAGCGTCATCGATGCAGTGTGGTCGGCCAGCGCGGGGTACAACACCCAGACCGGCGTGTACGGCACCTGCTCCGGTCTGGATGCCTGGGGCACCGATGTGCCCTATCTGCAGAGTGTGGAAAGCCCCTACGAGGAGCAGTATCACAACCTGATGCGCCGGGTCATCGGCAAGGATTACCGCTATACCGAGTACAACGACAGCAGGACCGGCCAGCCCTACGAGAGCGCTGACACCACCCATAAGGATCTGGGCGGCTTTGTCCAGTACAATACCTTTGTCTCGAACGGAAAAAGCTACCGCTACATCGGCCAGTTCGTTTCCTCCCGTTATTGCTTTGATTTCAGCGCGGACGAGAACGGTACCCCCTGCATGAACTACTATGGCTTCGGCCACGGCGTAGGCATGAGCCAGTGCGGCATGGTGGGCTATGCGCAGGAGCAGGGCATGGGCTACCGGGACATCCTGCGCCACTACTATACCGGCGTGTCCTTTGGCACGGTGGGCAGCGGCAGCTCGAACGGCGGCCTGTTCGGCTGGCTGTGGAGCCTGCTGGGACTGTAATAAATTTTGCACCGGAAAGCGCAGGAAATGCGGAAAAGCGCTTCTCAAACGGGACGAAATCTGGTATACTATTGTAGTTTGTAAAAATGCGTCTGGGCGGTGGAATGGCCCAGTGAAGTGGAGAAGTCGGAATGCAGTTGGAGAAAGCAAAGGAAACAAAGCAGGACATGGAGCGCTGCCGCCTGTTGGCACAGCGCATTGCGGAGGAGCTGGCCCCGGCAACAGCTGCGGTGCTGAACGCCGAGACCCCGGCACTGGAAAAGGCCCTGCACCGGGCGGGCGTGGATGCCAACCCCTTTACAGTGGCTGCCCGGCAGGCAGACCTGCTGGTGGTGGAGGACCCCGCCTGGGTGGAGATGCCCGCGCAGCTGCCCGGACAGGTGCTGCTGGTGTTTACCGGCAGCAACGTGGCTGAGGGCTGGGCCGAGGAACTGGCCCGCCGGGGCTACTACCGGGATTTCCGCTGGCGCAGCCGGGGCCGTGCCCAGCAGTCGGCTCTGTACTGCACGGTCCAGCCTGCCACCGCCGAGATGATCGCGGGCTATGAGAAGGAACTGGATCTCCTGCGCGACCGGATGGTGCGTGCAGAGCGCACCTGCAACGAGGAAGCCGCCCTCATTGAGCGGCTCCGCAGCGATCTTTCCCTGAGCCGCAGCCATGCCAAGAACCTGGAAAAGACCCTGAACGAGGTAACCAGCTCTACCTTCTGGAAGCTGACCTGGCCCATGCGGTATGTTGTCAGCAAGAGCCGCCAGATCTGGCACACCTTCCCGCTTTTCGTCCTGCTGGGTGAGCTGCGCCGGGACGGCATTTCGGGTGTGCGGGAGCACGCCCGCGCCAGGCGAGAGTATGCCGCCCTCTTCCCGGGGAACCTTCTGCGGGCCGACCGCTTTGCCCCGGTGGAGCTGCTGGTCAGGCAGGCAAACGATCAGCCTGCCGGGCCCAAGATCAGCATCGTGGTGCCCCTGTACAACACCCCGCTGGATTTCCTGGACGAGATGCTGGATTCCGTGGTGAACCAGACCTACAAGAACTGGGAGCTCTGCTGCGTGGATGCCGGTAAGGACGAGGCCGTAGGCCAGCATGTGCAGGCCCGTGCGAAGGCCGATGCACGCATCCGGTATCAGAAGCTGGAAAAGAATGAGCTGATCCCCGGCAACACCAACAAGGGTTTTGAGATGGCCACCGGTGAGTATATCGCCCTGCTGGACCACGATGACCTGCTGCATCCCTGCGCCCTGTGGTATGCGGCCAGGGCCATTGCCGAGCAGAAGGCCGACTTTGTCTACACTGACGAGGCGACCTTTGAGGGGAAGCCGGAGCATGTGGTGCTCTACCACTTCAAGCCCGACTTCATGCTGGACAACCTCCGCTCCAACAACTACATCTGCCACCTGACCGTGTTCAGCCGCGCCCTGATGGAGCGGGCCGGCGGCGGCGAGCGGATGGAGTACAACGGCAGCCAGGATTACGAGCTGTTCCTCCGCCTGACGGAACAGGCTGAGAAGATCGTTCACATTCCCCATGCCCTGTATTACTGGCGCTCCAGCCCCGGCAGCACGGCGGCGGATATCTCCGCCAAGACCTACTGCATCGACGCAGGCATTGCGGCCCTCAAGGCCCACTATGCCCGCTGCGGGATCGCTGTGGACGATGTTGCCCTTATCCCCGGCACCCCGGGCTATTACAAGACCGATTACACCATCGAGCACCCGGGCCGGGTGAGCATCCTCATCCCCACCTGCGACCACATCCGGGATCTGGAGCTCTGCGTGGATTCCATCTATGCCCGCACCACCTACCCGGATTTTGAACTCATCCTCATCGAGAACAACAGCAAGCAGCCCGAGACCTTCCGCGCCTACGAGCGGATGCAGAAGGAACACCCGGACAACCTCAAGGTCGTGACCTGGGAGGGCAAGGGCTTCAATTACAGCGCCCTGAACAACTTTGGTGAGCAGTATGCCACCGGCGAATACCTGCTGCTGCTCAACAACGATACCGAGGTCATCACCCCCAACTGGCTGGAGGAAATGGTCATGTACGCCCAGCAGAAGCGGGTGGGCTGTGTGGGTGCAAAGCTGCTTTACCCTGATGACACCATTCAGCACGCCGGCATCGGCTTTGGCATCGGCGGTGTGGCGGGCCACCTGCACAAGTATTTCCCGGCGGCATCCGATGGCTACATGGGGCGGTTGAACTATGTGCAGGATGTTTACGGCGATACCGCCGCCTGCCTGCTCATCCGCAGGGAGATCTATGATGAGATGAACGGTCTGGACGAGAGCTATGCCGTGGCCTTCAACGATGTGGATTTCTGTGTCCGTGTGCGGGAGGCGGGCTACACCAACGTGTTTACCCCCTTTGCCCAGCTCTACCACTACGAGAGCAAGAGCCGCGGCACCGAGGACAACCCCGAAAAGCAGAAGCGCTTCCAGGGCGAGGTGCTCCGCTTCCAGGCCCGCTGGGGAGACCTGCTGGCCGCGGGCGATCCCTGCACCAACCCCAACTTTGATATCCAGCGTGAGGACTTCACGCTGAAGATCCTGCCTTTGGAGTGAATTGATGAAACTATCAGCCTGTATCGTTGTTTACAACGGCTATGACGAGGCGCTGAAGGCGGCGCAGACGGTGCTGCACTGCACGCGCCGCTACCCGGTGACCCTGTATCTGGTGGACAATGCCAGCCCGGACGGCAGCGGCAAAAAGCTGGAGCAGGCCGTGGCGGACGGCCTGCTGGCAGCAGGCCCGGGCCAGCAGGTGGTGGTGCACTGCCGCACCGAGAACGGCGGCTTTGGCACCGGCCATAATATGATCCTGCCCGAGCTGGACAGCGATTTCCACTTTATCCTCAATCCGGATATCCAGCTGACCGCTGATACCCTGAGTGATCTGGCCGACTGGATGGCCGCCCACCCGGATGCCGTGATGGCCCGGCCCTCGCTGGTGTTCCCGGACGGAAAGCCCCAGCAGCTGCCCCTGCGCCGGTGCGCCCTGCGGCCCATGCTCTACCGCCAGCTGCCCCGGCTCAGCTTCTGGAAAGGGCAGAACGACCACTACCTGATGCTGGATGAGGACCTGACCAGGCCCACCGAGATCGAGTTCTGCACCGGCAGCTTTTCCGGTGTGCGCACCAGCACCTTCAAGGCGGTGGGCGGCTTTGACGAGAGCTACTTCATGTATGTGGAGGATGCGGATCTCACCCAGAAGATGCGCACTCGGGGCAAGGTGTATCTGGTGCCCCAGTATACCGCCATCCACGCCTGGCACCGCGCTGCCCACCGGGACCTCAAGCCCGCCCTCTGGCAGACGGGAAACCTGCTGAAGTATTTCCATAAGTGGGGCTTCAAGTGGTAAGAAACGCTCCACCATCGCGATGTGCTGCCGCCGTGGGCGGCTGAACGGTTCTGTTTGGCGGCCTGTTCCGGAAAAAATTCTGGAACAGGCCGTTTTTTCTTGCTTTTTTTTCGATTTGAGAGTAGAATAAGGTGTAAAACTATCTGATGCCGCCCCGCGCGGCCAGAACTTTTACCCTGTAACTTTGTTGACAGCGGACGCAGCTCCGCTTTGAATATTACGAGGTGAGCGTTTCATCCCGTATAGCTGCACAACTTTTTCAATACAAATAAAGGAGTGCACAAATTATGAAAGGCATTATTCTGGCCGGCGGTGCCGGCACCCGGCTTTATCCGTTGACGATGGTCACCAGCAAGCAGCTGCTGCCTGTCTACGATAAGCCCATGATCTACTATCCTCTGTCCACCCTCATGCTGGCGGGCATTCAGGATATCCTGATCATCTCCACCCCCACTGATACGCCGCGCTTTGAGGCGCTGCTGGGCGATGGCAGCCAGTACGGCATCCATCTGCAATATAAGGTCCAGCCCTCTCCCGATGGTCTGGCACAGGCCTTTATTCTGGGCGAAGAGTTCATCGGCGACGACTGCTGCGCCATGATCCTGGGCGACAACATCTTCTACGGCAACGGCTTCTCCAAGATCCTCAAGACTGCCGCCGCCAATGCAGAGACCAAGGGTCGCTGCACCGTGTTCGGCTACTATGTGCAGGACCCCGAGCGCTTCGGCATCGTGGAATTTGACCAGAACGGCAAGGTGCTGAGCGTGGAAGAAAAGCCCGAGCACCCGAAGAGCAATTACGCCATCACCGGCCTGTACTTCTACAACAAGGAAGTGGTCCAGATGGCAAAGCAGGTCAAGCCCTCTGCCCGCGGTGAGCTGGAGATCACGACCCTGAACGATATGTACCTGAAGAAGGACGAGCTGGATGTCCAGCTGCTGGGCCGCGGTTTTGCATGGCTGGATACCGGCACGATGGAGAGCCTGGTGGATGCCGCCGACTTTGTCCGCATGGTCGAGAAGCGTCAGGGCATCAAGATCAGCGCCCCCGAAGAGATCGCCTTCAAGTATGGCTGGATCGACCGCGAGACCCTGCTGGAGAGCGCTTCCCGTTATGGTAAGAGCCCCTACGGCCAGCACCTCAAGAACGTGGCCGATGGAAAACTGAGATATTGATGCAGGAGGGGAATCACCCATGAAAATCATCGTCACCGGCTGCAAGGGCCAGCTTGGCACCGAGATCATCAAGCAGCTGCGGGAGGGCCGCAGCGAAATCGGCCCCATCCCCGAAAAGCTGATGAACGCCACCGTGATCCCGGTGGACCTGCCGGAGCTGGACATCTCCAACTATAAGATGGTGGATGACTTTATCCGCCGCCAGCGCCCGGATGTCATCATCAACTGCGCCGCCTACACCAACGTGGACGGCTGCGAGGTGAACCACGACGCTGCCTTCAAGGCAAACGCACTGGGCCCCCGCAATCTGGCTCAGGCCGCCGAAAAGACCGGTGCCCGCCTGGTGCATGTGTCCACCGACTATGTGTTCTCCGGCCGCGAGAACGGCGGCATCCCGCAGGATGAAGCTACCATCCCCGGCCCCATCAGCGCCTATGGCTCCACCAAGCTCATGGGCGAAAAGTATGTGGAGCAGTTCTGCCACCGCCACTTCATCGTGCGCACGGCATGGCTGTACAGCTACTACGGCAAGAACTTTGTCAAGACCATCGTCAATGCCGGCAAGAAATTCGGCAAGCTGGAGGTGGTCAACGACCAGTGCGGCAACCCCACCAACGCGGTTGACCTGGCCCATGAGCTGCTGCAGCTCTGCGTGACCCATGAGTACGGCCTGTATCACTGCACCGGTGAGGGCATCTGCTCCTGGTACGATTTTGCTTCCGAGATCATCCGCCTGTCTGGTGTGGATGCCTCTGTGGCCCCCTGCACCAGCGAGGAGTACAAGGCCAAGCATCCCGAAAGCGCCGACCGCCCCAAGTGGAGCGCACTGGACAACCGGATGCTCCGCTGCACCGTGGGCAACGATGTGCGGGACTGGAAAGAGGCCCTGGCCTGCTTCTTCGCCCACTGGGACGGCGAGAATGGGATGAAATAAGGGGAAAGCTTCCCCAAGAAGATAAAACCTGAAAATTGAGGTAGAATAAACCTATGAAAAAATATCTGATCACCGGCTGCGCCGGTTTTATCGGCTCCAACTTTGTCCACTATATGCTCAAGAAGTACCCCGAGATCCTGCTGGTCAACCTGGATAAGCTGACCTATGCCGGCAATCTGGAGAACCTGAAGGATGTGGAGGGCGATCCCCGCCATGTGTTCGTGCAGGGCGACATCTGCGACAAGGAGCTGGTGGAGAGCCTGTTTGCAAAGTACGATTTCGATTATGTCATCAACTTTGCCGCTGAGAGCCATGTGGACCGCTCCATCAAGAACCCTGAGATCTTTGTCCAGAGCAACGTCATGGGCACCGTGAACCTGCTGCAGCGCGCTAAGGAAGCCTGGTACGATGCCGATGCCAAGACCTGGAAGGAAGGCAAGAAGTACCTGCAGGTCTCCACCGATGAGGTCTACGGCGCTCTGGGTGCCGAGGGCTTCTTCATGGAGACCACCCCGCTGT
>ERZ773104.5105-NODE-5105-length-10143-cov-5.322561_pt1 | contig 10143 bp, 8 predicted proteins | sample MGYA00511920_ERZ773104 | MGnify/ENA primary metagenome ERZ773104 (study PRJEB29015, sample SAMEA2737857) | human gut metagenome | biome: human gut; feature: human-associated habitat; material: faeces | place: China | collected 2012 ...
CGCAGAACAGCAATGGATAGAAACGGGCAAGGCGTTTTTGGCGCTTTTCATAGCTGAACCCGAATTTGCCCGAAAAGCTGTGGAAATCGCCCGACGATCTCCGAGGCTCACTTGCAAGCATGCCACTATCATTCGAGAGTTGCAGCTAGTATCTGACCTTATGGTCACAATAAAACGCCGTATCGAAGAAATCGACGGAACCGCTCCGCCTCGTTGACTTCTCGCTCAAACAAAAAGCCTCCCGGCGAATAAAACCGGGAGGCTTTTTCCTCTTTCCCTGACAAGGCCAAAGAGGTGAAAGGAAGCATCCGGGGATGGGAAACCTTTTCTAAGGGGTCCCATCCCCGATTTTTTTATCAGCTATCGTAGAAAGAACGCAGAACCTGACTGCGCACGGGATGGCGGAGCTTACGGAGCGCCTTGGCTTCAATCTGGCGGATACGTTCACGGGTTACGTTAAACAGCTTGCCCACTTCTTCGAGGGTATGGTCGGACTTTTCGCCGATGCCGAAACGCTTGCGCAGCACCTGCTCCTCGCGGGGGGTCAGATCGGCCAGCACGGCCGCCAGCTGTTCGGACAGCTTGGTATTGATGACTTCCTCGGCGGGGGCCACGGCCTTCTTGTCCTCGATGAAATCGCCCAGGCTGGAATCTTCCTCGTCGCCGATGGGCGTTTCCAGAGAGATGGGCTCCTTGGCGATCTTGAGCACCTTCTTGACCTTTTCCACCGGGTATTCCATGCGTTCGGCGATCTCTTCGGGCGTGGGATCGCGGCCCAGTTCCTGCACCAGGTAACGCGAGGTGCGGATGAGCTTGTTGATGGTCTCGATCATGTGCACCGGGATGCGGATGGTGCGGGCCTGGTCCGCGATGGCGCGGGTGATGGCCTGACGGATCCACCAGGTGGCGTAGGTGGAGAACTTGTAGCCGCGCTGGTACTCGAACTTGTCCACGGCCTTCATGAGGCCGATGTTGCCTTCCTGGATGAGGTCCAGGAACTGGAGGCCGCGGTTGGTGTACTTCTTGGCGATGGAGACCACCAGGCGCAGGTTGGAGCGGATGAGCTCCTGCTTGGCGCGCATGGCGGCGGTGTTGCCGCGCTTGATGCGCCACAGCACTTCTTCCAGATCGTTGACGTTGTGGCAGCACTTTTCCTGCAGGCGGCTCAGGATCTCGATCTTGCCGATGATCATTTCCTTGAAGGAAAAGAGCTCGTCCACGCTGAGCTTGAGATCGCGGGCGGCATCATTGGGATTGATGGTGCGCTGCTCGAGGCCGGTGAACATCTCCTGGATCTCGGCCTGGGTACGGCCGGTGGACAGGATGTAGGCCGAAAGGTCGCGCTGGCAGTTGTGCATCTGGCGCACGTAGTCCTCGACCGTTTCGATGATGCGGTCGATGAGGGTCTTTTCCAGCTTGATGTCGCGCAGGCGGGTGACGATCTCTTCCTTGTAGCTGATGATCTCCTTCTGGATGGCGGTCACCTTGCGGTCAAGGGTGTTGCAGTCGTCCAGCTTTTTGTAGATCTTGCGCTTTTTCTTGAAGATCTGCTTGATCTCGTCCAGCAGCAGGATGACGCGGGAGCGCTGGTTGAGCTCGTCCTCGCTGGGATCGTCTTCTTCGATGGTCTTGACCACGTCCTTGAGCTTGATGCGGTTCTGGCGCAGGTCCTCGCCCACGTTGATGAGCTCTTCCACGGCCACGGGCACTTCCACCAGGGCGTAGAGCACGTCCTGTTCGCCCATCTCGATCTTTTTGGCGATGACCACTTCGCCGTCGCGATCCAGCAGGGGCACGGCGCCCATCTCGCGCAGGTACATGCGCACCGGATCGGTGCTGCGCGAGGAATAGTCGGCGGATTCTTCGTCTTCGGCCAGCTCCAGGGAGCCGTCCATGGCGTCGTCGTCGGTTTCGGTGGGCGTGGCGGAGATTTTTTTGCCGTCCTTTTCGGAATCGACGATGGCGATCTCCAGCTGCTCAAAGATGCCGATGATCTCCTCGAACTGCTCGGGGGTGTTCATCTCCACGGGAAGGGCTTTGTTGACCTCGTCGAAGGTCAGGTAGCCCATGCCCTTGCCCTTGGCGATGAGGCTTTGAATTTGCTGGATATCTTTAAGATTGCTCATGTCCCTGCTCCAAGGTTTCCTGCAGTGCGCGAAGATATTCCAAATCAGCGGCAAAGTCGCCGGTGCCGGTGTTCTGCCGCAGGGCGGCCGTCACGGACTGGCGCTGGGTTGCCGCATAATAGGCATCAAGATCATGGCGCAGGGCTGCCAGCTCCCTGTCGCCGTCATCACGGGGGGCCGCTTCGGCGCCCCGGCAGAAGGACCAGAAATTCTTTTCGCGCTGGTCCAGATGGTAGGGGGCCTCGTCGGAGCCCCATTCTTCGATCTTGTCCCACAACTGACGGGCGATGTCCGACTGCAGGGCCAGGTCAGCGCCCAGGTCCCGCAGATCGTCCAGTCGGTCGGGGTAGCGGACCGCATACATCATGATCTGGCGGTCACGCATGTTCTGTCGCGCCCGGCTGGGGCGCGTGGTCTGTCCGTCAGGGCCGGGACGTCTGCTGTCGGCCAGTCCCTGACGCAATTCCGCCTCGGAAAGCTGCAAGTGGGTGGCCAGCCGTGACACATAGGGGCTGACCAGCTCCGGCACTTCCACATGGCGCAAAAAATTTTTGGCCCATTCCACGGTCTCGCGCGGGGCCAGGGCGCGCAGCACGTCCAGACAAAAACGCAGCCCGTCCGGCGCCTGGGCCTGCAGTGCCTCGAAGGCCTCCACGCCCTGCGTGCGCAGCAGGCTGTCGATGTCCTCGCCTTCGGGCATCAGGACCACGGTGCAGGCCAGACCGCGGGTGAGCAGCATCTCGCAGGAGCGCAGGGCGGCCTTGCGGCCGGCGCGGTCCCCGTCGAACAGCAGGGTGAGCTGCGAGGTAAAGCCCGAAAGGCGCTTGATCTGGTCCGGGGTCAGGGCGGTACCCAGCACGCCCACGGCATTGTCGTAGCCGAACTGGTGCAGGGTCAGCACATCCATGTAGCCCTCGGTCAAAAGGGCCCGTCCCTTTACAGTAATGCCTTTTCTGGCCTGGGCAAGACCGTAAAGATGTTCTCCTTTCTTGTAGATGGGCGTATCGGAGCTGTTGATGTACTTGGCTTCGTCCTCGTCCGCGATGATGCGCCCGCCAAAGGCGATGACCTGGTTGGAAAGGTTCTTGATGGGAAAGATGAGGCGGCCCCGGAAACGGTCATAGACCGAGCCCCGGTCCGAACGTCCCACCAGTCCGGCCTCGGCGGCCAGGCGCATGTCGTAGCCCGCGCGCTGCAGGGCCAGATCCAGCGAATGCCAGTCGCGCCGCGCCCATCCCAGACCGAAACGTTCCACGATCTCCGGGCTCAGGCCGCGCCGCTGTATGTAGGCCCGGCACTCCTCGGCTTCCGGGCTTTTTAGGGCCGCGGCAAAGTGGGCCGCCGCCAGCTCGTACATGCGCAGCATGGTCTGGCGGGAAGAACGCCGCTGTCGGTCCTCTTCCTGCCGTTTTTTGTCAACGGGCCCGCGCTCCAGGGTGATGCCGGCCTCGGCGGCCAGCTGCTCCAGGGTCTCGCGGAAATCCAGGCCGTTGATCCGGCCGTAGAAATCGAAGATGTCCCCGGACGCCTGGCAGCCGAAACAGTAGAACAGGCCCTGTTCCTCGTTGACCGAGAAACTGGGCTTGGTCTCCTGATGGAAGGGGCAGGGCGCCACCCAGCGCGGCCCGTTACGCTTGAGATCCACGTAACGGCGCACGATATCCGTGATGTTGAGCCGCTCCTTGATGGCGCGGATGGCATCTCTGGACTGCATGAGGCCCCCGCCGGACTGCCCGGCTGTGCTAGCGCAGGTTGACGATGGTCATGCCATCGCCGCCGCGATCCTCCGGAGCGGTGGCAAAACGGGCCACGGCCGGGAAGGAGCGCAGGAAATCATGGATCTGGCGACGCAGGGCGCCGGTGCCGCGGCCGTGCACGATCTCCACTTCACTGAAGCCGGAAAGCAGGGCCTTGTCCAGGAAGCGTTCCACTTCGGCCTGGGCCTGGTCGGCACGCATGCCGCGCAGGTCGAGGCGCAGGGCGGGCGCATCGTCGTTGGCGATGGCGGCCTTGACCGGGGAGACGCGCTGCGGCGCACGGGGGGCCGCAGCCTGGGCGGACTGGCCGCTCTGGCGCACGTCCTTCATGGCGGCCCACAGGCTCACGCCGTTGAGGTCCACGCGCACGCGCTTGCGGCGTTCATCTACGTCGGTCACCACGCCGCGCTTGTTGAACACGGTATGGAAGACCTGCTGGCCGGGCGCGAAATGTTCGATCTGCGGCAGCACCGAGGTCTCTTCCTGCACCACGGGCGCGGCCAGATCGGCACGCAGGCGCGACATTTCCTTCAGGGCCTGCTTGTGCGTGGCGCGGCCTTCCTTCCAGGCGCGCATGAGCTCGCCGGCCTTGGCGCGCACTTCGTCATGCAGGCGCAGGCGTTCCTTCTCGGTCTTCTCGCGCATGATCTGGGTGTCGCGGCGGGCCTTCTCCTGCTCCTGGCGCAGGCGGGCGATCTCCTGTTCGCGTTCGGCGGCCAGGGCATTGAGGCGGCCCAGCAGGGCGCTGGTGTCCTGCCCGTCCTGCAGGAGGTAATGTTCCGCACGGCGCAGGATGCTTTCCGGCAGGCCATGCTCGCGCGCCACGTCCAGGGCCTGGCTGGCGCCCACCTGATCGTAGGCCAGTTTGAAAAGGGGCTTCTTGCTCTGCGGGTCGAAGAGCACCGAAGCGGCCCGCGCGCCTTCGCGCGACAGGGCATAGGTCTTGAGGGCCGGGAAGTGGGTGGCGGCCAGCACGAAGGTCTGCTTGTCCAGCAGGCCGTCCAGCACGCCCTGGGCCAGGGCAGCGCCCTGGGCGGGGTCGGTACCGGCGCCGAATTCGTCCAGCAGCACGAGTCCGGTGCTGTCCAGATGCTTCCAGGCCTTGGCCAGATGCTGGATCTGGGCCGTGAAGGTGGAAACGTTGTCTTCCAGGCTCTGTTCGTCACCGATGAAGGCATCCACACGGCCGAACCAGGGCAGGTGCGAACCGGCGGCCGCGGGCACGGGCAGGCCGCTCAGGGTCATGGCCACGCACAGGCCCAGGGTCTTGAGGCAGACGGTCTTGCCGCCGGCGTTGCCGCCGGTGATGATGAGGGCCCGCTCGCCGGGACGCAGCACGATGTCCAGAGGACGCACCTGCTGCAGGCCGCCGTTCTTGCCGCGTTCGTCCTTGCGCTGGCGCAGGCTGACCAGGGCCAGCAGGGGATGGCGGGTCTCCAGCAGGCAGACGCCTTCCTCCACGGGCGAGAGCGGCACGCAGCGGCCGTCGTATTCGGCGGCCAGACGGCGCTTGGCCTGCAGGACGTCCAGCTGGGCCAGCAGTTCCAGGGCGGCACGCGCCCCGGGCAGTTCGGCCAGCAGCAGGCTGCGCAGATAGGCCAGCACCTTGTGCTCTTCCTCGCGCTCCTCGCGCTTCAGCTCCTGGAGGCGGTTGTTGATCTCCACCAGGAACATGGGCTCGAAATAGCAGGTCTCGCCGGTCTGGGACCAGTCATGGATGATGCCCTGCATGCGGCCCTTGAAGTTGGCCTTGAGGGGCAGCACGTAGCGGTCCGAGGACAGGGTCATGAACTCGTCCTGCAGCCAGGCCAGCATGTTGTACTGCATGGCGTAGTCCTTGACCCGGCGCATGCAGTTCTGGTGCAGGCGGCGCAGTTCGCTGCGCACCTGGAAGAGTTCGGGCGAGCTCTCGTCGCGGATCAGGCCGTCATCGGAGATGCAGCGCAGCAGGGCCGCCGTGAGCTGCACGGGCAGCGGCGTCTCCTGGGCCAGGGCCAGCAGGTGGGGCCACTGGTCCTCGGCTTCGGGCAGGGCGATGGAGGCATGGGCGGCCTTGGCCAGCCGCAGCATCTCGCGCAGGGCCCAGAAGGCATCGGTATCGGGCTGCAGGCCGGGCTTTTCGGCCACCCGCAGGAAGGCGCCCACATCGGGGAAGGACCCCAGGGCAAAGCCGCCCTCGCCCATGGGACGGGCGGCCCAGACGGCGGATTCGTCATACAGGCGCGCCGCATGGGTGACGGCGGCGGCGTCTTCCAGCGGACGCAGCTCGAGAGCACGCTCGCGACCGGCCGGGGAAAGGCACAGGCTGGCGAGGTGCTCCGTGATCTGCGGGAATTCGAGCGCGTGGAGAGTACGGCTGTGGATCATGAGGCTCTTAGGCGGTCAGGCGGGCCTTGACGGCGGCGGAAAGGGCCTTGCCGTCCACACGGCCCTTGTGGGTGGCCATGATGGCGGAGATGACCTTGCCCATCTCGCGGGGCGAGGTGGCGCCCACTTCGGCGATGGTGGCATCGATGAGGGCGGTCAGCTCTTCTTCGGTCAGGGGCTTGGGCAGATAGCTCTGGATGACGGCCAGTTCGGCGGCTTCCTTGTCGGCCAGATCCTGACGGCCGGCGGTGGTGTACTGCTCGATGGAGTCCTGACGCTGCTTGCCTTCCTTGATGATGAGGTCGAGCATCTCGGCATCGTCCAGGGTGCCGCCGGGACGGCACAGGTCCACCAGACGGTTCTTGACGGCGGTCTTGAGCAGGCGCAGGACGGTCAGACGCACGGCGTCCTTGGCCTTGTAGGCCTGGACGTAATCTTTTTCGATAGTTTCAAACAGGCTCATGGCGTTGGGATGGGTAGGGGGTGAAAAGAGGAACTGCGGAAGACCACGAGGGCCTTCCGCAGTTCAAAGGTGACGTGCAAGGCCTGAGAACTAGGCCATGTTCATCTTTCTGATTTTCTTCATCAGGCGCTTACGGGCAGCAGCCTTCTTCTTCTTGCGCATCACGCTGGGCTTTTCGTAGTGCTGGCGCTTTTTCATTTCGGACAGCACACCGGCCTTTTCCACCTGCTTCTTGAAGCGGCGCAGCGCGATATCGAAGTTGTAATCGTCTTCGTTCAGAAACACTCCGGGCACGAATATCACCCCCTCCTGCGAGAGCTCCGGCCAGGCCGGGCAATGACGTGGGCGTCATTCGACCTTGTTTACAAGGTCAAGGACAGTCTTGTAGTCCTGATGCCCAAAAAAGGCAAGCATTTTTTTACAGGACACGTAAAGGAGAGGGCAGCGGGCGCGGGCCCCTGCCGGAAGGTGCCGAAAGGACGGAAAGGCTACTCGGCGTCGGTATCGTCTTCTTCGCAGGCGTCGAAGACGCTTTCCTGCATGTCCAGCAGCAGCTCCACATAGCGGCGCAGGTTGCTGCGGAAGAGTTCCGGCGTGGCCAGGCCTTCCACACAGAAGCGGATCTCGAAGCATTCGTCCTCGATCTCGCCGATGTAGGCCTTGGCGATCCGGTATTCGCGGGAGGCTTCGGAAGCGGCGCTGTAGAAAAGCTCCAGCTGATCCATGTCGTCCACTTCGAAGGCGCAGACCAGAGAGAAGAAGTCCTTGTCTTCCTCGTCGAGGATGAGGGAAAGGGAGATCTCGCCCGCGAGGAAGGAGATGTCGCCGTCTTCGTCGATCTCAGGCTGGAAGCCTTCTTCAGCCAGGGCATCGAAACAGAATTTCTTGTCCATGAGGGTGATCCTTTTCCCGGCGTGGCCGGGGACGGGGCTTGGCGGTCCTGGGGACCATGAGGAGGCGGCGGAGAAAAGATAAAACAGGCGGGGCCTGTTTTATCTTTTCCGGAAAATGGGGGTCGGCTAGTCGAGGGCGTCCTTGAGCATCTTGCCGGGACGGAATTTCACCATCTTGCAGGCGGGGATGGTCAGGGTCTCGCCGGTACGGGGGTTGCGGCCCTGGCGTTCCTTGCGGGTCTCCACCACGAAGGTACCGAAACCGGTCAGGGTCAGCCTGTCGTCCTTGGCCAGGGATTCTTCCACAGAAGCCAGGAAGGCATTGAGCGCGCGTTCGGCAGCGGCTTTGGTCAGATTGGCCTTGGCGGCAATCTTTTCAACCAGGTCAGCCTTGGTCATTGGGATATCCTCCTCATCTCGTCAGTGATACGCCATGTCCGCCGCGGGGCGGATCCCCTCTGGCGTGTTGTTTTTGTAAAACTACCTGTCAGGCAATCAGTTTTTCAAGGGGTTGTCAAGCAAGGAAGCCCCGAAACGGCTGATATGCTGAAAGTCCGCCACCGTGAGCTGTTCCGGCCGCAGGGTGGGCGTGATGCCGGCCTGTTCGATGGCTGCGGAAAGCCACGGTGCCAGCGGGCAGCGCCGGGCGATGCTGCCCAGCTGCTTGCGGCGCTGCTGGAAGCAGACCTTGATGACCAGGGCCAGCAGATCAGGGCGGTCCGGGCGCTGGTCCAGGGGCAGGGGCTCGAAGGAGAGCACGGCGGAATCCACCTTGGGCGGCGGGCTGAAGGCGCCGGGGCCCACGATGAACTCCATGCACGGCCGGGCAAAGCTCTGCACCCAGACCGACAGGGCCCCGTAATGGCCGTTGCCCGGCCCGGCGGCCAGGCGCTGGCCCACTTCCTTCTGGACCATGAAGGCCGCCCGTACCAGGCCCGTGGCGCGGGAGAACAGGTCCCACATCATGGGCGAGGCCACGTTGTAGGGCAGGTTGCCGATGATCTTCCACGGATTGTCGGGCGTGATGCGGCTCCAGTCGAAGCGCAGGGCGTCCGTCAGCACGGCCTGGGTACGCGCCGAGCCCAGGCGCTGGCGTTCGGCGGCCCAGTGGCTGTCCTTTTCCAGCAGCACCAGACGGGCATGGGGCTGGGCCTCGATGGCGCGGGTCAGGGCGCCGGGGCCGGGGCCGATCTCGATGACGTTGTCCGTGTCCTTGGGCAGCAGCAGGGAGGCGATGCGGTTGCAGATGCTCTCATGCCGCAAGAAGTGCTGGCCCAGACTTTTCTTGGCCTTGGGTTGGGTGCTTTCGTTCATCAGGGCAGGTCGAAGCGGTCAAAGGTGAGTACGAGCCCGGCCCGGCCCTGGGTGGCCGAGCGCAGGGAGGTCGAAAAACCGAAAAGTTTGCGCAGGGGCGCCAGCCCGCGCACATGCTTGAGCCCGGAGCGGTCCTCTAGGTCTTCCACACGTCCGCCGGCCGTGCCGAACAGGCTGATGGCCGCGCCCAGGAATTCGTCGGGCACGCTGATCTCCACCTTCATGAGCGGTTCCAGCGCCACGGGCGATGCCGCGGCTAGGGCCTCGCGCAGGGCCATGCCCGCGGCCATGTGGCAGCCGGGCACGGTGGTCTGGCCCTCGCGCCGTTCCACGGCGGTCAGGGTCACTTCCACATCCTCCACGGGATAGCCGGTCAGGGCACCGCTCTGCAAGGCATCGCGCACGCCTTCCAGGGCGGCGTCCAGCAGGGGCTTGGGCAGCAGCTTGCGTGCCTCGGCTTCGTCGGCGGGCAAAAAGTCGCCCACCAGCACGCTGTTGCCCGTGCCGCGCGGCAGGGGACGCACATGCAGCTCCACATGACCGAAGTGGTGTTCCTTGCCCAGTTCGCGGTCGAATTCGCCCTGGCCGTCGGCTTCCTTGCGCACGGTCTCGCGCAGGATGACCTGCGGATGCCCTGCCCGGGGGGAGATGCCGTATTCGCGGGACATGCGTTCCAGCAGCACGTCCAGATGCAGTTCGCCCATGCCGGAGACCATGCGGCAGGCCGTTTCCTCGTCCATGCGCACTTCCAGCGTGGGGTCTTCGGCGGCGTAGCGCTCCAGGGCCTCGTCCAGCACCTTGCCCTCGTCGGCATTGCGCGGCTCCAGGGCAAGGGTGATGACCGGCGCGTAGGAGTCGATGGCTTCCAGGGCCAGCAGGCGGCTCTTGTGGCAATAGGTCTCGCCGGTGTGCGCGCCGCGCAGGCCCACGAGGGTCACGATCTCGCCGGTGGAGGCGCTTTCCAGCTGCTCGCGGCGGTCGGCATGCATGCGGTAGATGCGGCTGATGCGGTCCTCGGTCTTGGCGGCGGTATTGGTCAGGGCGTCGCCCTCGTGCAGGCTGCCTGCGTAGACGCGGGCAAAAGCCAGCTTGCGGCCGTTCTCCATGAGCACCTTGAAGATCAGCACCACGGCGGGCGCGGCGGCATCGGGAGGCACGGGCACTTCGTTGCCCTCGCTGTCGCGGCCCACGGGCGCGGGCACGTCCAGCGGCGAGGGCAGCAG
>ERZ773104.5112-NODE-5112-length-10135-cov-22.619643_pt1 | contig 10135 bp, 6 predicted proteins | sample MGYA00511920_ERZ773104 | MGnify/ENA primary metagenome ERZ773104 (study PRJEB29015, sample SAMEA2737857) | human gut metagenome | biome: human gut; feature: human-associated habitat; material: faeces | place: China | collected 2012 ...
AAATACCGCCCACGCAGCGCAGCGATGATTTTGTCGGGTGAATCGGCGGCAAAATTTATCGGGTGTGTTGCGGGGCGGTAAAAATCTTCATGGAGAATAAATCATCGCTGCTCTGTACTTTTCGACGAGACCACGTTTGCGAAGCAATGAAAGCCCCGGTAGGGCTTTTAAGCAACGGAACGGTCCTGCACAGCAAGATGGAGGGGCATTGCCCCGACAAGCTCGGTGGGATTTGTGACAGAGAGCGTCAGGGTTTACAAGGTGCGTCAAGATGGTTTTGCAAATTTTATTGCAGGAATGCAGTGATAGTAGGACTTATAGCACGGCGTTCAAGCGCTTTCCCGTTCAATCAATGTATTTCTGCATTTTGACAACCTGCCTATAAATCCCCCATGAACGTTGTGGAATCTTCCAAAGCATCCATGGATGGTTTCTTGCGCCGCATCAAACGTTCAGCTTATTGCAACGAAATTCCATAAAGGCGCATTGCATCTTGTGGAGGTTCTTGCTATACTCTGTATCGAACGCAACTTTATCCGATATAAATGTTGCGCAATTTGCGCAACCAAAGGAGGCCGCTATCATGCAGCAGCTCAGATTACTTCATGGCGGAGACTACAACCCGGAACAGTGGCTGGACCGGCCCGATATTCTGGCGCAGGACATCGAACTGATGAAAAAGGCACACGTTAATACTGTGACGCTGGGCGTGTTCTCGTGGTCTGCGTTGGAACCGCAGGAGGGGGTATTTGAGCTGGATTGGCTGGCAGACATCGTCCATAACCTGTATGCCAATGGAATCTATACGATCCTTGCAACGCCCAGTGCGGCCCGCCCCGCTTGGATGGCGCACAAATACCCCGAGGTGCGCCGAGTCCGGGCAGACCGGGTCCGGGAGCTGTACAACCGGCGGCAGAATTACTGCTATACATCGCCGGTTTACCGGGAAAAAGTCCGCATCATCGACCAGATGCTGGCGCAGCGGTTCGGCAATGACCCGGCTGTCCTGCTCTGGCATATCTCCAACGAGATGAGCGGCGACTGCCATTGCGAGCTGTGTCAGGCCGCGTTCCGCTGCTGGCTCAAGAAACGGTATGGCTCTTTGGATGCCTTGAACAAGGCGTGGAACGCCCGGTTCTGGAGTCACGACTATACCGCTTGGGAACAAATCGAAAGCCCTGCCCCGCAGGGGGAAAATGCCGTGCAGGGCCTTGCGCTGGACTGGAAGCGCTTTGTCAGTGACCGGCATATTGATTTTTTGAAATTTGAGCGTGATACCGTGAAAAAATTTGCGCCGGATGCAAAGTTCACAGTAAACATGATGTACCGGTTTGACGGCATCGACTATTTCAAAATGTCCAAGGAGATCGACATTGCCAGCTGGGACAACTACCCCACATGGCACAAGCCCAGCGAAACAGTGGAAGAAACGGCGTTGGATACGGCCCTGATGCACGACCTGTATTACTCCATGAAGGGCAGGCCCTTCCTGCTGATGGAATCCAGCCCCAGCTTTACCAACTGGCAGCCGATCTCCAAACAGAAGCGCCCCGGCATTGCGGAGCTTGCGGCTCTGCAGACGGTTGCACATGGTTCGGACAGTGTGCTTTACTTCCAGTGGCGAGCCAGCCGCGGCGCTGAAGAAAAGTTCCATGGTGCAGTCGTCGGCCATGATGGGCGGGAGGATGCCCGTCCCTTCCGGGAAACAGTCGGTGTGGGCCAAAAGCTGGAAGTTCTTTCTGAAATTGCAACGACTTGCCGTGAAAAGCAGGCGGCAATCGTCCACGATTGGGAAAACAAGTGGGCATTGGAAGGTTCCTGCGGCCCGCGCAATGCAGGGATGGGCTACTGGGACGAGCTGAAGCTGCACTACAATGCTCTTGCGCGGGAAGGCATTGCGGTGGAGTTCGTGAATCAGGAATCCGATTTGACGGGTTATGGTTTGGTCGTTGTTCCGATGGTTTATTTGCTGACCGATGCCTTTGCCCAAAAACTCTGTGATTTTGCCCGGAATGGTGGTACGGTCGTGGTTACATACTGGACCGGTGTGGTGGATGAAAGCGATTTGTGCCGTCTGGGTGACACGCCCTACGGCTTGACCGACCTGCTGGGCCTGCGCCGCACTGAGATCGACGGAATGTATGACGGCGAAACCTGCCGCTGCACCCCGATGGACGATTCCATTTTGCCGGAAACGCAGGCTTCGGTCCTATGCGAGGTCGCAAGTCTGAACGACACCGACCCTGCCACACCGCTGAGCGTTTATGCCGAGGACTATTATGCAAACTGCCCGGCGGTGGCTGTCCACTCCTACGGGGAGGGCCGTGCCTATTATCTGGCAAGTCGGTTCGAGGAAGCGTTCTATCGCGCATTTTATCGTGCTGCTGTAAAGGAAGTCGGCCTGACCCCGGCCTGGCCGGAAGCTCTGCCGGACGGCGTTCTGGCCGCGCGGCGCGGTACGTTCGTCTTTGTACAGAACTGCAATGAACATCCGGTCGAAGTAGGCGGTGTTGCGCTGAACCGTTACGGAACGGCCGTCTGGAAAAACGGCGAGCAGGTCCTGTAAGGCACAAAAATACCAACTTTCAGCGTTCTGTCAAAAAAAGCAGAACGCTTTTTGTTTGCTTTCATACTTGACAAAGCGGGCTTACCCCGGTATGCTGGGGTGGCGCATTGTTGCGCAGTTCTGTGAAAAGGAGAGGATATCCTGTGGCTGCAAAGGAAACCGAAAAAATGACGATCGAGCAGGTGGCCGATGCGCTTGGTGTTTCCAAAACAACGGTATCACGCGCACTTTCCGGAAAGGGACGCATCAGTGAGGCGACCCGCGCCAAGGTATATGCCTATCTAGGACGCACCCGCACCGAGCCTGCCGCCCCGCAGGGCGGCGAAAAGGTGCGCACCAACAACATTGCCATGATCGTGCCACAGCGCTTTATTACGCTGGATCTGCCCTTTTTGCGCAAGTGCATGGGCGGCATCTGCATCATGGCAGACCAGCGCGGCTATGACCTGATGCTTTGCTACGCCTCCAACACTGAGTATTCGCAGCTGCAGCGGCAGCTGGCCAACCACAAGGTGGACGGCGTGATCCTGACTTACGCCATGGCGGATGATCCCTGCATCGAACTTTTGCGGCAATACGAGACACCTTTTGTGCTCATCGGACGCAGCGAGGACAAGACCATCCCGCAGGCAGACAACGATCAGGTCGCGGCTGCCTGCGAGATGACACGCATCCTTTTGCAGCTGGGCGCCAAGCGGATCGCGCTGCTGGTGGGCAGTACCATCTACGCCGTCAACACCGACCGCATACGCGGTTATCTGCGTGGATTCGCGGAATTTGGTGTGCCAGTAGACCAGCGGCTCGTTCATTCCGGTGTGGAATCTGCCGGGCAGACGCTCGATGCACTGGAGGCTGCACTGGAGCAGAAGGCGGATTGCATCCTTTGCGGCGATGATGAGGTCGCCTTTGAGGTCATGGGGGAGCTGCGGACGCGGCATATCCTCGTGCCCAACGATCTGCGAGTGGCCAGCCTGTACGACAGCTCCATGCTTGCCAGCATCACGCCGTCTGTTTCGGCGGTGCAGTACGATGCCGAGCAGCTGGGCAAGACCGCTTGCCGGATGCTGCTGGACCGGCTGGCCGGAAAAGAGATCGTCATGCGGCAGCTGGAAGGTTATCAGGTCATTTTGCGGGACTCTACCAAGTGGAGGGAACGCTCCCGCAGCATCAAATAACGCGCTTTTTGTGCCTGCTCCTTTCCCGGAGCGGGCATTTTTGCTCTTTGCATGGGCGAAGGTTGCGCTAAAGTTGCGCACTTTTGCCCATGTATCCTAATTTTACCGTCACTTTTTCCAGTTTCGACTCAACAATACCGTGAATTTCGTCCATTGACGTGAGCAAAAGAATGCGGTATCCTATGGGTACAGAAAAACAGCCGCTTGGATGTGCGCAACTTATAAGCGCAACAAAGAGCACCCGAAGATTTCAGATTGAGAACGAAGGAGAACTGGATCATGAAAAAGCTGATTTCCCGCCGTAAATTCCTTGCTGCTATGGGTACGATGGCTGCTGTCGGTGTGCTGACCGCCTGCGGCGGTTCTTCCTCTGGCACTGCTTCCTCTGCTGCCGCTTCCAGTACGGCTGCCTCTGCTGCGGAGAGCTGGGGTGACGTGAAGCTGACCATGTGGGGCGCAGAAGAGGATCAGACCATGCTGCGCGAGATGGCAGATGCTTTCATCGAGCAGAATGCAGACAAGGGCAACGTGACCATCGAGATCGGCGTGCAGTCTGAGTCCAGCGCAAAGGATACCGTTCTGGCTGACCCGGAGTCTGCCGCAGACGTTTTCGCCTTTGCCGATGACCAGCTGAACGAGCTGGTGAATGCCGGTGCTCTGCAGGAGGTTCTGCTGAACCCGGACGACGTGAAGAGCCGCAACCTGCCCGGCTCTGTGGGCGCTGCCACCATGAACGACAAGCTCTACGCCTACCCCATGACCGCCGACAACGGCTACTTCCTGTACTATGATGCAAGCGTTCTGAGCGCCGAGGATGTGCAGAGCGTGGACACCATGCTGGAAAAGGCTGCAGCTGCCGGCAAAAAGTTCATGATGAGCGTGAACGACGCATGGTACATTTACAGCTTCTACGCCGGTGCCGGTCTGGTGGCTACGCTGGCAGATGACGGTATCAACACCGTCTGCAACTGGAATGAGGCTCCCGGCGCAGACGTAACGCAGGCCATTCTGGATATCACCGCAAACCCCGGCTTCAAGTCCGGCGCAGATGCTGATATCGTTTCTGCCATCAAGGACGGCAGCTGCTGCGCCGCCATCTCCGGTACTTGGAACGCCAGCACCGCCGAGGAGGCTTGGGGTGAGGGCTACGCCGCCACGAAGCTGCCAACCTACACCCTGAACGGCGCACAGGTCCAGATGGGCTCCTTCTCCGGCTACAAGCTGGTGGGCGTCAACCCCCACAGCGCCAACGTGGGCGTTGCCATGATGCTGGCCGACTTCATCACCAACGAGGACAACCAGAACAAGCGCTTCAACGACCGCAAGCTGGGCCCCTCTAACATCAACGCAAACGCCACCGAGGCTGTGCAGTCTGCACCCGCCATTGCCGCACTGGCCGAGCAGAGCTCCTACGCTACCCTGCAGCGGGTAGGCGCAAACTACTGGAGCTCCGCCGCAAGTCTGGGCGAGATCCTCGCCTCCGGCGACACGCAGGGCAAGACCACGCAGCAGCTGGTGGATGACGCTGTGGCCGGCATCACCGCACCTGTGGCACAGTAAGTTCCGGTTTTTCCCGGCGGGCACGCAGCAGAATGCGGTGTGCCCGCTTTTTATCGCAATACAAGAAATCGGCGTCAACCTAACATCCTGTTTGCTATAACCCCCTCTGCATACCAAGAAAGGAGTTGACTTCTGTGGCAGAAATGGTCCTTACACCACCCTTGCGGGCAGATGGCCGGGAGCCGAATTTCCTTCAGAAGTTCGGTCACGCATTTGTTCACGGAGATATTTTTACAAAGCTGTCCCTCTTTGTCTGGGGTCTGGGCTACATTGGCCACGGCCAGCTTATCAAGGCACTGCTGGTAACGCTGGTGCAGGGGCTGGGACTGTATTTTTTGGGCACTTCCGGCATTCCTGCGCTGAAAAAGTTCGGCACGCTGGGCACAGTGCAGATGGAGATGCAGTTCAACCCCCTTACCTTAAAGAACGAGGTCAACAACTACGACAACTCGTTTGCCATCCTGCTGCTCAGCGTGATCGCACTGGTGGTCATTGTAACGCTGATCGCTGCTGCCATGCTGGTGGTGCAGGGCAATTACGCGTTACAGGCGCAGAAGGCCGCTGGCAAAAAGCCCAACAATTTCCGGCAGGATATCACCTTGTACCTGAACGAAAAGTTCTACGTTACCCTGCTCACCCTTCCGGTGCTGGGTGTGGTGGTGTTCACCATCATCCCGCTGTTCATTTTGATCGCTGTTGCCTTTACCAACTACGATCAGCAGCATATGCCTCCCGCCGCCCTGTTTACATGGGTGGGGCTGGCTAACTTTGCTTCTCTGTTTGGCGGGCAGTCGCTGAGCCTGACCTTCAGCTACGCCTTTGGCCGGGTGCTCAGCTGGACGTTGGTGTGGGCCTTCTTTGCCACCTTCACCAACTTCTTCGGCGGCGTATTTCTGGCTATGCTCATCAACAATAAAAAGACCAAGTGCCAAAAGCTCTGGCGCACATTGTTCATCATCACCATTGCGGTGCCGCAGTTCGTCACCCTGCTGCTGGTGCGCAACTTCTTCTCGGATGCCGGCATCTTCAACACCATGATGGCCAATGCAGGCGTGACCGATTTTTTAAAGGCCATCGGTCTGCTGGGGCAGAACATGAACCACATTCCATTCCTGACCGATCAGCATTGGGCTAAGTTCATGATCATCCTCATCAACATCTGGGTGGGCGTGCCCTACCAGATGCTCATTGCCACCGGTGTGCTGATGAATATTCCCACCGATATGCTGGAGGCCTCCACCATTGATGGTGCATCGCCGCTGCAGAGCTTTATCTACATCAAGCTGCCCTACCTGCTCAGTGTGCAGGGCCCGGCACTGGTTACGGATTTTGTGCGCAACGTCAACAACTTCAACGTCATCTATCTGCTCACGCAGGACGTTTATATCACCAAGGATCAGGCGCTGGCTTCCTCCAGTGCAAAAGAGGTGGATCTGCTGGTCACATGGCTGTTCCGCCTGACGCAGGAGCAGTACAACTACAAGATGGCCGCCGTCATTGGCATTATGGTGTTCATCATCTGTGCCGTGTTCACGCTGGTATGCTTCCGGTTCCTCAATAAAAAGGAGGCGACGTTCTCTTGACACAGACAACTGTTTCTCCGGCACGCCGGGCAGAGACCGCAGCGCAGCTGCGCCGCGGGCGTATCCTCCGCACAGTCCGCAGCATCCTGCGGCATCTGCTGCTGGCCCTGCTGGCAGCGATCTGGCTGGTACCCATTCTGTGGCTTCTGGTCACTTCCTTCTCCACAGACCGGGGCATCAATGTGCGACAGTTCTTCCCGGCCAGTTACACACTGCGCAACTATGTCAACATTCTGTTCCACCCGGACTCTGTGGCGCAGTTCCCGCGCTGGTTTACCAACACCCTTGTGGTGGCCTGTTTCAACTGCGTTATCTCCACCTGCTTTGTGCTGATGGTAGCCTACGCGCTGAGCTGCTGCCGCTTCAAGGGGCGCAAGCTGATCCAGAACCTTTCTGTCAGCGTCAACCTGTTCCCCGGCGTGCTGGCAATGATCGCCGTCTATTTCGTCCTGAAATATCTGAATCTGACCAACTCCTATGCCGGTCTTATCATGGTCTATGCCGGTTCGTCCGGTCTGGGCTATCTGATCTGCAAGGGCTTCTTTGATACCATCCCCATCTCCCTGCGGGAAGCCGCCAAGCTGGACGGTGCATCCGACGCCCGTGTGTTCTTCCAGGTCGTTCTGCCCATGTCCAAGCCGATCCTGGTCTATACCATCATCAGCTCTTTCATGGTTCCATGGACCGATTTCGTGATGGCAAAAATGATCCTGAATTCGGGCGTCTCTGCCGACTGGACAGTGGCTATCGGTCTGTATAATATGCTGCAAAAGACCCTGATCAACAATTACTTTGCGCTCTTCTGTGCAGGCGGTGTGCTGGTGTCCATCCCCATCTCCATCCTGTTTGTCATCATGCAGAAGTTCTACGTCGAGGGCATCACCTCCGGCGCGGACAAGGGTTAACACGTTATTCTCTTTCTCCTTCACCATAAAAGCAATCCCCACAGTCCTTTTTGTGGCTGTGGGGATTGTTTTTTCTCAATGGCGGCAGGAAAGCAGTTTGTTCAGGGTGAACCTCATTTCTATATCAAACGGTGTCTGTTCGGATGTCCTGAACCCTGTCATAAAACCGGCATCGAGCAGCTGACCTATCTCATGTTCATCCGGTCGCTGGACGAAAAGGAGCTTGCCACCGAAGAGTTTGAGAGCATGGCGGGCGAGAAGATGGGGAACATCTTCCCCGCCAGTGCGGCAGGCCAGTCCATGCGGTGGAGCAAGTTCAAGGATAAGGACTCCCGTGAGATTTTCCTCACCATGCAGCAGCGGGTGTTCCCTGCCATCAAAAAGATGAAGTATGGCCGCCTGCCGGATTTTGACGAGAACGGTGAGCTGATGGAAACCATTGATGCCGTCCGGGAAAATGCGGTCCATGTGACGGCGTGATACGGCGGAATGCAGAGCGCAGCAAAAAATGTGACCGGGAAGAAGGTCCACCGGCTTTACAATTGCCGGAAAAGGCGGTATTCTTTATTTATGACAAACATCCGCAGGAGGAAACCATGGACATCCGCCAGCTGCACTACTTTCTGGTATTGTGCGAAGAAATGAATTATACCCGGGCCGCACAGCGGCTGTTTTTGTCGCGGCAGGCGCTGCGGCAGAGCATCTCTGCGCTGGAAGCGGAACTTTGCGGGCCGCTGTTTCTCAGTGCCCACCACAAACTCACCCTCACCGACCGCGGCATGAGCCTGCAGCGCCATGCCACCCCGGTGGTGGAGCAGTTCCAGCAGATGCAGGCCGCCCTGCGGGCCGAGATCCAGTCGGCCCAGCCGGTGCACATCGGCATCAGCGTGGCGCTGGTGCCGGACTACCTGCCTGGGCTGGAAACGCAGCTGGACAAGTTCCGCCAGCAGTACCCTCATGTGGAGATGCGGTTCCGCCTGCTGGACAACGACGCTGTGGCCGATGCCGTGGAGCAGGGCGAGCTGGACGCCGGTCTGGTCATCGACCTGGGCTGTGCGGCCCCGGTACTGGCCCGCACCACCCTGCGGGCCGACCCTGCCTGCCTGCTGGTGCCCCGCGGTCACCCCTTCTGGGACCGGGAGAGCATCCCGCTGGCCGACCTGCGGGGGCAGCGGGTGCTGCTGCCCAGCCTGCGGCAGGACCTGTTCAGTCCGCTGTGGTCGGCCTGTGCCCGGGCCGGGTTTGCGCCCAACGCCGAGATCGGCCCCAGCTTTTACCAGGCCTATTATCTGGTGCAGGAGCAGCTGTGCACCTGCCTGACCCGCTACGAGCCCGGTGCCCGGCGGGAGCTGGACCGGGTGCGGGATGTGCTGCTGGAGGATCTGCCCCCGCTGTGCGTCTCACTGGTGCAGCGGCGGGACACCAGCTCTGCCTATATCGACCTGCTGCGCAGCTACCTGTTAGAAGTTCTGGGCAGCACCGCCAGCCTGCCGCCCCGCCGGGGACGGCCCGCAAAGCCCTTCTACACCGCGCCGGTGCTTTCCAGCGCCGCCGCAAAGTCTGCCCCGGAGCATCCCGCCCCGGGCACCCAGCTGCCCTTTGCAGGCGGCAACAACTTCCGGGAGCTGGGCGGTTACCGCGCCGACGAGGGCAAGACCGTAAAGTGGGGGCAGATCTACCGGGGTTTCCCCACCGGGCGGCTGACCACCGAAGCCGACCGCGCCCGGCTGGACGGGCTGGGGCTGCGGCTCATCCTTGACCTGCGCAGCGGCGCAGAAGCCGCAAAGCTGCCGGACTATGTGCCGGACGGCGCACGGCTGGTGCAGATCTGCGGCCTGCGGGATGCCACCGGGCAGGAGATCGATTTTTCGCCCAACGACATCCAGCGGCTGGTGCAGAGCGCCCCCGCCGGGACGAACCTCACCCAGCTGATGTACCGGCAGATGCTCACCGGCAACAAGGCGTTCAAAGAGCTGTTCCGTGCGCTGGAAGCCGGCGAGACGCCCATCCTGTTCCACTGCACATCGGGCAAGGACCGCACCGGCGTCGCTGCCATGCTGATCCTGCTGGCGCTGGGTGCTTCGGACGAGACCATCTGCGCGGATTACGCCCGCACCAACCTCTGCCGCGCCGCCGAGATCGAAAAGGCCATGGCTGATCATGCGGCGGAGATCGCCGCCGACCCGGCACAGAAGCTGCGCTGGCAGTCCTCCGCCGGGGTAGACCCGGAAATTGCGCCCTTTGTGCTGCGCACCATCCGGCAGGACTACGGCAGCGCCGAGAGCTATCTGGAAGCCGAATACGGCCTGACCCCCGCCCGCCTGATGCGGCTGCGGCGGATGTATC
>ERZ773104.5116-NODE-5116-length-10124-cov-5.221571_pt1 | contig 10124 bp, 10 predicted proteins | sample MGYA00511920_ERZ773104 | MGnify/ENA primary metagenome ERZ773104 (study PRJEB29015, sample SAMEA2737857) | human gut metagenome | biome: human gut; feature: human-associated habitat; material: faeces | place: China | collected 2012 ...
GCGAACAATTTGCAGTGGGGGTGTCTCTTCGGGCAGAATTGGTAATGCCCATTTTCTCAATCAATGTCGGTATCGGACGAAACCTGATCTACAGTGGCGATGATACGGAAGGTTTTTATCAGATTTTGGCTCTCAAAACTTATGTTACCCGTCATTTATTTCTACATGTGGGATATCAGTTGAGCAAGTTTAAAGACCCCAATAATCTGATGTTAGGAATTGGATATAGATTTCATGATAGACGATGAATGGATAACTATTTCATATATTATGGGATAGTTTCTCATGCCAATTCTAATTCTCAATTTCAAAAGTGACATCGTTCACACTTGTATCTGTTGCTCTTATATCATTATAATGAGCTTCAACAATAGATGGACGGGCATTCTTGAATTGATACTTTATTTTGATTGTATCTTTTTCTTTGCGGATTTCTTCAGGATATTGGATTTCTAAAATATACTCTTGTTCATAATTACCCTTGTTTTTGATACAGGCTTCCCATTCTCTAACTTGTATATTGAGACAGTTGTAATATGTAAGATAGGATATGTCAGTAATTTGAGTGTCCTTGTTAATGGGGCTTAGCAGGTTCACTGTAATCTGATTTATTTTATCTTTATTTTCCTGCAAAGGTGAACTTCCGTCTTCATTGATAAGTTTCACTTTACAATTAAAAATAAATGGCGGTGTATCAGTGCTCTCTTTGCAGCCAATTAAAATGAAAAGTGTGAATAGAACATATAATAGTTTAGTTTTATGCAGTCTCATATCTTTCTAATTAATGGTTTCTTTATGTAGATGAATATCTGTCGACATTCTGTTATTTATGATTATGCAATATTACAATAAAAAAAGAATAATCTAATAAAGGAGTGATAAAAAGCTATCACTCCCTACTGTTCATTCATAGAGGAATTATTTTGATATAACCAGTTTTCTCATCAGCGTCTTAAACTTTCTCCTTGCTTAAGACTTCCAATAGATAATAATAATATCCCAATAGATCTTGTACAGGTTCACCTTGATTCTTGTTCACAGCTTTGACTTTAATCACGAACTCATATCCTTCTTCATACTCATCTTCAAAACCTTTGATTGTTTCGATGACGTATGTCTTGTTGCTTTCATCCGTAACAACATAGCCCAATATATCGGTGGTAATATCATGTCCCGGTGCAACATAATAATCTCTATAAGCTGCGACTTTTAGGATCATGGTTTTATATTCTTCTTTTTGCTTCTCATCGTCATTACAAGAATAAAAGCATAAACCTATAATGATTAAAAGTACAAAAGCATTATATATCTTGTTTGTCATATTGCCGTTGCGATTTCGGGATTTTCTGACTGTAAGCCGTAATATCCCATTCCAAAATTGTCTAATTGAGATAATATGTTTACGATACGTTGCTCACCAGCTAAAAGATGCACGGAATAAGTACTTAATTCAATGGATTCGGTATGAGTAGTGGGACCATCCCCATTCGAACAGCTTATAACGAATATGCAAAATGTTAATATTGACAGTCTCATTTGTTTATCTCCTTTATTTGGTTCAACTAAAATGTAAGTTTTCATTCTTTGAAATTAATTTGATTGACTATTGATATGTATTAAAAATAGAAATTATAAAGAGTATATTTTACCAATCATTTTGTTGTTTCTTATACTTTGATAGATAAATAATGTAATACCAAAAATTACAAAAACATCATCTAAATTGAAATATGTAAAATATGGAATATTTAATCTTATATAATCTGTAACAAATCCGTTAATAAAACGCTCAAATACATTTCCTGTACCACCCGACAGTATAAATATAATCAGAACCATATAATAGGTACTATTACTATTTATAATCCAATGATTTTATATGAATTTGCTAATGTTGTTATTGATATTTTCTTTTCAGGTAACGATTCTACCCAATTTCTAATGCCATAGATATCTAAGATACTATCGTCTCCTTTATTAATGTAATATGATAAGCAAAGATCAGCAGCAGGATCGTAAATATATTCAATATTAGTCTTTTCATTATAAAATCTATAAAAGTTTCTTTCATTAAATTCTGTTAGTTCTATACATAATGGTGATTTTAAAGCAGGATTCAGTTTAGTATCTTTATTATATGATATTTCTATGTCAGAACTAAATAACTTGGATTTTTCAGTTGCTATTTTTTCTACTTTCTGCATGAAAACTTCATTGTTTTCATTTTTTTTCAGTTCTTCATCTGTAGCGGAAGATACTATACCGTCGCTCAATATTATTCTATCTGTTTGCCTTGTAACTAAAACAGCAGCTACATCATAAAGAGCTTCATTGGAAGGTGTTGAACGAGCGAAAACTCTCACGATTTCAATACGTGGAGGCACTAGCTCTTTGTTTGCAGGTAGTATCTCATTGAAAGTATCGTCAAGGCGCTGTTTAAAATTTTGTTCAAGCACAAAGGCTGATAGGGGATACAGGCTATTGTCTGCTATATCTATCATTGTATTATTAGCCATGTCTTTTAATGAATATCTCCATGGTGTTAAGTCTATATTGATATTAGAAACTTTTGTATTTATAGCAACGTTCTGACCTCCTCCAAATGTCTTCATATCTAAAAATGTCTCTGCACCTTTAAAGGTTGTTGTTACGTCAAAGTTGGAGCCGTTGAAACCAAAATTAATACCAGAGGCGTTATTTTGGTTAATTACTGAGGCGTTTATAGAAGCATGCATGTCAACTTCTTTTTTTTGAGCGGTTGTCCCTTCTTTGGCTTTGCTTGCAAATAAAGCATGAACCTTTCCTCCTGTAAAATAATCTGTTAGTATGAATTCACCAAATTCGTTAAGTATGGATGTCATTGGGACATTATACAGGATCTGTGTAAAGAGATGATTCTGAAATTGGCTTATATACCGTATTTTTGAACTTGATAAATGATTTAATGTGGATTGCCCGTTTATAAAAGATATTTCGAGTTCACCATAAGTGGCTTTTTCTATATTACCGAATAACCTTGTGATTGCTTCTTTTTTTCCTGTTGCAAAAACGTTAGGATTGAAAGTAAACTCAGATGATATTTTTTTGCCAATTCTTGAATCATACATATATTTGTCGAGATTATTATAAGTGAAGATATTCATCTCTGTTGCAATTATTAGTTTCTCTTGCAAATCAGAAGGGCGATATTTTCTTATAGAGTCAATGTCTATTATTGGAAAGCCTAAACTATTTATGCATCCTTGTATATACCCCCCATTTTGTATTTTATAACTGTATCCAAGGAAGGTACCATTTTCGCTTGAAATACTACCTCTAGTTTGTGACTCGCTTAATATGAACTTCTTTATTAGGGGAAGCTTTGGATTTCTTTTTTGAATTATAATGTTGTCTCCTGTTTTTTGTCCTTTATCTATTGGAATAATATCGGGATTCTCAATGTCATTTGTACAGGATCCAAATGATATTATTAAAATTATTATTGTTGCGAGAATATAATATTGCTTCATGTCATTTTATTTTATGATTGATGATTATTTGCTGAGAATTCTATTTTTTAATAAGATGATTTTAAAGTATCAAAAGAAATGCTGCATTTGCCGTGAGGCAGATGCAAAACTATTATTCCCAAACTGTTTGCTTGGATTTGTAGTTAATAACGCAATAGAAAGAATGATTAGGCTAATTGACCCTTTTTAATTTTATTATTCGAGAATCTGTAAGGGCAACTTTGCTATCTGCAATTTCTAACAAATCTCCATTGTATTTTTGTAGTATCCAATTTCCATGAATAGGAAGAGGCCCATCAATATACATAAATTTATCACTAATCTCATATTCAAAACTTATTATCTCAGGGTCAATGTTATAATCAAGTTTGTACTCACAAACTCCTTCGCTTTCTGTATAAAAGACGAATTTTATTGTTCCTTTTAAGTCTACTTCTCCATTTCCTAAATAAAAAATGTCTCCTTTCCATTCAGTTTGTTTTAATTCGCTTGCGCTAAAGATAAATTTTTCTGTTTTCTTATCTTCTTCGTCACTACAGCTAAAGAATAGGATGCTAAAGGATAATAATAGAATTGTTTTGATTGTATTCATGGTAGTTATTTATTAAGTCTGAATAAAGTTAATGGTTTATTATTAATATTCCTAATAAAGCTTACATTTATTAGGAATATTAATACTGCTTATTGTTACTACAATCCATATATTTTGTATCTCTGATATAGAGTTGTCATAGAAACTGTCTTAATAGGAATGCTGTTCACCCAATCCAATATTCCATATGCATCAGGAATATAGTCATCATCATAGTATGCAAAGCAGTACATCGATGTCGGATTGTATATATACCAGATGTTAGTATTGGTATTTTTAAATTTGTACATACCTTTTTCATCCACATTGTTTATTTGGAATGATAACGTAGTCTGTATAATTGGATTTATTGTTTTATTAGGATCAGCTTTAATTTTCAATTGATAGTATTTGCTCTTTTCTTCTTTTATCGCATTGCTCTTGGTGAGAAATGTTGAGGAAATGCTGTTTGTTCTTAATTCTGCGTCAGATTGGTTAGCGGCATCTGGATTTGAGAATATAAGTTTATCTCCTTGTCTTGTATTGAGTACAGGAACAATATCATATAACTTTTCTCCCGAACTGCTTTTGCGAACATACATTTTTATGATCTCTATATATGGTTCTTCAAGGCTCTCTTGATATTGAAAATCCATGTGGGTATCGTTGTACCTTTGTTTAAAGTTCTCTTCCAAAATGAAATCGGATATGGGGTATAGGCCACCATCTTGCAGATCAATCATAGTATGTGTTTTGGGATCGTTTAACGATTGCAACCAAGAGGTCAAATCAATAGAGTAGCTCGTTATATCATAAGGTGGAGTTGAAACGCTGTAACCATATGCTCCGCCAAGAGTTTTAATGGAGTATGATAATGCGGAGAATTTCTCGGTTATTGTTTGTGAGTTTTCTCTCTTTGTTCCAATAGATAGATTTCCTGAGGCAGAATGAATTGTATCGCTTGGAGTTGCTGGATTTTTATTTTTCCATTCATAAGATGCATTTATCGCTACATCCATATCTTTTTCTTTACTGTCGAACTGTATACTATTTGTGTCAACTCCATAAAATAGTGCTGAAGCGCGTCCACCTGTGTAGTAGCCGGTTAAAACAAATTCTCCATAACTCTGCATTAATTCCACCATAGACGAATTATAAAGAGCATCTACGAATAACTCATCTAAATAATCCGCTGCAATTCTTCTTAATGCACTGGGCACTGTTTGCAAGTTTAACATTCCGTTGACAACTTCTATACTCAATTCTCCATGTACTACCTTTTCACTGTCGTCTGTATTATGGATAAAAGTTTCTTTAATGGTCTTTTCCCTGCCAAACTTGAATGGACCAAGATTTAGAGAAAACCCGGACTTTACTGTTTTAGTGAAAGATTTATTCTTCTCTAAACGATCGAAATCAGAATAAGATAAAGCCTTTGTCTCTGTTCTTCTTAGTTCTTTGGGATTGATATATGAAGGATACCTTTCAAGTAACTTCTTCATATTGACGACTGGGTATTTTGCGTTAGCGAAATCACCGATAATAGAAGTTCCATTTTCTACTGCATAAGAGCATCCAAGGAAATCTGTAGCATCGGTGAAAGATGCTCGTGTAGTGACTCTTTGGGCTGGCTTTTTCGCCCAAACTCTTGGTAAACTTGGGTCACGTTCTTGCAAAATGATTTCTGATGTGGAATTACCTTGATTATCTATCGGAGTGTAATTGCCTGCTTCCTCTTCATTAGTACATGATATTGTGAACAATATTATGCATAGGAATATAAATAACTTCTTCATATTGTATATAATTTAAAAAGTGAGTGGTGATGATTGAGTAACGTTTTTGATGTTAGCTTTCCCTTTTATACTTCGTTGAGTATCTAGGTTTACTTCTTCATAATCAGGTTCGGCGATTTCATCAACATATATTCTTCCGCTCCAACGTCCAGGTAGTTTAGCTTCTCTGATCTCTTTATCTTTTTCATTAAAATATTCGATAGTAGCGACATAATCTACTGATACATCATAAGCTTTAAAATAATATGTCAGTGTGAGTTTTGTACGCGGTTTAACTGCTACAGGGATCTCCTTATATAATGTTTTCAGTACTGTTTTGCGGATACCGGGCTCATATTTAGTATCAACAGGAACTTTATTATTAGGTACTAGGTCTATTTCTCCTAATGTTACGGTGGGGAGTGCAAATTCTAGGTCCGATGCAGGGACTTGAAATGCAATACCTTTTTCTTCTTCAAAAGAAGAATAGTCTTTCATTTCTTTAGTGAACTTCAGATTATCCCGTTTTTCTTGGAATGAAACATTTGTGGTTGCTTGCTGGATAGATACATTTTCTCTTTGAACTACGGTAGCTGAATATGGATTAATAAATTCAAGTTTTTTTAGAGTGAATGGAGCATCAGGAGTGATGGTGAACTCTTGTTCCGCCTTTTGCGAATATTGACTGTAACCCACAATGGTTCCTTGTGCTTCAACCGCATAGTTGAAAACATCCCACCAACCGCCACTTCCTTGTCCGATATACGATTCACTTTGAATAACGTACTTTCCTGGCATATTAGTTGCGGGTATAATATTCCAAGAAGCTGAAGGTTCTCCTGGGGAATCAGTATTCATGATTAGCACGACTTTATGGTCTGGATTGCTGGCATAATGACCTACAGCCAAAGGAGTATCGGTAACCTTGGAATAAATTAAATAGGGGATTCCGATTATTGATGCGGGAACTTTTATGTAAAATTTTTCTGATATACTTGGGTTTCCTGTGCGTGGATGATAAAAAGAGACACTTGTTCCTTTGTTCACACCACTAAGAAACCCTCCATCAATCATAAATGAAATAGGTAATTCTCGGATAGCCCACATATTTTCTGAAAGGTATTGACCATAATTGTTAGAAATAGCTCTAGTTTTAGCTTTCTTTAGTTCATCCATTCTTTCTTTTAATGCCTTTAACTCGTCTGTCATTTTAAGTGGTTCAAGGCTATCGACTGGCAGTGCCTTTGTCTCTGCGGATGCAACTAATTCTTCTGCCGAAGATTGAATCTCGCTTTCAATTTCATTATCACATGAGGATAAAAATAGTGCGCTGCAACATAACACTACTAAAAATCTAGAAATGTTTTTCATAAATATTATTTTTAACGGATTAATATGATTGTTACCATAAAAGGACAAATGAATTATTGTCTTTATATGGGTCGATGTCTACTCAATCTCAAACTCTCCAATGAAAGCCACATCTTTTTCTATATAGAATAGTTCATATTGATCGGCTTTAAAACCGTCTAAGTCTATTTTATAGATTTCCTGTTTATCAGGAATCACCATGTCTTGGAATACGATGTTTCCATTCTTGTCTTTAACTTGGAAGGTGACTGGCTCGCTCGATTTTTCAAAGAACTGCACTTCGATATTGCCACCTTCTTGAACGGCTTCTATGGGTATGAAAACAATGTCTTTCTTAAGGTGATCCCATATTTTCAGTTGTATAGACTTGCCTCTGTGGCTTGATAAAATATTGGCCTCCATCGTCATGAATGAAAGGGCAATTAATAATAATGTGATACTTAGCTTTCTCATATCTTTAAATGTTTTCTGCAAAGTTATTGAGATTTGAGAGAGCAAAAAAGAGAAATGCTAGTTTTGATATGGACAAACTATTATTGATAATCAGTACTTTATGATTTAGATATGGACTGTGAACATGACATTGGTAATATCTCTATAAAATATGGATATTAATGCATATTCTTAATCAAATATTCGTATAATGAAGAATTAGTCGGTAATATGATATTTAGTTTCTGTTTAAGTCTGGAACGCTTTCTACTTACGGAATTGGTAGCAATATTTAATAGTTTTGCTTCTGTATTGGTATCGAATCCAAAAAGGTATAAACAGCAATATTGAAAATCTTCTTCCGGCAAGTTCGGATCTAAGCTATATATATAATTATAAAGTTCAGGATATATAGTTGTTATTTCATTTGTAATGGCTTTCCATTGTTCTTCAGTGATGAGGGATTCACCATTTCCCGGTATGTTTTGATTACCCAATTTTGTTAGTTGTTTGTATAGAGGTGAATCTACTAGTAGTTTATTCTGTAGTTTTCTATAATTGGCTGATAAACGAATGATGTCTTCTTGCAGCTGATCATAATTTTCATCTTTTTCTTTGAGGTTGTTTAATATTATTTTTTTCTTTTCCAGTTCAAGTTTAAGATTATATAAATCAGTTTTTATATTGCTCAATTCAGCCTGTTGATTTTGTATTTTTTCTTTCGCTCTTTTTCGAAATAACAGATATCCCATTATCATGAATAGTAGAGCTGAAATGCAGATAATTAAAACGATGATATAACTTTGTTCTTTGTTTTTTAGGCTAATGACTTCTTTCTCTATTTTCAAGTTGTTATACTTGGCTTCTATATCCAGTATTTTTGACTGACCGTCTGCATAAATTAAGGAATCTACTATTTCTGTGTATTCTTCCAAATTTGTAAGTGCTTCTTTATAATTCCCTTCTGACTTATAGATTTGATAATATAAATTTTTGATGCTATATGTATAGTCAAAATCATCTTGTGGAATTCTTAACAGAAGTTCTTTGGCTTGTTTTAAGGAGTCGGATGCGATATATAAGCCAATTAGTGCTATGTAATTTGGCATTTTGTTTCTTCCTTCCAGTGCTTTATAAAAGAACTTTTTGGCTTTATCGTATTTGTTTTGCATTACATAGATGTTGCCCAGGGTGTTTTCGATTGAAGCTTTTACATCTTTATCCTCTGAAGCCTCGGCTATAGAGTCTGCCATAATCAGAATTCCAAGGGCACGGGATATCGAATCAATGCATGCGTATTCGCGTCCCATGTCTCTTAGAGCACAAACGTAGCTATCAGTGTTATTTTCTTTTTTGAAATAGTCGGCAGCCATTTCGTATTTTTCGATAGCTTCTGTCCGCATGGCTTTTTCTCTATATAAATCGCCCATATAACTATATGTATATCCAACTAAATTATAGAGCTTATTCTTTTTACCAATTTCTAATGCATTAGTATATATAGACATCGCCTTGTCATAATCCCCATCATTTGCATGGGAACGTCCCAAATAAATTAAGGTTTGTACCTGTTCTTCAGGTTTGCCGTAGGATGAATACCAAGTGTTAGCCCGCTCGAATTGATAAGATGGCAATAGGGTATTAAAGATCTCGTCAGTGACTTTACCCGATAGCATGCACCAGCGTGCAAAAGTCTTGTCGTCCAGCTTTTCCGGAGATGATATATTTTCTAGTAAGATTGAAGCACTGTCTGGGTTTACTTCTATAATTCTCTCTACTTCATCGAGTCGTTTGTCCAAAGCGGATTGCTGTTTGCTGCATCCTACTAATAAGAATGTAGATAGGATAGTTATCAATGTACTGCTTTTCATCTGTTTGTCGTAATTTAGTTCGTTGTAGATGCTCCTCAAAAAGTATGTTTTGCCTGTTGTCAAAGCAGGTATATTACCTTCATATTGTTGCAAAAGTAGGTATTTAATTTATATAATGCTATTTATTACGTCTTTATTTCTGTAATTTGATGTAAAATTGGTGGTTTTATAAATTAAGTAACTTCAGATAAGGGCAACGATTGGTTGTCCTTATCTTGTTTTATGGTAAAGAAGTTATTGTTTGCCATTCTTTTAGATGCAAATGATCCTATGTTCTCTTGTCTTTCAACTGGTATTATCATATTATCTAGCCGATATCTTCATCGTCCAACCCGGGTGATATAATCATCGCACTTGGGTGAACTGATCGTGTCACAATAGTAGACAGTTCATTCCACCTGGGTGGAACGATGAAGATGTCGGTTAGAAAACATGCAGATATAGGTATCAAAAGAGAAGGCTATAGGTAGTATAATATATAAAGAACCAGTCAATTAAACTCAGAATAGCGGTACATAACCGGAGTGTTGGTAATGAATAAATCGTAAGCGTCTCGGCGATGCCGTGTTTTTCTTCAAAAAATCAGATAATCCTT
>ERZ773104.5127-NODE-5127-length-10095-cov-2.890139_pt1 | contig 10095 bp, 8 predicted proteins | sample MGYA00511920_ERZ773104 | MGnify/ENA primary metagenome ERZ773104 (study PRJEB29015, sample SAMEA2737857) | human gut metagenome | biome: human gut; feature: human-associated habitat; material: faeces | place: China | collected 2012 ...
ATTTCAGACTTCGATAATTCCGGATTTCTGCCCTTGCTTAGCAGACAGCTTTCCGACTAAAATATAAAACCAATTCGTGTGAGAAAACGGACAGCGGATCCAGACAGGCTGCCGGTTTTCTTTTCTCTTCCATTGCCGCTCATTCGCTTATAACTGTCCGCGACATCCATGTTCTCACCTCCCTTATATCTGCACGATCAATAAATTCCTCCTAAACTATACTACAGCATTTTTTTTGCGTCAACCACAGAATTTTCGTTTTGATAAATTTCTTGCTATCGCATCCTAGGACACGCCTTTCACGGTCCAGTTATACGTCTCCCACGCCTGATTCAGTTGAACCACTGCGGTTTCTTTCGCATCCAGCGCACTGTAGTAATCCGCCACGCCCTGCAGGTAATCACTCTGGCTCAGCATACCGGCCTGCTGCTTTTTCTGCAGGGAAGCATAGGTAATGGATGCACTCTGGTAAGCATCCTCAGCACCATCATACTGAAGCTTTGCAGCCTTTAACTGATCATACAGGCTCTGCATCCGGGAACGCACCGTTCCCTCGGCCTGACTTTCCTGATCGGATTTCACCGAAATCTCCGTTGCGGTTCCCGCGCTCTGATGCCGGGCATTCTGTACGCTGGAGCTGTTGCCGATGGCCTGCTCCATATCGCTATTAAAATCTACAGCCTCAATGGCGGCAAGATCCGGGAGCGGCACACTTCCGATGGCGATATCCGCACCGGTGTCCAGCCCCAGGGCTGAGAGCAGGTTAAAGCGGGCGTTGGATGCCTGCTGCCGGTAGGATTCATAACGGTTTTTTGCGCTCTGCATGGTGTCGGAAGCCGCCATCACATCAGCTGCCGTGGCCATGCCCGCGCTCTGCTTTTTCATAGCTGCCTGATAACTGCTCTGGGCCGCCTGATAGTTTTTCTCCTCGGCCTGAGCCTTGGTATTCATCTGATTATAGGTACGCATCAGGCTCTGGGCCGTCAGCACATAGCTGTCGATCGTTTTCTGGCGGCTGGTGGTCTGGGTTTTGGATTCCTGGGATTCCAGCTGTTTGGTGATCTGGGAAATAGACATGTTTAGCATGGAAGCATTCATTTTGTAGGTCGCCTTTGCCTCCGCATCATCCTCATACTTTTCCTGCATAAACTTCATGTAATCCCGCTCGTCTTCCAGAGTCTTCAGCATGTTCTCATAGGTTTCCTTATTGCTGGTGTAATTGTCCAGGGCATTTTTTAGGTTCCGGTTATTCTGCACCAGCTGTTCCAGATTATTGTAATCCACGCACGTCACAGATGTATCAGTCTGAACTGCGGTATCCAATGAATCAGACTGATCTGTCACATTGCCAGAAGCGCTTTCAGAAACATCCGCAGCAGTTTCCGCCATCACCGGAAACGCAGCGGACGGCAGCGTCAGAGCACCTGCTGCAAGAGAAAGCACCAGTGCTGCCCTGACACAGGCTGAACCAAATGCACCCATGCCGTGTTCTGTCTTTTTTCGCAAACTCCGCAGGCACATACGCTTCTGCGGCACCTTCCTGTCTGCCTGTTTTCTCATCACACTGCGCTCCTTTCCTTACTCTGCAGATGCCAGTCCGTTCACGGCCCAGTCATAATCATTCATGGCCTGTAACAGGGACAGCTTCTGGGTCTGGGCTGTCACCTGGGCGGTGGTATAAGAAGCCTTCTGGCTCTCATAGGTATTTTTTGTAATGGTTCCCGCTGCCAGCTTCGCGTCGGCAGACTTCATGGAAACCTCCTGCAGCGCCAGAGCCGACTGGGCCTGCTCATAGCTTGACTGGGCCAGAAGCAGGGAATCATAGGCAGATTTCACACTGTTGGAGATGGTCTCCCTCTGATTCTTTTCCGTCTCGCTCAGCTTCTCCTTTACGCTGTCTGTTCTGGCGTTGGTGAGTTGCTTTTTCGTCAGGCGGTAGGCGTAGCTGTTCCCCAGAGCTGTCTGGATATCTGCGCTCACATCAATGGCCGCGATCTTACTCTGGTCCGGCTCTGCAAGCTCCGCGATCTCCACATCCGCGCCGTAGCCCCAGCCTAACATCAGGCACAGGCTCTCCTTTTTGGATGCCAGATTACTCTCAGCAGTCACCAGCGCCGCCTCTGCATTGGAGACGGATTCTTTTGCGCTTAAGACCTTGGCCTGGGTAGACATGCCTGCTGCCAGACGGTTCTGTTCAGACTGGCAGGAAAGCTTAGCCTGCGCGATGCGGGCCTTCGCGCTGTCCAGATTGTAGTACTGGGTCCAGTAGGTGATCATAAGCCCCTGTGCCTGCTTGGCCAGCTTCGCCTCGGACTGATCGTACTGGAGCCGCATGGTAGCCTGGTCATCGGTGTTTTCATCGCCCTGCTCCATCAGGCTTTTGGCCTGCTGTTCATTGCGCAGTGCCGCTGCCACACCACTTCCGTAGTTGGCATCGTCTGAGTCCGGGTAGCTGATATTAGAATAAATCTCATTGGCCTTGTCGTAATAATCCTGTGCCACATCATCCCGGTTCTTGGTCAGATAATCCTTGTAGCTGATCTCGTTCTGGACCACGGTCGGATTGTACTCATGAACCAGATCTGAAATTTCATCAAACTCCAGCTTATTGTCGCGGAGTGTCGCCCATTTTTCTGCTGAATAAGCAAATTCCGGGCTTCTCTGGGCAAATGCCTGAAATGGCATTGCCGTAATGGCGCCGGCGGCAAGCACTGCGCCTGCCAGCCGTTTTGCACGTTTCCGGATCATTTTTCATCTCCTCCTTAAATATCCAGAACCTTCAATTCCTTCCTGCCATTCATCAGAGCGTAATAAACCGGCAGGATAAACAGCGCTACCAGCACACCAACACTCAGTCCTCCGATATTTACCACTGCAAGGCCCTGCGTGGTGGAACCGCTGCTTCCGAAGGCCATCGCCATCGGCAGCATGGAAAGAATGGTGGTCAAACTTGTCATCATGATCGGACGCATACGGGTAGCACCGGCCTCGATCAGAGCCTTCCAAAGCGGCATCTCCATGCGGTACTGGTTGACCGTATCCACATAGAGGATACCATTGTTAACGACCGTACCAACCAGGATCAGGAATCCCAGGATGGAGGTCATGGACATGCTGACTCCGGTGAGCTTTAAGAGTCCGAAGGAACCAACCAGGCTGAACGGAATGGTCGTCATAACCATGAAGGAGAACTTCGGGGACTCGAACTGCGCAGCCATGACCACAAAGATCAGGAATACTGCCACCGCAATCGCGTTATACAGTCCGGAGAACTCCTCCTGCATCATACGGTCTCTGGAGTTGGTGCCGCGGACAATGGTTCCGGTCAGGTTCGGGCTGATAACCTCATTATCGATTTTGGTCTTCACTGCCGCACTGGAGCTGCTGTCCACATAATCTGCGGAAATCGTGATCTGGTAGGACTTATCCTCCTTCTCGATGGAAGACGGGCTGTCTTTATAATAAATTTCTGCCACATCGGACAGCGCCACATAACCGCCGGACGGCTTCTTTAAGATGATGCGCTCCAGCTGCGGCACGGTCCTATACTGATCCTCCGGATACTCGGCCTTGACGCTGATCTCCTGACCGTCCACCTTTAAGGTGGTAACCTCCTCACCGTCTAACATCTGTTTTATCATGGTTCCGATCTGGGCTGCAGTCAGTCCTTCCGCGGAAGCAGAAACCGGATCCACCTTGACAGCCACAACCGGCGCGGTATTCTCAATGCTGGAATGAACATTTTTTACATCGTCCCGGGCGATCAGCTCATTTACAATCTCATTGCTGACCTCCTGCAGCTCATCGTACTGGGTTCCCTTTAAGATGGCCTCATAACCACGGCTCCGTCCCATCATGCTCATGGAGGTGGAGGCCTCTACCGTAATGGTGCAGTTTTCCAGATCCGCCATCTCATTTTCCCACTGGCTTACCACCTCATCGGTAGACATCTTCCGGTCATCCTTTAAGTAAGCAGTAATGGTTCCTTCATCATTGTTGTAGCGCAGCATATAGGATTCCACATCCTCATGGGCTGCCACGATGGATTCTGCCTCTGCCAGGATCGCGTCTGCCTGCTCCGTGATCAGGCCGGGCCGAGTCTCAATGCTGACGCTGACGGTACCGGTATCATCGGCCGTCATCAGCTCTGTCTGCATGCCGCTGGCCAGGAACACAGTGGCCACGATAATGCCGACAGAAGCCAGCATGACGATGGCTTTATGTTTTAAAAGGACCGGCATGATCTTCCGGTAAGCGTCCTGCAGGAAGGTCAGAGGACGGGTCGCCGGCGCAGAGGAACGCTCCTTCGGCTTGTACATCATATAGCACAGCGGCACAATGGCAATCGCGGAAAGCAGGGAGGCACACATACAGAATACGATGGTGTAGCCCATGGCCCCGAACATCTGGCCGCTCATACCGTTTAAGAATACCAGCGGGATAAATACAACACAGGTGGTTACCGTGGAGCCAAAGATGGAAGCCACCACGATGTTGGTTCCCTCCAGGGCTGCCTTCGCGTACCCCAGTGCCCCCTTATCCTGCTGCTTATCCATGGCCCTAAAGCAGCTCTCCAGCACTACGATGGAGTTATCTACCATCATGCCGACACCGAGAACAAGACCACTCATGGTGATAATGTTCAGGGAGAATCCCGCCCGGGTCATGACGATCAGGGACATCAGGATGGAAGTCGGGATCGAGCTTCCGACGATCAGGGATGCCTTGAAATCTCCGAAAAACAGGAAAATGATGATCATGGAAATCACGACCGCCATCACCATAGTCTCTGCTACATCCTTTAAGGAGTCCTGGATGGAGTCTGCCTCATCTCTTGCTACGGTGATGGTCAGGTCATCATCATCATTCTGCAGGCTTTTGATGACCTTCTGCACCTGCTTGGACAAATCCATGGCAGTGCTGCTCTGCTGCTTGGTCAGGGAAATGGAGATGGTCTCCTCACCATTGTAACGGGAGACACCGCCCTTCTGCTCCTCTGCGTAGGAAACCACTGCGATATCTTCCAGGTAAACGATCTTGTTTCCGGATACCGTGATCGGCATTTCCAGAAGCTCATCCAGCGTGTCATGCTGCGTTAACGTAGACACGGATAAGTCCAGGTTGCCGGACTCTGCGCTTCCGGACGGATAGGACAGGTTGGCTGCCGACATGGCGGACTTGATATCGCTGATGCTCACATTGTACTGATCCATCATATCGGACATCAGTTCAATTTTGATATACTCAGAGGAACCGCCCATCGTGGATACCTCTGCCACGGTGCTGAGCTTTTCCAGCTCCGGCACAATCTTCTGGTCTACATAGTCATAGAGATTTTCCTGGGACGGATTCGCAATGGTAAGCATCATGCTGGCCTGCGCATTGTTGTTCATCTCCATGACTGTCGGCTCTACATCGTCCGGCAGGTCACGGATGCTGTTTAAGCTCTTGGTTAAGTCGCTGTAGGCCTCATCCATATCGGTGTCGTAATCATACTCCAGCATGATCATGGAACGGCCCTCACTGGTGGTGGAGCTCATACTCTTCACTCCCTCCAGTGTGCTGACCTGATCCTCGATCAGCTGCGTTACCAGCTCATCCATATCCTCCGGGCTGGCGCCGGAATAGTTTGCCATAATGATCATCATCGGCTGATCCATATCCGGCATCTGCTCCAGTGTTGCGTTAAACACCGAAGAAATACCAAACACGATCAGGCATAAGAGCGCCATCAGCACGGTGACCGGACGCTTCAGTACAAATCTGGTAATTCCCATTTACGTCTGCCTCCTTACTGTGCTTTCGGTGCTGCGTTTCCGTTCTGTGCGCCGTCATCTTCCGGTGCGCCGTGCGGGTCCTTGCTGTCTGCACCCTGCGCGTCACCTGCCGGAGCCTGATCGCCTACGCCCTGACCATCACCTGCCGGGCTCTGACCGCCTGCAACCTGACAGTCACCTGCCGTATCTGCTGCCTCAGCATCGGATTTCAGGCGGATATCCGCGCCCTCATACAGATTGGAGCTCCAGGTGCTGACTACCATATCATCGGCCTTTATGCCGGAAAGGATCTGCGCGTTCTCGGAATCATAAAGACCAACCTCCACGGAAGCCATTTTTGCCTTGCCATCTTCATATAAGTAGACATAGCCCTTGCCGCCGCTGTAATAGATGGCATCTACCGGAACCAGCATCACGTTCTCAGCGCGCTCGGTCACCAGCGTGATCTTCACGGTACTTCCGATGGCGATCTCATCACTGCTCTCCATATCCCCCTTTACCTTGAACAGGCCATTGCTCTCATCGACCATATTGCTGATCTCGGTGATGTTTCCGGTATAGGTATTGCCGTTTTTTGAAATTTCCAGCTCATCTCCGGTCTTTAAATTCTGTACCATACGCTGGGTCGCATAAAAGGTGATGCTGTTCTGACCCTCGCCCGCAATGACACAGAGCTGTGCAGACTGGCTGACACGGTCATATACATCCACATCCACACTCTCCACGCGGCCTGCGATCGGTGCGGTGATGGTGCTGTACTCCACCTGCTTATCGTACTGAAGCTTAGCAGATTCATACTGAAGCTGCGCGGATTTCAGATTGTTCTGATACTGCTCGTACTCCTGCTCAGACAGATCACCGCTGTCGTAAAGGATCTGCATTCTGCTTAAGTTGCTCTGGGCCTGGGACAGATTGACCTGGGCGGAATCCATGCTGTTCCTTGCAGACTCCACCTGCTCGGTGTTGATCTCCATCAGCACCTGTCCCTGGCTGACCATATCACCTGCTTTGACATTCACGGCAGTCACATCACCGCCGGCCTTGGCGTACACATACACCACATCGGCTGCCTCAACCGTACCGGTCAGGCTGGAGGTTACGGAAACATCTCCCGTAGTCGGATTTGCCGCATTCACCACCGTTACCGTGGATTCCTGCATCATGCCTCCGGGACCTCCCATGCCTCCGGGGCCTCCCTGACCGCCTTTTGTGCCCTTCCCTGTAAGGAAAAATGCTGCGCCTGCAAGAATGATCACTGCCGCGCCTGCTCCTGCCATGATTTTTTTCTTCTTATCCATCTTAAACTCCTTCACCTTCTATATTTCCTGTTACGTTACATGCGGCTGCCCCGCAGGATCACCACCAGCACGATCATGCCTGCCACCAGAAAGCTCCATCCGGCAATATAAACCAGATGCAGGTTTTCTGTGATGCGCACCACAGCGATTCCTGTTTTCTCCAGAAAGGAGGCTGCCGCCAGAATCCAGACTCCGGGATGATACAGCAGCGTAAAGGTCTTAAAAAACTCGGACCGCTCTGCCTCAGGCCGGAACCGGAACATCCCGGCTGACATGCCAAGGCCTCCCACGAACAGATAACACAACGCGCTGAGCATGCCCTGCACCGGAAAGGTATCAAACAGTCTTTCTCCGGTCCCCAATAGCAAAATCAGGACCAGACAGATGCCCGCATACCCAAACAGTTCCTTTTTTAATATTCCGTGATCCGGTGGTCTTGCTGAAGATTTCTGGTTCATAAGGCACTCCTTTCCGCACACATTCTGACATGCTACAAAGCTTAAATAAGAAATGTGAGAAAAGTGTGAGAAAATCCGCATAATTCTGTGAGGAAAGTTTCAGAAGCCGGGAAAAGATGTTATAATCCCAGAAGAACGTAGAAGGGAGAAAGTTCCATGCCGCACATTCTTATCACCGATGATGATCCGCACCTGCGCCGCCTGGTGCGTACCTATGCAGAACTGGAAGGCTTCGAATGCACAGAGGCCGGAGAAGGAGCCGCCGCGGTCACTGCTTTAAAGCAAAGTACCTTTGACCTGGTGCTTTTGGATGTCATGATGCCGGGACCGGACGGCTTTGAAACCCTCGAAGCCATCCGCGGCTTCAGCCAGGTACCGGTCATCATGCTGACCGCTCGAAATGAAGAATATGATAAATTAAACGGATTCCGGCTCGGCGTCGATGACTATGTTGCAAAGCCATTCAGTCCCAAAGAGCTGATGGCCCGCATCGGAGCCGTGCTGCGCCGCATCCAGGTCCATACATCAGCACCTGTCACAAAAGAGCTTGCCTTTGGCGGACTTTCCATTTTCCCGGATTCCCGGATCGTCACATTAGACGAAAAAAAGATCACTCTGCCGCCCAAGGAATTTGACCTGCTGTACAAGCTGGCACAGAATGAACATATCGTCCTGAGCCGTGACAAACTGTTGGAGACCGTATGGGGGTACCGGTACTGCGGGGATGCCCGCACCGTGGACACGCACATCAAGTCCCTGCGGGAACACATCGGCCCTTACCGGAAGCTGATCCAGACTGTATGGGGAGTGGGGTATAAATTTGAAGAACCAGATAAAAACTAGATTTGCGGCCCTGAAAAACCGGATGGTCTTCCAGCTCTGGGCTTTTATGATGATCCCTGTCATGTTCGGGATCGGCTTTATGTGGGTAGTGCAGATTTTTCTGTTTGAACAGAATTACGCGAATGCCTCCGTTAACGAAGCTCTGAACCGGCTTTCCCCGGTCATGGAGGATTTGCGTACCCGCGATATCGGAGAGGATGAAAAGCTCTTATCCTTTATCAGTCACATCGGCGGGGAGCTGCTCCTGGTCTCTGAGGACGGCACCCTCATCAAAATGTACTCCTCCGGCCACCTGGTGCAGCCACAGGAATGGGAGCGTAAACTCAACGATCCGGAGATGACCCGCCAGAAGCCTGATTTCAGGGAGCTGCTGGCCGGCCGCCCCTACCGGCACATTGAGCGGATGCACGGAAAGATCATCGGCTATGAGCTTGGTTTCCCGGTCACCTGCAACGGAGAGCATAACTATCTGATCCTGCGCAACGCCCTGATGACCCGGACCGTTTTAAACCTGAACCGTTCCCAGCTCATCATTCTGAGCATTCTTCTGACCGGCATCGCATCGGTACTGGCCGCAGTCCTGTCCAGACAGTTTTCCCGTCCCATCTTTCAGATCAAAAGTGCGGTGGACAAGCTGACCGAAAACGACTTTTCTATCGGCCCGGATCTGGAACGCCGGGACGAGCTCGGACAGCTGTCCCAATCCGTCGGGAAACTGCGGCTGGCCTTGCAGCGGCTGGATGTCCTGCGCCGGGAGGTCATCGCCAACGTTTCCCACGAGCTGCGCTCCCCGTTAGCCCTCATCACCGGCTATGCGGAGATGGTGCGGGACATCACCTGGAAAGATGACGAGCTGCGCAATGAAAATCTGAATCTCATCATCAGCGAGTCCAACCGCATGAGCGAGATGGTAAACGACATCCTCGACTATTCCCAGTTTTCCGCCGGCTACAGCAGCTTAAAGAAGGAATGGTGCGATTTACGGGATATCGTAACAGCCGAGCTGACCCGCTGCAGACAGGCAGCTGCCGAGCATGGCATCACGCTGACACTGCTGGTGACAGAGGAGACCTCTGACCGCAGGTCATCTGCTCCGGCTGCTGATGTGCAATCCTCCCGGCCGTTTTTCTTTGAGGTCGATGCCCTGAAAATGAGCCAGGTCATGCGCAACCTGCTAAACAATGCCATCAACCACACACCGGAAAATCAAGAAATCCGGATCTGTCTGACTCCGCAGCCGGCTGCGCGTTTTCAGGAGCTTGCCGGCGCACCGATTCTGACTGGCAATACAGCTTCCTTCACCGGTGACACATCGGCAGAAGCAGCCTTTTCCGTTTCCTGCTGCCTTGTCGAGGTCATCAATCCCGGCGAGCCGATTCCGGCGGAGGACCGTGCTATCATCTGGGAGCGCTACCAGCGCAGCCAGCACCAGAACGGGCGCAGGCTCGGGACCGGTATCGGCCTTTCCATCGTCAGCACGATCCTAAAGGCACATCAGATGCCGTACGGAGTGGACTGCCAAAATGGTTATAATGATTTCTGGTTTTTGTGCCGTTGAATGATTTCTTTCATGAAACGGTCTGCCGCATCCACAGCCTCCGGTGTCCAGAACTCGGAACCGCCGTGGTCCGCGCCGTCCACCAGATATAACGTTGCTTCTTTTCCGCATTCCTTTAACTTCTTATATAAACGCACACTCTGATAGGGACTCACCTTGCG
>ERZ773104.5133-NODE-5133-length-10087-cov-3.605064_pt1 | contig 10087 bp, 12 predicted proteins | sample MGYA00511920_ERZ773104 | MGnify/ENA primary metagenome ERZ773104 (study PRJEB29015, sample SAMEA2737857) | human gut metagenome | biome: human gut; feature: human-associated habitat; material: faeces | place: China | collected 2012 ...
CAAAAGGATTCTTTCTTATAAAGTCATCCTCATAAGCCAATTGAAATGCCGGTCGCAACACAACTGTTAATATCACAATTTGTATTGTTCTAAATATTTCTGATGATGTTTTATTTTATATAATAGTACATTTTGTGATTATTATATCTATTTCGAAAGTTTTTTAAGTCCAAAATAAGCCCATGGGCTTTTTACCTCCAATTCAAATGAAAGGACTAATAACAATGAAATTGATACATGCTGAATATAACCCGATGCATAACAGCATCGACATTAACCACTATAACGGCTACATCCTCCGGATTAACTGTAATCAGGCAGAATCCGGGATACAGACCACACCTAATTCACAGCGTTGCCTAAATGCTCTGGCGATAGATAATCCGCTGGAATATGCACGGCTTGCGCTGGATGGCGAGATGCAGGCATGGGTGGATGCGGAGGATAGTTTGGAAATATTTTAAAGAATCAATCCCCTCTCAGCGAGAGGGGATTATCACTTTTCTACTTGCTTTACACTTCTATTTCAATTTCAGTTGCAACTTGTTGCTCAATTATTGTTTGAATCGGTGTATAGAAATCTACACTCTCCTCGGGCGTCGAAATAGAAACTACTAACGAGTACCTCATTGTATCGTCATATCTACCAAGATGATGTCTTTCTCTCCACCATCCAATAACCGGAAAGACTGCTATATAATTGCAATCTGCCAAATCAACTGCAGGTCCAGTCCAAATATCTGAATGTATAGAACCGACATCTCTGTTATCTTTTCCAAGAAACCATCTACTTGAACCAGTCGAACCTTCTCCTTTATCTTTCTTATTTTCGCCTCTTATTTCTGCATTGACACGTTTAAGAAAATCCTCTTTGTTTTGATCTTTATTTATGACTTCAAAACGCAATGCATTAGATGCATATCTGTATTTATTATTCCAACCCTTTTGATCTGGAGCCGGTTCTATATAATATGACAACGTTACTTTCATACTTACTATAGTATTATCAAGTGATTGCAATAACTCTGTGGGCCATGGCAATTTGTGAAGATGCATATCCTTCATTTTGTAATCACTATTCTGTTTGCAATATGGTTGTAATTCCGCCTGTATTATCATATTAACAGAATTGTCCATACTACTTTTAGCTCTCTCCAAATCTGCAATGCCATAACCACAACATCGAAGTAGACTTCGTATACCGCCACTCTTCTTTTTATCAACACAAAACTGTGCCTTCATCTGTTCTGTCCATTGCGCTGAATGCACCATAAGTGCACGTATACTTTCCTCCCACAAACTTGGATATGCACTCATTAATTCAGCCGCCATATAAGCTGCTTGTGCGGTTGCTGCACTAGTCGCATTAGTAGTTGTAAATGGTCTGCCTATCACATCCCTATTTGTTGTTAATATGGATACATCATCACAAATATCAATATTAGTCCCATCAGTTATCGCATTTCCACCATCCATTAATATTTCTGGTTTAATCGGCCATTTATTATCCCATGTTATTGATGTTGAACTAAATGGACACAACTCCCCGACATCAGCAATTGGATTCCATCCTTTAAAAACTTTGTCATCTAATTGAATTCTATTCGAATATGCACCAACTGTTATCGCATTCCACGATTGTCCAGGGTCCTCTATCGGATGGTTAATATTTGCTGACGGATATTGAGCACTTTTTAGTTCATCAAACTGAACATTTCCCGCTGATACAACATATAACTTTTTTATTCCATCAATGACACCAGCAATAATACTATCTAATTCCGCCGACCAAGAAGATGGTGCTCCGTCTTTTGTTACATATTTATCCGCAGTTACTGCCATACAAAATACACGTTTTGCTTGTGGATTAGCAATTTCTGCCATACTTGATGCGTTTGCTGTAATAGCACCATACAGTTCAGGCGAATTATCAGTACCTGCACTTGGCAAAATCTTTACAGATTCTAATCTATGATTTACCTCAACACTTTCTCGCCCTGACAGAATAGGCTCTAAATCAAAGTATTCGCACAGCCCTGCCATCTCTGTTCCATGCCCATCCTTATCATCTGTCCCCCACTCAATCTCCACAGTCTGAGCATGTTCACTTGCTAATATATCTTTAAGTAACGGATGCGAGTAATTCACACCTGTATCCAATACACATACACAAACTCCTGATTGACCAAGAACCAGTCTGTCTTTTAAATCCAATATCCATTCATTCGCTTCTCGACCATACATTCTTGTATAAAAACTAGCCACTTCCGGCGCCCTTCTAATTTCTGCAATAGCATTACATTCATTTAGCAACTCCTGAATTTTTGCATTATTAGTTTTGGCCAGCACGACAACTTTCTCTGGAAACACAATGCAAGTATTCTTATGCTGTATTTCCATCTTATCACACAAGTTATAAAACTGCGTTGCTACCTCTCTCTCTTCCAGCACCTCTGTTCTAAGCCAATATTCACACCATTCGGATGTTTCCATTGGTATGTATTTTACATCTCCTATCCAAAATGAAGAAACAACAGCCAGCTTAATTGTTTCGATACTTTCAACCAAAGGTTTATTTTTAGCATTTCCAGCAGACGTATCTTGTTCAAGATATTCTTGAATTTTCTTATTGAAATAGTTTTCCTTCCCTACAGGAACAAATACTGTAGCCGCCTGAACTACCACTCCATCATCGGATATTTCATTTCTAAAATTAAGCAATGTTATTCCTTGTGTCGCATTTTCAAGGCTTTTAGATACTAAATCACAATTTTCAGCACCTCTAAACTCTATATATGTACCCTGTCGTTCTTTTATTGCGGCAAACATAGCTCTTTGTTGTTCATTACTTTGCCATACAGAATCAAGCTGTTTTAATAAACGTCGCCCATGACTTTCTCTGTCTCTTGGCTTAAAAACCTGCCCGCCACGAGTACCATCCGCCGTATATTGGTGAACTTCATATGTATTTTCCAATATAAAGTTTTTCTTCGGATTATTCAAATATTATGCCTCCTTGCTTACATACGCATCCAAACGTTCCTTTAAACATTTTTCTAACATCCGTGTTGTTAATTTAGTTTCCTCTAAAATTATCGACTTAATGCAGTCTTCGCACACTTTTGTAATTTCAGCATGACTTAGTCCAAATGCCATTTCCCTTACCTTTTTTGTTAGAACCTTACTATTGTAAAATTCACCCAACTTAATTTTAAATAATTCTTGTATCTGTAAATCATCCGGTAAGCCGTAATGCAATACATCATCAAACCTTCTAAATAATGCTTGGTCTAACATCTTATGATTATTTGTAGCAGCAATAATAATACTATCTGAATCATCATTTTCCAAAAATTGCAGAAATGTATTTAACACTCTTCTCATCTCTCCAACTTCATTATCAAGGCTTCTGTCTGCCCCAATTGCATCAAACTCATCAAACAAAAAGACTGCTCTATTCTCTGCTATTGCATCAAATATTTGACGCAATTTTACACTGGTTTCACCCATAAATTTGGTTATAAGTTTATCCATTTGAACAATGTATAGAGGAAGGTTTAATTCACTTGCCAATATACTTGCTGTTAATGTTTTTCCTGTACCTGGTACGCCTTCAACCAAAATCTTGCTTCTGTTTTTCATACCAAAACTACGAAGTCGTTCTCTCTGTCTATATTCAGTTAATATTCTTTCAATTCTTATCCTTATTTCTTCTGAAACGACCAATTCCATTTCTTTGTGTTCAATCATTGAACAATGAAAAAGTTGGTTATCATTTTTCATCTTAATAATTCTATTTTTAGAATTACTTTTTTCAATTATATCTTTGATTTCTCTGGCCAATAATGCATGACCAGATCTAGCTTCACTCGCTGCAATTTGCAGTGCAACAGTTTTAAAGCGTGCATCGTCACTGTTATAATATGCATTTAAGAGTGCTTTTATCTGTTCCCCATTCGCCATACTTATTGCCTCCTTTTTTCTTTAATAATAACAACTTTTCAGTCCAATAAACCGTTCATTATACCTTCGGCTAGCCATCAATAAGTTAACTTTAATTATACCATATTTTTTTGATGTGTATACAATTTTTTATAACTTTCAAATCTTTTAAATATCGTAATTCAAAGCAGAAACTATCAATATATATCAACATTTAATCCGCATTTCTATTTCATGTACATATGCCTTTTTTTATGTTATCTATATCCACTTTGTTGCTCAAATACTTATATATTTCCATACAGGACAAAAACATATCAAAAATCTTATCATACCATTTTTCCAATTCCTCTTTATCCATTGTCAAAAAGGTAGCACACGCAATACTATCCTTTTCCACATTGTGTCGCACACCAGACTTATTAAACAACAACTTGGTATCATCATATAAATTTTTATATGTTGTGCCTTTAAAGGTCTCTGCACATGATTCCAATTTCTTATAAAGTGAACATAATATTTCTTCTTTTCTTTTCAAATCACCTCTATTATCAATCTGTAAATATTCCATAATACTATCTTTAACATCATGATGATCCCTTGATATTACTGAAGCCATCGTATTATTGTAGATAACAAATATTTCATGGTTCTTTTTCTCGAATATTGTTGTACAATTTAATTTTCTAATAAGACTCTCAATGTTTTCACGCAACATAGTCTCTATTGTATCATCTGAAAAAAGAGAATGTGGTGCTCTTTTCATAGATTGCTTTGCCCTATACAAGCAGTTTATTGCATATTGTAAAAAATCCAGAACTTGATTCTCATTAATACTTTCCGGTGTTATAGTTCCACTTTCTATACCAAGATTTATTCGCATCTCAGCTATTGAAGTAAAAGTTCCGCGTAAATTCCAATCATTAAAGCAAATGTATTCTATATATTCTTCTAATGTAAAATAATCGTGAATAAATTTTCCAAACTTATTATATACACCTAATATTTTCTTTTCAGATATAAGCACCTCTATTTTATAGTATTCCGTGTATAAATCAAAATTCGGGAAAAAATTTTGTTCTGATATTCTTTTTCGCATTTTATTACTCCTTACGTATCTTTTTTATTTGTCTTAAAATAAAAACTCCTAACACAAACACCGCACCACCCATGATTATAAATCCACCCCAAAGCAGATTCCAATACCATGCTGTTATGTCAAACATCGCGAGAATTAAATCGTGCCAAAACTCCAATCCGGTTGCAATAGTAAACAAGTCAAATAATAAATATCCGCTACCACACAGATATATCCATCTCCACCAATAGTTGTACCGCAAATTCCTAAAGAAAATAATTATTCCGAGTACACAAAGGGCAGACAATATACCCATTAATACAAAGTAAAATAATCCTCTACTTTCCATGATATTTATCCAAAACTTTGCATAAGAGTTTCTGTCCACAAGTCCCCAAATTCTATGTAAATGAAAAACTCCAAAAACATAAAAAACCATGGTTAAAACTTATATATCTTTTCATATCATCCGTAATCCTCATCATAAATATTTCTCAATCACGCTCTGCTCCACAACTACTTTTCCAAGCAAGGTCATAGCTTGCTGCGGACAATTATTTATGCACCTATAACACATGGTACACTGGTTATTCTGTACCACTTTCTTATCGACAATCTTGATATTATTCATCGGACATAACTTTTCACATTTGCCGCACCCTATGCACTTATCTTCATCTACACGCAGTTTATCAGAATAATTCTTCGTCTTATGTCCGAAATACAATCGTTGTCCAAAGAAACCAGCCATGCGATATAATATGCCAATTCCCTCTTGGGTTGCTTTCCCTGATTTCAAAAGCCAAACCGCCTTGCTAATCTTTTGTTCCGCTTTCTTCACAAGCTCCTTGTTCTTTTCCAGCGGACGCTTCAACACCTTTTCATCGCCTATGCTATCCGGCATTTTCAGATGCAATCCACCTATTATTTCTGCTCCGTATTGCTGTAAAAGCCGCCCAAGACTTCCTGCTCCATCACCACTAAACAATCCCATTGTGGCGATGACAAAAACTTTCTTATCCTTCCAAAGTTCTTTATTTTCAATTATAAAATCACGCAGTATCTTCGGCACTGTACTATATTGCACAGGATATGCAAATACAAGCATTTCGTCGTTTTTGACTGCATCAATAACATTATCGTCCTCAATAGAAAATGCTTTAGTCGCTTCATCATATTCTTTACAAAACAATTCCACTGCATATCTGGAATTGCCTGTCCCACTAAAATATATTCCTACCATCTATCCCAATGAATCCTTTCCTTCACTTCTATTTCTTTTTGCTTTACTACATCCGTATCCTCTTTTGGCTTGCCTATTCCGATAAAACATGGCATAAAATACTCTTCCGGATACCCGAGCACTTCTCTTGCCCACTCTCCTTCATTTCCTAATGGCACTCGCAGAGTACATGCATATCCTTCTGCTGTTGTAGCAAGAAAAATATTCTCAACACTACACCAAATAGAAGCAAAACCATTTAAATGCGAAATATTATCTGGATGCAAAATATCCGTCTTTTGTTTCAGCAGAGGAATTACAACAGATGCATCCAGTAACATTTTATGTTGTTTTGGAACAGCCTTTCTGTAGCATTCCTGTTGCTCGCTATCACTTAAATTCCAGTCTACAATCAACTGATTCATATCCTCTTCGGAAATCCCCTTAGGTATGATATCCAACAACTGCATTACCACATTTTTGTCTTGAATCACAACATAATGCCAGTCTCTCATATGATCGTTTGTAGGAGCTTTAAGCCCAGCTTCTATGATTCGTTCAATAACATCTGCTGGTATTACTACATTTTGAAAATCACGAATTGTTCTTCTTTTTTCTATAACCTTATAAAAATCCATATTACCCTTCCCCTTTCATTTATCTAACCATTATTACTTTTCTTATCATAAATCCAGTTCAAAATAAAGCTCCGCATGCTCATTATCGTTATATCTTTCAGTTTCCCGAAACCCTACACTTCGATATAAATGCTGCGCCACCGAAAACTGTTTTCTGGTATCTAAACATATTTTCTGATACTCTTGCTCTTGTGCACATTTTTCTGCATGCTCTAATAATAACCTTCCATAACCATTTCCTTGAAATTCCGGTAACACAAACATTCTTTTTAGTTCAGCAATCCTATTGGTATTATCTATTTTACGAATTGCTATAGTTCCTATCACATCGTTATCATCAATCAGGCACCAAAAAGAACCATTATTCATATAATGACTTTCTACATTTGCCACATCTGCATGTCTATCTTTCGGGGAATATGGTATCCCCACGGCAGAAAAACATTGTTTAAAAAAATCATTCACTTGCTCCAGCATACCACCACTAAACTTAACAATATCCATGTTACTTTCTCCCTGGAAATCAAACTATTTTTTGCTGTTCATACCAGCAAATCCTACGACTTACATTATATCATCTACAAAACTCGACTACAACTAACAAAAGAAGCCCTATGCAGTATTTTCTCTGCCTAGGACTCCCTAATCTCTATATCTTCTTAAAAACAATACCACTAAAAGTCAAATAATATCCGTCATCCCTCTTTTGTAATTTTACCATTTCTCTCGACAGTCTGCCAAAACCTTGTAAAATCGCAAAGTCTTCACCAACTACTTTCAGGCAACTATTGAGTTTTGCATTTAAAGCTGCAATCTCCAGCATTAAAACTTCACCTTCCACCTTGAGCTGACATTTACTCTTTATATCCTTAAACATTCCATCCGCAATCGTGTAATTACCGCAAGCCGCTCTAAAACTATCCGGAATATCCGTCCGCTCATACTTACATCCGATAACACCCTTTGTTTTATGATATTTACCAGCCTGTTCAAAGAGCATAATATCTTCGCCCATATATGTTGCGGGTCTTAAACGCATCCCTTCCATCAGATGAATCAATAGCAATCTTGCGGCCATCTGTATAAGATATTTGCATATTGAAACTCCTACCTGTTTTTTTACATAAACTTGGTAAAACTGGTACATGTAGTTTTTCCTGTAAAGCAACACACAATTCTTCCATTTCCAGTTGCTCAATATGATTTACTTGTTTATCAATGGCTTTTCTTGATTTTCCTTCATATTGATATTTCCGAATTGTTCCATTTGGAAATAGTTCAAACACCGTATATTTCTGCAATTCATCGCTTATCTCTTCGGATGTCCATAGTTTTAATCGTATTTTTATTATATCAGAAGCCGATAACAATTCCGGTGCCCATTCAAATTTGCAGTCAAGACAACCATAGTCTGGCATTGACATGTCATCCATAACAATATCACAACCACCGAGAATAATTTTCCCTTGCTCTTCCAATTCGAATGCTTGACTTGTTGGCATTCCATATAGAATTTCACATACATTACTTGATCCACATCTTGGACATTTTACTTTCATGCTTACCTCCCTTAATTTTTCAGACAACTTTTTAGCTTCATTTTACTGTTTTTCGGTTTTTCTGTTTTTCCACGGTTCATACACTTCTTTTCTGAATTCTTCAGGTGTATAATCACGATTTCCCAAGCAGCCAAACTTGCACGCTCTATGTATTACTCCATAGCGTTTCAAATCCAAGTTTACCAAAAGTCCACGGTAGGAATGATTGGTGTTAGAATATAAATAGTACAAGTCAAAGTGAGCGCTTTTCATTCCGTCGATTAGTGATACAATAAAAGTATCATATTGAAGGAGGAATTTATCATGGCAAAACATTTTGACAAACAGTTTAAACTGGATGCCGTCCAGTACTATCATGATCACCGTGAACTGGGATTGGTCGGCTGTGCATCAAATCTAGGCATCAGCCAGCAGTCTCTGTCCAGATGGCAGAAGGAGCTGCGGGAATCCGGTGATCTGAAATGCCGTGGATCCGGCAATTATTCTTCGGATGAGGCAAAAGAGATCGCCCGTCTGAAGAGAGAATTGCGTGATGCCAAGGACGCACTTGATGTGCAAAAAAAAGCCATAAACATTCTGGGCGAATAACGGAAGCTGTTTATCTCGAAGTTACCGTTAAAGCGGAAAACGCTAAAAAAGCAGGACGCCGGGTTTCTGTTTCCGGAATGTTAAAATATTTAGGCGTTTCACGGTCAGGGTATGCCGCATGGAAACGGCATATGCTATCCGATACTGCCAAACGCAGGAAACTGCTCAAGGACAAGATCAAAAAGATTTATGACAATTCTCATCAGAATTATGGTGCCCCTAAGATCACAAGGGAATTGCGTAAAACAGGGAAAAGCATTTCTGAAAGAACTGTCGGTAAATACATGAAACAAATGGGCATCAAAGCCCAATGGATCCGTCCATGGACAGTAACAACCAAGGATTCCGATTTCAGTAATGAATTGCAAAATATCCTTGATGAGCAGTTTAATCCTGAACGTCCAAATGCAGTCTGGTGTTCAGATATCACATATATCTGGACGATGGAAGGTTTTGTATATCTGACCAGCATTATGGATCTATATTCAAGAAAGATCATTGCATGGACGCTTTCCAAAACATTGGAAACATCCTGTGTGATTGAAACTATAAACAAAGCAAAAGCAAAACGCAGCACCGAATTACCTTTGATCATCCACAGTGACAGAGGCAGCCAGTATGTATCGAAAGAATATAAAAAGGCAACAGCAAAAATGAATCGAAGCTATTCCAAGAAAGCTTTTCCTCGGGACAATGCCTGTATCGAATCCTTTCATTCGCTGATAAAACGGGAATGGCTGAACTGCTTTAAGATCAGCAATTACAAACATGCATACCGCCTGGTATTTGAATACTTGGAAACGTTTTATAATACAAAACGAATTCATAGTCATTGCGATTATATGTCACCCGATGATTTTGAAAGATTGTATCAACAGGCAACTTCGGAATTGCTGGCAGGTTAGAATGAGAAAAACTCATTTTAACTTGTACTAAATCTTGACATAGGACCAATTCAAATGTGCCACCTGTCAAGGTCAAATATAAGTTCAAATCACAGCTTGCGGCTGCATTAATATTATATGTCCGTATCCAACTAGATATTCATTTTACACGATAC
>ERZ773104.5136-NODE-5136-length-10085-cov-3.677168_pt1 | contig 10085 bp, 9 predicted proteins | sample MGYA00511920_ERZ773104 | MGnify/ENA primary metagenome ERZ773104 (study PRJEB29015, sample SAMEA2737857) | human gut metagenome | biome: human gut; feature: human-associated habitat; material: faeces | place: China | collected 2012 ...
ATATATACCCTCTTTATCCTGGCTTTTCAGCTCAATTCTTCAACATAAAATGTCACCCTCGCCTGGGGACCATTTGCGGAAGGACGCAACGATATATTCACCAATCCGGTTCTGACAAAGATCGATGAAAAATACGGAAAAACTGCTGCACAGACAGCCCTTCATTTCCTCCTTCAAAATGATGTGGTTATCATTCCGAAATCTGTTCACAAAGATCGTATGCAGCAGAACTTTGACCTCTTCGATTTCACACTGACCGCAGAAGAAATGGTAGAAATTGAAGCTCTGGATGGTGGCGAAAACTTCCATTAGTAATTACAGTTTTCATATATCCTCCAACCATCGAATTATATACTCTTTTTATTTCACCAAATCTTTCCGATTTAATTAAAAATTTATAACACCATTATCAATGTACCTGCTCCTATCAAAATACAGCCAATGAGTGATTTTGCAGTAAACTGTTCATGTAAAAACACAAATGCCAATATAAGTGTGATTACCACACTCAGTTTATCTATTGGTACAACCTTTGATGCATCCCCCATTTGTAAAGCTTTATAATAGCACAGCCACGAAGCTCCTGTTGCTAATCCAGATAAGATTAAAAAAATCCAGCTTTTCTTACTGATTTCTGCCAGTCCATTCTGCGCATGAGTAAGAAAGACCATGCCCCATGCCATGATTACTACAACAATGGTTCGGATTGCAGTTGCCAGGTTGGAATTCACTCCTTCTATACCTATCTTGGCAAGAATTGAGGTTAACGCAGCAAATACCGCTGATAAAACAGCAAATATCATCCACATAATAACACCTTCTTTTCACATAAAAAAATAAGAACTGATCATTTCACCAATCTGTTCTCTTCTCCCCAAATGCAAAGTTGATCCAGTACAGTCATCAATGACTTCCCTCTTTCTGAAAGGCTGTACTCCACCTTCGGCGGGATCTGCGGATATTCCGTCCTGATAATCAGTCGGTCTTTCTCCAGCTCTTTGAGATTGGTACTGAGCGTTTTGTCGGAAATAGTTTTCAGATACCGTTTTAATTCATTGAACCGTACCGTTTCAAACTCCATCAGACAGTATAGAATAACCATCTTATGTTTGCCGGAAATCAGGGACAATGTATAGGCAAAGCCTGTATCTTCAAAATTTGCATTTTCGATATAGTTCTTTATCATAACGCTTTCTCCTTAGATAGTACCTGTCTTTTTTGTTGGTACTTGAATTTATAAATTGCCTGTATATAATTATAAGCAGGATAAATCATACTGTCAAATGAATTTCAAGTTATGAGAGCAAAACTAGTTACTGTTCACAGTAAATGACATTTACTTAGGAAAATTTCTTATCAGAAAAGGAATTTTCCTTTTTTTACCTGTAACTCAAAAATCTCTTGACATTACATCAATTCACCTTCCAATAATCAGCATGAGTCAAACAATCGTCCAGTCCAAATTTGAATCCTTTAAATTAATATTGCTTTCATTCGTATTGCCGTATATAATATTTATTATATGAAACTTATTGACACGCCGAACACCTCAAACTCCCATAAAATGATGTGAATACACCATTTTATGGGAGTTTGAGGTGTTCAAGGATTGCGGGAATCACTTCGCAATGGAGCAATCTGATTACACCAGTGAGCGGCAAAATTTACTTTTGACACTCACATCATTATTATACAAAAAAAGGAGTCTGCACGACTATGGATTATATTTCTGTAAAAGAAACTTCGAAGAAATTCCATTTATCTGAACGCCGCATACAAAAACTCTGCGAAACCAACCGGATTGAGGGTTGCAAAATGGTCAGCGGCATCTGGTTGATCCCTGCCTCGGCCACTAAACCTTCCGATGAGCGAATGACGAATTTCCCGAAAGATTCCGATTATCTCTCTTTAAAAGAATTATGTGATATACTTTCCATTTCGACCGCAACCGGGCGCAACTGGATCAAGCTTGGCAAACTTATTCCTGAATATACGGATAAAAGAAAGCCTTATTTTACAAAACAATATACCGAAAAGTTGAAAGCCGAACTGCAATCAGGCAAAAATCAATCGCTGAAAAGCAGACGTAACAAGAAATTTGTCTGTGGAAATTCTCTTTACAGCGCCTATATTTCTGAAAATTGTCAGAATATCGAACCACTGCAGCAGATTCTCCGAATTGTAACCGATGAATCCATTGCTCTTTCATCGGATGTGATTCAATATTTCATTACTGACTGTGCCCTGCATTTGCTCGCCCAAAAATATGATCTTTCTTTCAAGCATGAAAAAGCGTTGCTGAGCAGATTTTTAAAAAAAGAAATCACCCTGTCTCTATACGACGAACTGATCTATGCTTTGATTGCAGATTCCGAGCAGGCTCTGCTTTTCTGTGAAAAATATTCTCCGCTTTTTGATTTTGATTATGTATACGAACCTGCTGAAGATATTCTTGGTCTCATTTACATTTCCTGTAAAAATATCGACAGCCGCAAGGCAACCGGCTCCTACTATACGCCTACCAAAATCGTCAAAAAGCTGATTGAGAAGCTGGATATTGCATCAGATGCCAGAATTCTGGATCCCTGCTGTGGAACTGGAAATTTTTTATTGCAGCTTCCAGCACATGTTCGTTTTGACCAGATTTATGGCAATGACACCGATACAATCAGTGTAAAAATCACCCGGTTGAACATGGTTTTAAAATATGACATTCTTTCTGTCAAAACTCTGTACGAGCATATAACCGAAGCCGATTATCTTGCATCCGATTCAAAAACCTCTTATCAGTATATCATCGGCAATCCGCCATGGGGATATGAATTTTCCGAGTCGGAAAAGGAAAAGCTTCGCAAAAACTATCGGACTGCTTCCGGGAAAAATATAGAGTCTTATGATTTGTTTATTGAAAAAGCACTACGTAATTTGTCCATAAACGGACAACTCTCTTTTATTCTTCCAGAGGCAATACTTAATGTAAAGGCACATACACCGGTCCGTACTGCCATTATGGAAAGTAATTCCATCCGATATCTTAATTTTTTGGGAAATGCCTTTGATAAGGTTCAGTGTCCCTGCATTATATTGCAGCTCATTCACACCGGAAAGCCACTTTCGACAGTCGGAATGGAAGTATCCGACTGTAGTCACTGTACAACCATTCTGACAAACCGTAAAATTTCAGCCGAATATTTCAGCTTTCATACAACGGATGCTGAATATCAGCTGCTTGAAAAAATTCGGCATATTCCTAAAACAAAATTCCTTGCCGGAAACGCCGATTTTGCTTTAGGAATCGTAACCGGAAATAATAAAAAATATATTTCTTCCGTGAAAAACAAAGATAACGAAGTTATTTTAAAAGGCTCCGATATCTGTAAGTACCATACTAATCCTAACTCAAACTATATCGTGTTTAACCCACAGAATTTTCAGCAGGTAGCACCTATAGAAATGTACCGTGCGCCAGAAAAGCTTTTGTATCGTTTTATCAGCAGCCAGCTTGTCTTTGCTTATGATGATAAACAAACACTTTCTTTGAATAGCTGCAACGTGGTCATCCCCAAGCTTGAAGGACTGCATATAAAATATATTCTTGCCATCCTTAATTCCAGAATTGCACAGTTTATTTACAAAATGGAATTTCACTCCGTGAAGGTATTGCGCTCTCATATTGAAAATATTCCGATTCTGGATGTTAATGCCGACATGCAAAACAGTATCATCCAAGCTGTCGAACCACTAATTAACGGACTGCCTCCTGAGGGAGCACAAATTGCCTACGAGCAACTTGACCAATTGATTTTTAAATTATTTAATCTTACCTCTAAAGAGCAGGATATCATTAAGCATGCAGTAGACGGAGAAAACAAATTTCTGTTCTGACAAACATAAAACCAGAGATATTCCTGGCTTTCCCTATTTAACAATAGGATTGCCAGGTCTGCTCTGGTTTTTTCTTATCTCCCTTTCTTCTTAACGACATTAAGGACATCTTTTTCAGCAACCAAAAATGGTCTTAGTCCTCTTCTATCATAAAAACCTGACCTTCAAATACATCTGCTCCCGCCTGTTGCAGTAGCTCTTTCAATTGTCTCCGTAATTCTTTCATTTGTATGCCTCGTCTTCACAAAGTCTTATCTCTTATTCCCCATACAGAACACAGCCACAACCCCCGGACCTGTATGTGACCCAATCACCGTTCCAATGCAGTTAATCAGAATATTGTGGACTCCCATCTTCTTCTCCACCTGTCTTGCCACAAATTCCGCATCTTCTTTGCAGTCACCGTGTGTGATCATCACAATATCATTATCCCAACCTTCGGACTGCTTCACTGCCATATCCACGATGTGTGTCAATGCTTTCTTTCTGCCACGTTCTTTTCCAATAACCTTCAGTTCACCATGATCGTCCATGTGGATAATCGGCTTGATCTGGATCATCGTTCCAACAATAGCAGAAGCCTTTGATACTCTTCCGCCTCTATGTAAATGGAATAAATCATCAATCGTAACGTTGTGCATGATGTGAAGCTTGTTCTCCTCCACCCAGGCAGCCACTTCTTCCAGACTCTTTCCTGCATGCTTTAACTGAACAGCTTTGTACACAAGAAGCCCCTCTCCCATGCAGGCGCAGAGTGAATCAATCACGATCAGCTTCCGCTCCGGATATTCTTCCTGCAATTCTTCTGCTGCCATCCGGATACTGTTATAAGTTCCGCTAAGTCCTGACGAAAAAGCAATATATAAAATATCCTTTCCCTCTTTCAGATACGGTTCCAGTGCTTCTCTTGCCTGCTCCGGATTGATCTGAGAAGTTGTCGGCATCGACCCTGCCCTGACTTTTGCAAAAAATTCTTCCCCGGTAAGTCCAATCATATCCTCATAAGACTGTCCATCGATCAGATAAGTAAGAGGAATATACGGAACCCCAAGCTCCTCGGTCAGGTATTCCTTCGGTAAATCTACTGTACTGTCTGTCATGATCATATATTCACTCATAAGTGTGCCTCCTTCATCCCTTTAGGGATTTATATATTACTTATAATTATGTACAGTATACCCTCTTTTCCGCAAGATAGCAAAATCTTTTTCCCATGCTAAAAAAATCTTAAGTTTTTTAATAACTTTTGTCATAATCCGGTATATTTTCCTTTTTTTGTGAAATGCTAAATCTATGCAGAATCCAGGCAGTAAAATATTTCCGGGATTCCAGATTTTCTTAACTTTAAATTATCTCTGAATGGAGGATTCAATATGGAAAAACATACTGTCAGTGCTTCTCTCACCGACAATACAAAATATATGAACCGGGCTCTTCCCGTAAAAAAGAGCTTTGATATTATCGAACGAAATCTGATCATCGGCGGTCAAAATAGTGCCTTTTATTTTATTGATGGTTTCACCAAGGATGAAACCATGCTGAAACTTATGGACTCCTTCCTCAATATTTCCGCCGATGATATGCCAGAGGATGCAACTTCCTTTTCTACAAGCTGCATCCCCTATGTGGAAGTTGATATTCTCGGTGACTTTGACAGCATTTTCAAAAATCTTCTGTCCGGTGTCACCTGTCTTTTTATTGACGGCTATGAAACCGCTATTGCCATCGACTGCCGTACTTACCCGTCCCGCAGCATCGAGGAACCCGATAAAGACAAATCCCTGCGCGGTTCCCGTGATGGCTTTGTGGAAACAATCGTATTCAATACTGCCTTGATGCGCCGCCGGATCCGCGATCCGCATCTGATCATGGAAATGTATGAAGCCGGCACTTCCACACGCACCGACGTAGCTCTCTGCTATATGTCCGACCGTGTAGACCGCGAACTTCTGACCACGATCCAGAACAAACTGGAAGAAAGCAAATCCCAGGATCTGAAAATGAGTCAGCAATCTCTTGCAGAATCTCTCTTTCAGCGCAAATGGTACAATCCATTTCCAAAATACAAATTTACCGAACGTCCAGACACAGCCTGCGCCTGCCTGATGGAAGGAAAAGTGATCATCCTTACTGATACTTCCCCATCTGCACTAATCCTGCCAACCTCCATCTTTGATATGATCGAAGAGGCAAATGATTACTACTTTCCGCCAATCACCGGAATCTATCTGAAAATATCCCGTGTACTGATCTCACTGCTGACTGTCTTCATGGTTCCACTCTTTCTGCTCTTTATGCAGAACCCGGCATGGATACCGGAGATCTTCCGCTTCGTTCTGATCGAAGATACGGTCAACATCCCCCTGATCTTCCAGATCCTGATCCTGGAGCTTGCCATCGACGGACTCCGCCTCGCCGCCCTCAACACACCCAGCATGCTCAGCACACCACTCAGCGTCATCGCCGGTATCGTCATGGGTGAATTTTCTGTCGAATCCGGCTGGTTCAACAGCGAGATCATGCTCTACATGGCATTCGTTTCCATCGCCAACTACACCCAGCCCAACTTCGAACTCGGCTACGCATTAAAATTCATGCGCCTCCTGCTCCTCATCCTCACCGCCATCTTCAACCTCCCCGGATTCCTCACTGGCTGCCTCATCGTCGTCCTCTGCATCACCTTCAACAAAACCCTATCCGGCCGTAGTTACCTGAACGTAAAATTAAACTAATCCCCTGTAGCCTGCAACAAAATTGCAGGCTACACCTACATAACCTTCACCTTCCCACAACTCCCCCTTCCCACCACTACCTAAATCTCCTCAACCGGTTATCAGTCCAGCCTTGTAAAAAAACGCCTCTCTAATACAGTAAATCCGGCGACCGGGATCAAAAAAATAGTGTTCAATTCACTTATTGTGCAATGGAGATGAAACTCAAAAATTGTGGAAGCCTTTGCTGACACAATTTTCGCTCTCAGAGGTTCATCGTAATGCCCTTGCACAATGGAATTGAACACTATTTTTTTGATCCCGGTCGCCAACACAACCTATATTTTAACGCCTTTTTTTACAACCCTACTTCGTCGTACTTCCAAATCCCCCGTTTCTGACTGCTGTCGCATCGTCATCCACAGTAATTCCATACTCAACAAAAATCCCCTGCATAAAGCCTGTCCCTTTTCCAAGCTCTACCGTTTTATTCTCATTGGTATCATTCGTCAGTTTCGCAAAGATATGACCTTCATTATCAGAATAGAAATAATCGCTGTCAATAATTCCTACCGTATTATTCAGCTGCAGACGGAACTTGAATCCAAGTCCGCTTCTCGGATAGCATTTGAGCACCCAGTTTTCTTCCATTTCCACACGGATCCCTGTCGGGATCTTGATCGTCTTTCCCGGCTCGATCACAAAATCATCCGGTGCATAGAAATCATATCCTGCACTTCCTGCCGTTGCACGCTTCGGCAATTTGATTTCTTCATATAAAGCCTTGATCTGATCCTCTGTATACTGCTCACCAAAGGTATCCTTCCATCCTTCCATAAACTGTTCCAGACTTACTTTGTGAAATTTAGCAATTCTCTTCATGTAATACAATTTCTCCTTTTCCTAATGTCTCCGGTACGTTAATGACCATCTGGTTCGCGCTGCCTTTCCAGTGCAGATCCAGTTCTTTCTTCTCAACCTCGAATTCTCCGTCCACCAGAACGTCCAGATAATTTACAATATCCATATTCTTGATATCTTTCCATTCATAACCGGTGTAAAGCCAGATCGTCTTTGACGGAAATTTTTCTTTAATCTCTTTTGCCAGCATCATGACCTCATAGGCATTTGCCGAATGCAGCGGGTCGCCTCCACTGAATGTGATCCCACTGATATAATCCTTCTCCAGTTCTTCAAAAATCTCTGCCTTCGCCTTTTCATCGAAGAAAAGCCCACCATTCGGATCCCAGGTCACCGGATTGTGGCATTCCTTACAGCAATGGTCACATCCTGCAACCCAGAGGACAACCCGCAGACCATCCCCGTTGAGCATATCATCTTTTGTTATATTATGGTAACGCATTTACATACTTTTCCTTTCCGCAATTTCTGCCATCTTGGCATCATTGAGTCTGGTATCTCCCTTGACTCTCGAATAAGACAGATATCCGTTCATACGGTCAATCTTCGTCAGATTCTTACTTCCACATACCGGACACACATCCATAGACAGCTCTTCATGACCACAGTCATCACAGTAGGCAAGTGACAGATTAACGCCCTCATAAAATCCCATATCCATTGCACGGCGTACCAGTGATTTGATAGCCTCTTTGTTATAATTGATCGGGTATTTTACATACTGGATCTTTCCACCGTTACACAGATCCCAGAAACGGTTTTCCAGATCCTGCTTTTCGATCGGTGTAATATCCTCGGTTACATGACAGTGAAAACTGTTGCTCACATATGCCCTGTCCGATACATTTTCCACGATTCCATATTTCTTACGGAACTGCTGTACCTGCACACCACACAGATTCTCAGCCGGTGTTCCGTAAATCGCATACAGATAGCCGTCTTCTTTTTTAAATTCATTGACCTTCATGTTGATATATTCCATGGTCTTGATGGCAAATGCTCCATCCTCTACCAGGGACTTTTTATTATAAAGCTGCTGGAATTCATTGAGCGCCGTAATTCCAAAGGAAGCGGTTGCCGATTTCAGCACCGGTTTAATCTTGTCATGGATCTTCAGATGTCCGCCATAGAAACCACCCTCACAGTAAGCAAGCGGATTCGTAGAAGCACGCAGCTCTCCGAGGTATTCGTAAGTACGGATATGAAGCTTCCGGATCAGTTCCAGGTAATAATCCAGTACTTCAAAGAAATCTCGGTTCTCCTGTCTGGATTTGGCAAGGATCATCGGAAGATGGAGACTGACCGCACCGATGTTGAACCTTCCGACAAATACCGGCTCATCCTTTTCGTCCACCGGATTCATACCGCCTCTTTCATACCATGGAGATAAGAATGCACGGCATCCCATCGGACTGATGACCTTTCCGTAGCGCTTGTAAATACTCGGCACATAGCCTTTTCCGGTAAGGCTGAGCCAGTCCGGATACATAGTCTTTCTGGAGCACTCAATTCCGGCTTCAAAAAGATCTTCTCCCGGCTTTCCAGGTCCATGTAAATTTTCATCATAAAGGAACACGATTTTCGGGAAAAGTACCGGTTTTTTATGTCCCGGCTTTCCCTGTCCTCCTGCTCTTACTTCCAGCATCGTCTTTGTGACAAGCTTTCCGTATTCGCTGATATCGGTTCCGCTGGTCATGGTAATAAATGGATAGTCTCCACGGCTTGAGGATACGGAGTTGAACTTATACTCCCATCCCTGGAATCCCTGCTCCATCTCTTTTTCCAGATCCTTCCAGGCAATCTCCTGTGCTACTTCTTCCGAAAGTCCAAGGCTTCTGTATTTGTTCAGATGATTTTCATGGGAACGCTTCGCATAAGGCTCCAGGATCTCATCTACGCTCGGCACGGTAAATCCTCCGTACTGCTGGCTTGCCGCACTCAGTACGATATCTCCGATCACATCAAATGCCGTATCCAGTGTCTTTGGCTCATTGTACCACAGATTTCCCATCTCAAATCCACCGGTCAGTACGCTTTTCACATCAAAGAGACAACAATTCATCGTATCTCTTCGGGCTGACATATCATGGATATAAATATATCCTTCCCGGATTGCCTGTAATTCTTCCACCGTCAGGAAAAATTTCTTATATAATTCTTTGTTCAGCTCATTGAAGATCAGGCTTCGCTTGGTCGATACCAGCGCACTGTCTGTATTACTGTTCTCTTTGTCCCCGATATACATGATCGACTGGCTTTTCTTATAAACCTCGTCAAGCATCTGCACAAAATCCTGCTTGTAATTCCGATAGTCCCGGTAACTTTTTGCCACGATCGGATTCACTTTCTCAAGCGCTCCCTCTACAATATTGTGCATTTCCGGAATCTGGATCTCATGCATTCCGAGTTCTTCTACCTTTTCTTCTACAAAATGACAGATAAAATCAATATCTTTCTGTGAAAATTTGATCAGTGCACGATATGCAGACTTATTGACTGCCACAACGACTTTTTGCACGTTAAATTCTTCTTTTGTCCCGTCTTTTTTTACAACTTTCACATTGTTTA
>ERZ773104.5149-NODE-5149-length-10043-cov-21.992191_pt1 | contig 10043 bp, 8 predicted proteins | sample MGYA00511920_ERZ773104 | MGnify/ENA primary metagenome ERZ773104 (study PRJEB29015, sample SAMEA2737857) | human gut metagenome | biome: human gut; feature: human-associated habitat; material: faeces | place: China | collected 2012 ...
TGTCTGTCTGTCTGTCTGTCTGTCTGTCTGTCTGTCTGTCTGTCAAGATTGTGTTACCTGTTTCGGCAAATGTCAACAACTGATCTCGATAAAATTCATATTGTTTATTTCGTAATTCTATTTCCGCAGGTAATCCAATATTAAGATTCGAGCAAATTGATTCAAAATTGTCTAGCACATTTGCAAAACGTTCCTGTACCTCTAATGGTGGAAGCGGAATCTCTATGTTTTCTATTGATGGGACATTAGAGTGAACCACTTTGCTTTTTATTTTTCCTTTACTTTTTTGCAATCTCGCGTTATATGTCGAAAGAACATAAGAAAGATACTTAGGATTTTGTTTATGTTTCATAACAACAATATCACCACCAGCCAAACACTTTTCATGTCCTATATAAGCAATAGACTTTGCAATATCTTCAACACTTTCACCGGTAATAGCAAATAAAATATCTCCATGTTCAAAATACTTTGGCGATGAAACATATTCTAATTTTGTATGAGATATACACTTTTCAAACCACGTATTATAAGTAGTGTATATTTCTCCATATCTAACACAAGGAATCCCCTCAGATGTCACTTGGTCACGTTTAATTCCTGAACCACGATACATCTCGGTCGCAATATCTTTTAATTTGACAATTGGAATTTGCGTATCTACTGATAACATTGTATCCCGATAATATTCATACTGCTTTTTTCTGGCTGTAAGCTCGGCTGTAAGCTCGGCTGTAAGCTCGGCTGTAAGCTCGGTGAAATTGTCTAGAATGCGGACAATTTCACGTTGTATTGGCAATGGTGGAACAGGTATTTGAATATTTCCCATTACATTACTCATAAGCTTAGGATTCCCCATGCCACGTCTTACATATTTAGGTGCTTCTACTTTCAATACATGATAGAGATACTTTATCATACAATCTGAATTTATAACTTGAAGCAATCCACAGACATTTGTTACATTGAATTTTCCTTCTCTATAAAAGACCGTTCCGGCATTTGCCCCATCAGTCGTCCACGTTAGATATTCACCATCATAAGCATAAGTATTGATTTTTCCCAATTCACCATTATTTTCGGTTTGCGACGAATACACTGGATAATCTCCCACATTATTACTAATATCCTCTTTCGATATTACAATTCCTCTGCTTATACAACAAAGTTCTGATATCTTCTTTGATTGAACTCCATCTGGACACATCTCAGCAATCAGTTCATCTAATTTACTCATTTCCACCTTCACCTCCCTGCAACATTTTCTTTACTTCTTTATCAAAATCCGAAACAATTTTCTGTGTTTTATTAAATTCAACATATTCTGAAACAGCTTTTCTATCTGCTGTCTTCTTTGAGATTCTACCTTTGCCTTCCAGAACATCATATTTTCTAAATGCTAAAAATTCATTAATACTGGCTGCAAATTCCGTCATAGTAAATGTGTTTTCTCTCTCTATCAAATCTTCTATGTAATCAAAATATCCCGTGACAGCTCGTTCCAACTGACGAATCTGTTTCTCATCAAGATAATTCTTTGCAATCGTAACATCTGATTTTAAGATTCTTCCATCAGGAGAATTTTTCCATGTAGTTAATCCCATATGTTCTTTGGTATGGTCTGCTTTTGTGTCAATGATTTCTGCAGCAGTTTGTCCGGTAATTGCGTAATGAAACTTGTTTTGAACCATTGCATAAAAATCATGTGTTGTTTGAGAATCTTTGTCATAGTCAATACTGCACTCTGCAAATATGTCTGTTATCTGCTGCCATATTCTTCGTTCGCTTGCTCGGATAGAACGTACTCGTTCCAACAGTTCTTTAAAATAATCTTTACCAAACGCTGTTTTTCCCTGCTTCAAGCGTTCATCATCCATCGCAAAACCTTTTATCATATATTCCTTCAGAATCCCTGTTGCCCATATTCTAAAGTTTGTTGCTTTTCTTGAATTAACACGATATCCAACTGAAATAATTGCATCAAGGTTGTAGAACTCCATATTTCTTTTTATATCCCTTGAGCCTTCTTGTTGAACTATTTCCATTTTGGAAACAGTTGAAATTTCATTTAATTCACCCTCTGCATAAATATTTGCAAGATGCTTACTTATTGCTGGAACACCAACACCGAACAATTCAGCCATAGCTTTTTGTGTCAGCCAAATTGTTTCATCTTTTATTACGGCATTAACGGAAACATTTTCTTCAGGAGTATTATAAATCAAAAATTGTAATTCTTTATCCATAGTTACCCCTCTATTTCCGCAATAATTGCATCTATTTCAGAACGTAGTCTATCTATATTCTTCACTGTTTTCTTTATTTCTGCATTTAAAACATCAATATCAATAACCTCTCTTGTATCTTTCTTTTCCACATAAGAGCTTACAGATAAATCATAATTGCCTTCAGCTATTTTTTCATTATCAACATTTTGGGAAACATATTCTTTTTCTTCCTTACTATCAAATAGCTGCATGATGGCATCAATATGTTCCTGTGACAATACATTATTATTTGTCTCTTTTTTATAAAATTCTTCTCCACTTGCATCTATAAACTGAATTTTCGTGTCTGTTTTATGTTTTGAAAGCACCAGTATATTTACCGCTATGGATGTACCATAAAATAAATTTGGTGCAAGTGAAATAACTGTTTCAACAAAATTATTGTCAACTAAATACTTTCTAATCTTCTGTTCTGCTCCTCCTCGATAAAATATACCAGGAAAACACACAATAGCTGCCCGCCCTCTACCAGAAAGATAGCTAAGGCAATGCAGAACAAATGCAAAATCTGCCTTAGATTTCGGAGCAAGCACTCCTGCAGGTGCAAAGCGATCATCGTTAATCAGTGTTGGATCATCACTACCAATCCAGTTTATAGAATAAGGTGGATTAGACACAATTGCATCAAAAGGTTTTTCATCTCCAAATTGTGGGGCAGTAAGGGTATTTCCCAATGCAATATTAAACTTATCATAATTGACATTGTGCAAAAACATATTCATACGAGCAAGATTATATGTTGTATGGTTTATCTCCTGGCCAAAAAAGCCTTCCTGAATCACATGGTTATCAAATTGTTTCTTTGCTTGCAATAATAACGAACCAGAACCTGCTGCTGGATCATAAATCTTGTTAATTGTAGTTAGACCATGTGTCGCTAGTTTTGCTATCAATTTTGATACGCTTTGAGGCGTAAAAAATTCTCCGCCTGACTTACCAGCATTTGCAGCATAATTTGAAATCAAATATTCATATGCATCTCCAAATAAATCTATCTGATTATCCTCAAAGTTTCCAAAATCAAGTCCTTCAATGCCTTTAATAACCGCTGCCAAACGTGCATTTTTATCTTTTACTGTATTTCCCAATCGGTTGCTCGTAGTATCAAAATCAGCAAATAACCCTTTAATATCTTTTTCTGAAGGATAACCACTTGCCGAATTTTCAATAGCATCAAATATCGCTTTCAAATCTGTATTCAAACTTTCATTTGTATTTGCATTTTTAGCGATATTAGAAAATAATTGGCTGGGATAAATAAAATACCCCTTCGTTTTAATTGCATCGTCTATAATTTCTTTTGTAATGATTTTATCATCTAACTCTGCATAGTTTACACTTTCATCTCCACCTTCAATATAATTTGAAAAATTTTCACTGATAAAACGATAAAAAAGTGTTCCTAGTACATATTGCTTGAAATCCCATCCGTCTACAGAACCACGAACTTCATTTGCTATTTTCCATATTTGAGATTGTAATTCTGATCTTTGTGCCGCACTTGACATACCGATACCTCCAATGTTATATTAACCTCTATATAAGAGTCTTTATTCAAAAAAATCTGTAACCATTCAAATCCGAACAGTTACAGGATATTATACCACATTATAGCCAAAATCGAAAGTAAAGATCAATGTCCAAAAACATAACTTTTTCGTTACTTCTCCGTTGTTATCATCTCATTTTATCTTTGTGTAACTTTCTTACCAACACCTCTGTTTCCTCAATCCTCCTCTCCAACTGTTCCAGCGTTCCCACTCGGTTCTCCGCTTTTATCTCCTCCTGCACGCTCTCCACACTATACTGCTCTTTCGTCACAAGATTCTGATATGCCACCAGCCTATAATTATATCCCTCATTCCGATAATCTGAGAACACTGGTGCCACTTCTCCCTTACTCGTCTGCCACCTCATCAATCTTGGAAACCAACAGATTCCATCCACTATCAACTCCTTGAACGAATTAAGCAACTCTCCTAATGCAGTTAGGAGACCTCGGAAGCTATTGCCTGCTTGAATTTCCCTCTTTCCCTCTACGGCATTGGCATATTCCTCTATCAATGGAGATAATGGCATATAGGAAGCAATATACTGTTTCAGGTTAGATAGACTTTCCTTAAACTTCTCAAGCTTTGAAGCTTCTTCCTCATACTCATATAATTGCGATTTCATAATGGTAATCTGATAATCTAATTCCTCTGCTTGTGCCTCCTTGCTGCTAATATCTTTATTTATTTCATCCAGCTTCTCTTTTTGTGTTTTACTCACTTCCTTATATGCCAGTTTCTTTGCAAATAAATCTAGATCTGAATCCTTGACCTGCTCCTGCAATTCTTCCAAACGCTCAGTTTCTTTGACAACTTTATATTCCATAACCGACAAATCATGATTCCGTCCCAGCTTTTTCTCAGCAAGTTCTTCCTTCACATTGAACTTGAAACACGAACCTGCTTCTTCCCTTAGTTTATCCTGTAATATTACAGATAAACTTTCCGGAGTGAATACATTACGCTTGGACACCTTCTTTGCCAGTCCTTTTTTAGCACCTTCCCATACCGGAACTCCTACCACATGCATATGAGGACTTGCCTCGTCAAAGTGTATCACTGCATTTGCCACTTTGAAATTCGGAAGAAATCTTTCCATTGTGGATAACAGATAAGCATACACATTGTACATCTTTTCCTTTTTATCCGTATGTTCTTCCCAGAACTCCTTATCCCCACATTGAAAGATAATTTCAACTGCCATATCCTGATTCAGATTGGCTACATGTTCAAAGTAATCCTCTATCCGTCTGTCAGCCCGCTTTTGCTTTTGATTATATTGTTGTACCGCTTCGTCAAATTCCTGATGATAGACATTTTTCACATCCTGATACAAATCTTCCGTTCCCCTCAAAAGCAAAATATTGTCGGAACTGTATTCCGGCGATTTATACTTTCGCAAATTGTGTTTTGCTACTCCAAGCAATTTACTCTTACTTGTTATGGCACTCTTTCCATTGCTAATGTGTGCCGAGTAAGAAACATTACCCATAGGCACCTCTCCTTCCTTCTTAAATCAGATTTCCCACTCGCTTATCATCTTGGCTTTGCCATAGATGATAACCCCCTAGCACTTTTGTCAAATCCAATGTTCCATTGTCTCTGCCAAAAATGCGGGGCTCTCCGAGGGGTTTATCTTGCTACCGCAAGAGTTTAATAATCCGTACTTTTAATAACAGCAGATTCTAAATTCTTCTACAATTTAGAATCCGCTTTCTCTACTTTACAAATTCTTAAACTCTTTTCTCAGGCATAATCCATGTCCAGAAAGCTGTTCCATCTTCCTGCTTTCCTTTACCCGAGACAATCCCTAATTTCTTCTTAGCAGATAATAAAGTATTTCTCTTAATTCCCCTATGAGATGCTTCCTCGATAATGTCATTTGATGCAATCTCACTAGCACTTCCAAAAAACTCCTTTATAAATTCCACTGCTACATCCAACTTTTTCTTACCTCTGCCTTCATTTCCCATCAATAATTCATCAATGGTAATGTCATAAGGTCCGATACAAGTCATCCCTCTATCTTCTGTCATCTCAAATCCAATGGCATCTCCTGCCGGTGCTAAAGAGGATTTATCCTGTGCCATAATGCGAATATTCGGTTTATCCCGAAGTCTTGCAACTAAGAGAACACTTCTCGCTGTTGCTTGAATATCAATAGAACCAAGTCCCCTATAAGTTGATTTGCTTCCAGATGCTTTATTCATGTGACCAATCAAAATCACTGCACATTGATACTTTTCTGCAATCATTCCAAGCTTCTTTAATACCGGACGAATCTCATTTGCCCGATGCATATCTACTGTTGCTCCAATATATGCCTGAATCGGATCTAGAATAATCAGTTTTGCATTTGTCTCTACAATTGCCTGCTCTAACCTTTCATCCGTCATGCTAAGTTCTTTTTCTGTTTCATCAATTACTCGAATCATAGAACAATCTGCTCCATTTTGTTCCAGTCTCGGCTTAATCGTATCGTCAATTCCATCTTCTGCGGTCTGGTAAATAATATGAATTGGTTCATAAGGTCTATCATCATCACAGGGAAGTGGTAGACCTTTACTCAACATTGCTGCTAATTTTAGTACTAATGTTGTTTTCCCCTCTCCTGGATCTCCCTCAATAACTGTAATCTTTCCATATGGAATATAGGGATACCATAACCAGCTCACCTCTTTTGAAACTACTTCTTCCATGTGAATTAGCTTCAATTCTACTTTCTGTTCTTCGTTCATTGCTTTTTCCTCCTAAATTTTGTGTTGTCGGTATTAGGAGCCAATGGTATAATCATCTTGTTACATATGATAACGAGTGGCTCCGCTACTCTTATCCAAGTCCGAAGCTCTGCAAAGCCTCGGACTTTTCTTTTTTATCATCTGAATGTCTATTAGCACATCTTCATCACCACCTTTTCTTTTTATCTGTCATACTGCTTGTGATTCATTTCTGAAATATCCAGTCTCTTCCCAAACTCTTTTATCTGAACAGTAATAACTATATTCCGACGAATCAGCAATCTTTATTGCTGTCCCAAATTTGAGAATTCCTTGTTGAAGTCCAACCCTTACATACTGTGCATCCTTCCCAATTGCTGCTGCAATTTCCTTTATTGGTACATTCCGTCCTGTAAAAGCTGGTAAATCAACCTTATAGATTACTTCCGGCATCTCTACCACCTCCCTTGTTATAGAGCATTATTTGCTCTGTTGTGTTTTGTATTATACAGACCTTTTATTGCTCTGTCAATAGTTTATAATTTGATGTTGACTATTTAATTTTAATATGTTACTTTAACTTATACAGGAGGTTGATATCATGAATACAGGTAAAAAAATTAAATTAATCCGAACTTTTCGTGGATTAACACAGAAAGAGCTTGGAGAAGCGTGTGGCATACACGAGGTAGCCATTCGCAAGTATGAATTAGGGAAGAATATTCCAAAACCAGAACAACTACGTAAAATTGCAGAAGCTTTGAATGTTAATGTAAATGCACTAGTGGAATTTGATATTGAAGCTGATGGAGACGTATTACCATTACTCTTTGCAATTGATGAAGTATTTGATATTTCATTAAAAGAAGTCGATGGAGAACCTGGTATGTTTTTTAATAACAAAAGTCTCATTCAATTTTTAAAAGACTGGCAGGCTATGAAAGAGTTACTCGCATCCGGAAGCCAGACCGCAGACAATTATGAGATATGGAAAACCATACGTCCAAGTGTTACAAAAGTAGTCCATGAGGATTAAGTATTTATCTGTTCGCTTATCAGCTTGCTGAATTTAAAGCGAAAGGAATGGTGCTTATGAAGTTACCCAACGGATACGGAAGCGTTGTAAAACTTTCCGGAAAAAGAAGAAAGCCTTATCAGGTCAGAAAGACAACAGGCTGGCACTACGATAAGGAAAAGGACAGACAAGTTCAGGATATGATTACAGTTGGATACGCTGCTACAAGAGCTGAAGGCTTACAGATGCTTGCAGAGTACAACAATAATCCATTCGATACAAAAGCTGCCAAGATGACCTTCTCTGATGTATATGAAGAATGGTCCAAGCGTAAGTATCCTACTGTATCCGAATCCAATGTCAAAGGATATACCGCATCCTATAAAGCCTGCGGTACCCTCTACAACAAAGTTTTTAAGGATATTCGATTAGTGGATTTGCAAAATGTCATTGATACCTGTGGTAAGAATTATCCTACTCTCAGGAAAATCAAAGTGCTTTTCAATCAGCTTTACGATTACGCCTTGAAAAACGATATTTGCAACAAAGATTATTCCAGTTTTGTGGATGTAGCACAGTACAAAGACCGCAACCCGAATAAGTATGACAGAAACAAATTTGAAAAGGATGAAATTGAGAGAATCTGGGAACAGAAAGATGATAAGTATTATCAGATTGTTCTGATGCTTCTCTACAACGGAGTCAGAATTTCAGAATTGCTTGATTTGAAAAAGGAACATGTTCACCTCGATGAACAGTACTTTGATGTAATCAGCAGTAAAACAGAAAACGGCATCCGAAAAGTGCCGATTGCCGACAAGGTTCTTCCCTTCTACAAAAGTTGGTACGAATCCACCCCCGACTGTGCATACTTGCTGCATACGGAAGACGGTAAGCATTTTACCTACAGAAACTACTATGACAGCTACTTTCATCCATTAATGGAGCAGTTAAAGATTAACCGCACACCGCACTGTTGCAGACACACATGCGTGTCCATGTTGGCAGAAGCTGGCGTAGATCAGACGATTATTAAGAAGATCGTGGGGCACTCCGGAGCTATGACACTTACAGAAAAGGTATATACCCACTTTGATATTAAGGAGTTAGTAGATGCGATTAATCGAATTTAGCAATCAATCGGTGTCATTCGCAGATTGCAAAGCAATCTTGCTCATGTTGCGCTGGCGCGCTATATCATCCAGCAAATATATTTCGATTGATGCAAGCATCATCTCAATATATTCACTGTCTGCTGCACCGCTTGTAGTAATCGAGTAGGAGGCGGTGACTAACCGCCGTCCTCTCACACCACCGTGCGTACCGTTCGGTACACGGCGGTTTCAATAGTTGACGTGCACAGACTGATAGGCTGTGGCTAAATCGTAAAAGCCACTGTTTATCAGTCTTTCTTTATTCAGCGCCCAAATCACAGCTTTGTTATTACTGATATACCAATACTTTCTGCGACTGTTTGCTATTGTTGCCGCATAGTGTTCTGGAATTCCCAGCTTGACTAGATTCTTATATTTCGTTCTCGGTTTCTTCCACTGTTTCCATATACACATACGTATTCTGTGATAGAGCCATCCATTGATGTCATCTATGTTGTTCTTCATACTTGCAATTCCGTAGTAGTTAAGCCATCCCCTCGCATACACCTTGATTTTCTCAAGGCTTAGCTTGATTGACTGCCATCGTTTACGGGAAGATAACTCTTTCAGTCTAGACTTGAACTTCTTCCATGACTTCAGATGAACTCTGACATAAATGCCTTTTCCGTTCCTTCCCAATGCAAAGCCAAGGAATTTAAAATTTCGGATTGCAAACACGCTGACAGTACGGCTCTTTTCTCGGTTGACTGTAAGTTTCAGCCTCTCCTCAAGATATTTTGTACTGCTTTCCAAGAGTCTCTCTGATGCTCGCTTGCTCTTTGCAAGAAGCACGATGTCATCTGCATATCTTATGCATGGAACACCTCTTTTCAGGAATTCCTGGTCGAACTCATTGAGGTAGACATTTGCCAGCAATGGTGATAGGTTTCCACCTTGTGGTGAGCCTTCCTCTGTGTCAATGACCACTCCGTTTTCCATTACACCGCTCTTCAAATAGCGCTTTATCAACTGTACTACACGTTCATCTTTTACATTCTTCCGGAGAAGATTGATGAGAATTTCGTGATTAAGAGTATCGAAGTACTTTGACAAGTCAAGGACTACAGCAAATGTATAGCCTTGTTCTGCATACTCCTTAACCTTAAGTATTGCATCTTTTGCACTTCTGTTCGGACGATAGCCATAGCTACCATCTGCAAACAGCGGTTCATAGATTGGCACTAACTGTTGGGTTATTGCCTGTTGAAGTGTACGGTCTACCACTGTTGGTATGCCAAGCTTTCGCACACCACCATCTGGTTTGGGAATCTCAACTCGTCTTACTGGAGACGGAGTATACTTTCCACGATAAATGCGGT
>ERZ773104.5160-NODE-5160-length-10032-cov-3.002907_pt1 | contig 10032 bp, 9 predicted proteins | sample MGYA00511920_ERZ773104 | MGnify/ENA primary metagenome ERZ773104 (study PRJEB29015, sample SAMEA2737857) | human gut metagenome | biome: human gut; feature: human-associated habitat; material: faeces | place: China | collected 2012 ...
AGGTTCATATCCTGGGGATCACCCCCGCTTGCGCGGGGAATACACTAAAAGAATCCCTTATTTACAGCATTTTTCCACTCTCTGCCGCTAAATTTCATTTAGTTTCTCATATACTTGAAATGTCGTAATACAATCACTTAATGCCCTATGTTCCTCCTCAACTTTTATCTGGAAATAGTCTGCTAGTGCATGCAGCTTATAATCATCAATATCATCGATTCGTCTTCTCGCAAGATCTAATGTATCTTTTGCCGGATTTTTTAGATTCATACGATTGGTCTTTCGACAAGCTTCCTTTAAAAAGCTGCGATCAAATGCGATGTTATGACCCACTATTGTACTTTGTCCAATAAATTCACAAAACTTCTCTATCGCTGAAGAAAGAACCATCCCCTTTTCCTCAAGAATCTCCTCTGTAATCCCCGTAAGTTCAGTAATTACTTTTGGAACACCTTTTTCTGCTTTCACTAGAATCTCCAATTGGTCTGCAATTTTGTGGTTAATGATTCTAATCGCCGCCAACTCAATAATCTCATCTGATGAACTATTTAATCCTGTTGTCTCTAAATCAATTACCACATAACCTTCATGTCGTTCTTTATATGTTTGAGATTGCTTTTTCTTAAGCAACATCTGTTGTACTTCTGCCCGACTTGAACGCGCTTTTGTTTCACATCGTCCCTGCTCTGGCCGCATAACCAATTGTATTCCATCAAAATCCACAGGTTTCCAGGATGAGTTGTGCACACAGAATTCCATTCCCTGTTCATTATTAGTACTATATACCATTGTTGCCCGTCCCTGCGACAGATTCTCACAGATTCGCGTCCAAAGCATTTCTCGAATTCTTGCGCTCACCTTTCCAACATATACTCCTGTATTGATCTCCATAAGCCACTTCGTAAGATCTCCGCGCAATTTAGGTGGGCAATCAGTCAGCGTTACAACTACCATTATTCACCTTCTTCAAGATCGTCTCCATACGAATGCCCATTCTCAACTTCCCCGACTTTGTTATCCCACAAATATACTGCATCTGAATCCTCTGCTTCTCCTTCTTTGGCAAACAAAGATTTGATATCATGCACCATTTGTTTCAGAATATTCATTTTTACCATTTTATCTCTGGTTTTTCTCCGCATTACAGACGGAATTTCTTCCTTGGAAATCGTTGCAGCCACCTCAAACGCTAACGGAATCGTGATATCTGCCTTATATAAATCTGCAATATCATATACAAATGAGTTTTCATGTCCAACATGTACAAATCCCAATCCCGGAGAGCACCCTAACGCAGCAATTACCGCATGTGCCAAGCCATAAAGACATGCATGGCCGGCAGATAATGCCTGGTTAACAGAATCTCCACTTGTAAAATCATCTGGATCGTATTCACGCCCATTCCAAGGCACATTCCACTCTTTTGATGCTTTTTTATATACGGCGCGAATTCGCGCTCCCTCCCGTCCTCTTAACTGCTGAAGTGTAAGGCGGGAAACATCTTCTTTGGGAAATCGCATGGAATACATCTGCCTCACAATATTTAAATGCATTCTTGTATTACCGACTAATTCTGCCTGTCTCTGCAATAAAGCTGCACGGTGGGTAAGTGGGCGGCCCGATGCGTAATAACGCACCCCATGTTCTCCCACCCATATCACTGTGACCCCAGCGTCTCCGATTAACTCCATTGCCCGATGAGTAATCTTTGTTCCAGGTCCCAGCATAATCACACTGATTGCTGCTGCCGGTACAAAAACGGTTCCTCTATCATCTGCGACTGTAATTGCACTATCCTGTCGATTTAGGACACATCTTTCCAGATAAAGGAACGTCAGACGATCTGCAACCTGCGGCAGCATCTGGATTTCCGGCCGTATCATTCCAGGAATATTTGTCATACTGTTCCCTTCTCCATATGTACCAATGTCATAAGACCTACTCCATATGCCTTTTCACGTCCAATACCGTCTATCAGCATTTTTCGTACTTTCTCTTCATCCACTATTTTTAAAATACCTTCATATGTTACAGACAGCATACTAACCTGATTCTTTCCAGAAGCCTTATTAAAATGGTACCATTTAGATTCCCTAATCTCAAAAGAATCTTCACTCACTGCAAAACCATGCAGTTTACCCTGTTTTATAAGCCATTTTCGCTGATTATCTGCTGTAGTATGTGCACAAATTCTACCTCTTTGATCCTTTCCCACAGCTTTCTGGTATGTTGGATTTGCCGTCAAACGAAAATGCCACCATGTATCAGCTTTGATTTTTTCCAGAAAAGGATCATACTCTTTTGTCACACATTCTTCACCTTCTGGTGCAAATTGACTTACTGCTTCGGAGAGATCCGGTTTTTCCCGGCTTAGAATAAGCAAATAATACTTACTATTAAGCCGATCGATTCTCCATAGCTTTCTATGACGAACTGCTTCTGTCATATCAAACGAAGCCTCAACGGCTCCATGAAACAGGTTTGGCGAGCTCAATGCCCGCAATGTTTTCCTTTTAGTCACATCCAATGTCATTCTGCTTAAATACAAACCAATCACCCCAATTCTGCCATTGGATCATGGCATTGAAGCGGTTCTCGCACCGCCCGATATTTCTCCGTCACTTTTCGAAACGTATATTTTCTGTGCTCTGGATTGTAGGATATCGGAAGATCCTTAACAATATTTCCGTCTTCTCCTTCTTTTGCATCCATTACTATGCGTACTGTTTCAGTTGATTCATTCCGAAATGCTTCTTCAAGCAAAGCTTCTTCCAATTCCAATTTTCTGATACCAAGGCATAATCTTCCGGTCGGCGGACACGATCTTCGTCCCAGATATAACGGAAACACTGGATTCAATAATGCATATTCGATCTTTTTCAAAAGTTCTTCATCCACACTTTCAAAACCTACCAGAAATTCTGCATCCGCAAGATAATAGCGATTTGTGACATATGGTTCTCCCTTTTTTGGTCGTACCATGTGAAAATCACGCACAAAATGCCCCTCTTTATCCACACGCACACCAAATCGCAGTGTTGCTAACTGGCTCACCATATCATCATCATCTCTCTTAATTCCAAGTGCTGCACAGATAAGTCCGATCACCCCGCTTTTACTGGGTTCCCGCCCTGTCCGACGAATATCAAACTTTGAATCAATTCCCCATGATTGAAGTGGTGCTGCCAACCGAAGCAACAATGTACTCATTATTTCGTCACCTCTTCCAGAGCATTCAAAACCTGTTTTTCTAGTTCATCTAATAATTTTGTCAGATTCATTGTTGTCGCAAGCGACTCCAACTCTCTTCCCACTGCAAATGCCATTTCCGGCTCATTTACATAATCTTCATAAGATTCTTTTGCATAATCAACCAATGCCTTTATTGACTGCTCCACATATCCACCCTTTGTGGTAACTGGTTTTTCAAAAGCGCCTGCCATATTAACCGGCTGATCTCTGCGAACCGTCACATAAACAGCATCCGGACGTGTTCTGTTTGCAAATGTATTTTGTTTTCCTGTCGGCATACTGGTGATAAATGCCTCTGCAAAATTTTTAACCGCTTTCGGAGTATCTCCTCCCAAATAGTTTGCAAGTTCTGCCGCATTCACAGTCGCATAACGATATAAGGTAGATGAATTATACTCTACTGTACCAAGATGTCCTGCCCCGGAATTATCTTCCGATGTACAATCATCAACAGCTGTAAAGTAATCATACTCATTATGTACAGCATGTGTTGATATGGCATGGGCCACTTGTGCCGTTGCGTCGTAATTCAAGGATGGTTCATCTGCCACCATGCGGCCAAACAAAGCAAGATCAACTGACGGGTAGTTTTTTAATGCCTCCTGCAATTCTTTTTTATCCTCTTTTTCAAATTTTCCATCCGGATGAGCAATTGCCAGTTCTGCCAATTTTTCAATTTGTTTTGCACTAATAAAAAACAGAGCTCCTGTTTCTGCTTTTCCATTTTTTTCTGTTAATTTAATTCCGGCTGCTTCTAATACCTTTTTTGCCAATTTTTCAGCACTCTGAATTTCCGAATCCAACTCAGATATTTTCTTTGCAAGCAGATCTACAATTTTCTTTGTTCGAATTCCCTTTTCTTCTTCTGTATACATATCAGCAAACATAAGGCGCATTGCACGTTTCCAGGATTGACTTGAAACTCTTGCTCTGGTTACACCACCATAAATCGCTGTCTTGGGGCTGCCTGTATCATCACGATTTACGCAGCTCGGCGGAAGTGTTTGAATTACATGAAGATCAATATACAAATTTTTACTCATTTTCTTTTTCCTCCTCTTCCTGTTTTACTACTCGATAAAAATCCTGTCCCCAGCGAAGCTTAACCTTCTGGGCACCATTCTCCGTTTGAAATTGATATAGGTCATATGCTAGCTGAATATAATCCATCGGCACTCCCTTTGCCCGCAGAAGCTGCACTAATCCTCGAAGATAATACGCACATTCTTCAATATCCGCCGATGTTGCAAAAACGGTAAATCGTTTTCGAATTCGTGTCAGTTCTGATTCATCCTGCAAAGCCGCCAATTTTCTAACTGCCTTTCCTAATGGTTGCTGTTCGCTATGCATGTTTTTTTGGTGAATATCACTTCCCTGCTGATGCAGAGCATACATACATAACGAAAGAGATACCGCCCACTCAGCCCAACTAGGCTCTCCATTTCTGCTCATCAATTCTTCCGGAAATCTGTTAAATAAAAGTTCCCACATTTCTGGAACCTCTCCGGGCTTTTTCCCGATTCCATGACGAAGCTGTGCCAATTCTCCTTTGACGCGTGCATCATTTGGCTCATTCTCCCATTGTTTCAGGCGCATGGCCATATACTTTCTGACCATCTGTCCCTGGTTTCCCATATAATCCCTCCTTGCTACTGCTCAAAGCATTTTTTCAATGACACCTTAAATATATTAAAAGCGCTTGAAGATGAATAATAAACTTTTCTTTCAACTCCATCCTTTTTTTCTTGTATTTCCCGCCCAACAAAAGCCTTATCTCCTGCTTGTTCAACATAGTTCATCCCAAGCTTTTCCGCTATCCGATATGCCTGAACTCTCCAGTCGTTTCGAATGTTCTCATAATATTCAGAATCACTCTCACCTATCGGATCCAATTCCTTTAACCATCTGCGGAATGGTATATCTATCTGGTAAAAGTACTCTTCTTTTCCATATTGAGTTTTTTCACCTGAACAGTCTCCTGCTGCCTTCTTTAAGTCTTCTATTAAATGATTCACTATATTTGCTGCTTTTTCACATTTTTCAATTTCTTCACGTATGATTCTTACAAGAATTTTCCCATTTACAGTTAATAAGTCTGTGTGAAATTCCAGGTAATCGCCAAGAACATCTTTTACAAAAAAGTCTTTGTCCCCATATTGTACCGAGGCTGTCTTAAAGCAAATGATATTCTTTTTATCAATCATTTTCTTATCTTTCAGCCAAGCGACCCATTCAAGTACTCCCGGTGTTCTGTTTTCCTGATCTGAAATAACAAGGTTTGAAAAATCGCGCCACATCTGTTTTTCTGGCAAATGTCTTCTTGGCTGATAATACGGAGCGGCATTTCCTTTCGGCTCATATCTTTTCCATACAGTCATTTGTTCCATATATGCTGCTTCTTTTGGAAAAAAATCACCTCCCAACACATAATAACCACTGACCCCTTGCACCTCTTTTTTTAGAAGAATTCTTCTGGATTGTACTGTCAGTAGCTCTGCCTGATTTGATGGGACCACAATTTCGGTTCTCTCCGCACTCTTAACTGTTTCTGCTTCCCACACAGGTTTTGGACTGTCCCAACATTCTTTATCTGAAATATTGACCACTACAAGGTTCAACATCAAGGTTTCAAATAAATTGCTTCCATCTGCATAAATTAATCCCAGTTTTCCAAGCCATCCGGTTCCGGGTGATGGAAGCCCCTTTTGCTTTGGCTTTGCAGATGTATCATCATATCCATTCAGATACAACAGCCATCTAGCTGCTTCTGAATCACTTAAAAATTTCTTTTCTTTTCCTGCACGATTTGAAAATAAGCGCAGTTTATTACTGCTCTCTGAGATTTCACCATTTAGCTTTGCTGCTTTACATTCTGTTCCAATAGCAGCCTTCGGTACCTGATAAAAGGGTCTGTTACTATCGTATAGATAAAAGCGTTCCTTCCACTTTGCTAAATATTCCCGAATCGGTTTCTCCGGAAGTTTTCCTTCATTCCAAATTTCTTCCCACCGTTCATATGCATCCTCTGTTTCTACAAGTTCGTCTTCATTTCCATCTGCATCATATCGATAAACAACTGTTTGCAATACTGCCAGAAGTAATCTTAATACTGCAACATCCTGCGTTGGCAACTCTCCAGATAATCTTCGATACTGGTGTGCATGGATCAGTGCATCTATCAATGATAGTTCCTTTACTTCTCCATTTTCCTGCATAACACAAACCCATGGTTCTTCTAAAAGATTGAATTTTTTATCATCCACGTTTCTCAACCTCCCATTCTAGACCCTTCTTTTCATCGTAAAACAGCTGGATTTCATCTAAACTCACGTGATTTGTCGTATCTAAAAATAATATTAACTCACCTTCCAGCATGGGACTGTTTTTCCACTCTTCTGTATGCCGTTCCATATCTATCCGTAATTGTTCTATCACACGTCCCACGCACCATGATTGCGCAAATCTTTGAGGAAGGCGGAGTTTTTGCTCTGATATTTCTCTGGCTTCGTCAATTGATATTGCTTCCCTGAGATTATATTTTTTCCCTTTTAATTTTCCGGCAATTATAGATACAAAACCAGCTTCTGTTTCTCTTACAACAATCACTTCTATTGATGGATTTCCATCCCTCACTGCTGCCTGTGCTTTTATATCGTCTAAGCCAACCGACTTATCCAGAAGCCCTACTAAAGTCCCTCCACATTTTCCTATCTCTGGTTTCTCCAGACAATATGGTTTCGCATTCTGTTTCCTAAGCATGCACTTCTTCTTATAATCTTCATATGCATTCTGAAAGCGTTGATTATCATCTGTTTCGCAATAAGTCTTCTGTACCAATGAGCAGATATCCGATGGAATCATAATCTTTTCCGGAAGAAGTGCTGATGTCTGCAGCAGCAGATATTCTCCATAAACCTCTGTCGCTCCCTTTTCCAGATTGTCTAACTCTGAATTCAATACTATGCATCTGGCACTTTCAAACATTTCTGGTCTTTTCCTCTCATGACGATGAAGACGACCAATTCTTTGCAATAAAAGATCCATTGGGCATAAATCTGTTATCAGTACATCAAAATCAAGATCCAATGATTGCTCCAACACCTGACTTCCAACTACAATCACCTCTCTTCTCTGCTCATTCGCCGAATGTTTTCCAACACAGTTCAAAATTTCTTTCTCATGTTCAAGTCGATCCGGAAGGATAAACTGCGAATGATCAATCAATACTTTTGCTTCCGGAAATTTATCCTGTATGAATTTTGCAATTTTCTGCACTCTTGAAACAGTATTTAATATAATTCCCATACACCCGCCATGTTTCAATACATTGCGGACTTCTTCTTCCAGTTGTTCTTCATTCTCTCTAACAATCTGAACAACCCTGTCTTTTTTATCATAAGGAATTGGTATTAATTGTACTCGTTCGTGATCTGACCATGAAATCAACGGGTATGAAGTTGTTTCCTTAATCAAGACATTTTTACATTTTTTCTTTCCGGCATATGCCTGCATCAAAGCCAATCGTTTATCCCCAGGGAGCGTAGCTGACAAAAGAATTACCGGAATATGATAAATCCCCAGCCACTGCAAAATACGTTCCAAATATGTATTCATATAAGGATCAAATGAATGGCACTCATCAATCACTGCAACTTTTCCTGCAAGCCCCAGATGACGAAGCATCACATGTTTCTGCATCAATGCTGCCATCAGAAGCTGATCGATTGTGCCAACCACAATATCGGATAACATTCTTGTTTTCTTTCCTCTGAAAAAGCTATGAACTATCAAAGCATCCTGATCATCGTCTTCTATGCAGACATCCCCATATTCCAGTTTTCTAAAATCTTCATTTAATTCCGCATTGGAATGATAAAGCTGGATCGAAACCTGATTAACATCTGACTGACCTGTTAGCCAGGAACTGATTCTTGTAAACATGGCATTTGTTGTTGCCTGTGATGGGAGAAAAAAGGCAATTCCTTTTAAATCGAAACGATTCATAAGAATCTCAGCTGCTGCCAGAGCCGCCTCCGTTTTTCCTTCTCCCATTGGTGCCTCCAGAATGATCAATCCTGGTTTTTCCATTCTGGCTACAACACCATACATTTCCTTCTGTACTCGATTTGCAGTAAAATGGAACCTCTCTTCAAAAAAATCCTCCTGTTTCCACGCAGAACCCATCAAACATCCATCCGATAGGTTAAGATGTCTCATTGCATTCCTTGACCGATTATTATCATATGGTTCTGGATCATCTGTTACAGATAACAACGGAAAATAATAGCTGTTGCTTGCAATCCAGTCTGCCATAATCAAAAGTCCACAAAAAAGCATCTGAGCTGCTTCCGAAATACCTGAAATTTCTTCCTTTTCCGAATATCCCGCCTCTTCTAATGCCCATTTCAAGAGTTCCTCTTGCATTTTCCGCCATATAGATTTTTTATCTCCGTATTTTTTTCGCTCTAATGTTAATTCATCGATTGCGTCATCATCCATATTATTGGGTTCGGGAGATCCATGGTGTGCACCTACAATTGCTGCCACTGATTCCGGATATCCCATTGCTCGAAGAAGGACAGCCCCTGCATGTGCATGTTTAATATCCATCTGTGTTTTATTCAAGTTTGTTTCAATTCCGGCCGATTCTTGAAAACACCTGATGTCTGGAAGCTGTTCCAATATTCTTGTCTGGAATGCCGGAATACCTTTCCCTATATCATGCAGCAATGCGAGCAGTTTTGCTAATCGTATTCCCTCTTTTCTCGAGATCTCCATCTCATCATACACAGACCCCGGCAGCCATCTGCTCGCCAGGTATTCTATAACTCCAGCTGTGTCTTTTAAGTGGTCTAACAGCGGAAGCCACAAATTATCATTCTCTTTGCTGGCTTTTGCTGCAAGCAAGCGAATTTCAGGAATCATATATTCCCTCCTCACCAACATACATTTTTAAATTAACCATTCTTATTATATATTAGCACTCTGACCATCATTTATAAATCATTATTTATATTTTGCAAACTACTATTTGTTTTTCCTTTTTGCATAAATATGCTCACTTCTCTGTTCTTCACGTTCCTATCCGTTTTGCCATCTACAGATTATCAATCTTCACAGTGAGATAGTTTTTTGCAAAATCATCTGAACTTCCATAAATCAATCATATCATACTTTCCCATATATAGTAACCGCCAATCCGACAGATGTCGTATATATAGCCCACATAAAATCATCCATACAGTGATACTCTTTTCCAAAAAAGAAAAGCGGCTGCCCCCCGCTCAACCGCTTTAAATAATTCTTTTACCTATTATCTTCCTGCTTCTTCATCCCAGCTGCCGTTGACTTTTTCCATCTTTCTTCTGCATAGTAATTTTTTACAATACCAATTTTGCTATCAGCCAAACTCCGGCAATTCCCAAAAGCACCACCGAAAATGCCGCCGACAGTCCAAACACCAGTGTTCCAACTGCCAGTGAAATGATAAATCCAGCCAGACTCAGAACAGCTCCAAGGAGTCTTCCGCAGACACTTAAAAGCAGACCGACCACTTTAAAAACGACTACTAAAAATATAATTGCAAACAAAATCGGCGTACAACCGCCTCCTACCTATTTTCTTTTTCACCTTACGTTATGCTTCACGATAAACATATGCCAGAGTGCATCTCTGACTGACGATAGTATAGCTATTTTTCTGCCATTTGTAAATCTTATTATTCTCCCGTTTTCCGAATTTTTCTCTACGACTCCCGCCCCAGATACTCCCACACAAACC
>ERZ773104.5161-NODE-5161-length-10031-cov-3.266239_pt1 | contig 10031 bp, 10 predicted proteins | sample MGYA00511920_ERZ773104 | MGnify/ENA primary metagenome ERZ773104 (study PRJEB29015, sample SAMEA2737857) | human gut metagenome | biome: human gut; feature: human-associated habitat; material: faeces | place: China | collected 2012 ...
AAATTCTTTACATACTCATCCAGTACTTTTATCGCCAGGTCTCCTTCTGTCGTTCCCACAGCCATATCTTCTCGATTTCCAATCTGGAAAATCACTTCATGGAACAGCTTTTCCTGCTTTCCCTGACGAATTTTTTCAACAAACTGATACAAACTAGAAAAACAGGAGGTGTATCCAAATGCCATTCCCCGATTTACAAACATTATTACAGGCAAGCAATTCTTCTCGGCAGTTTCTGCTTTCGCTGCCTGTAGATGTGCAATTGCAGCTGCATGAACAGAACGAATGGATTCACACACAGGCAGATTTACGGCGATATGCTGCCCATTATCATGATTAAACCGTACAAAAAGGCGGTGCTCCGGTTGGAACATCGCCCTTTTCATACATCTTGATTTTTATTTCCGGTCTTCCTGCTTCAGCAATGGTGTCATGCTCTTTGCACAAATTGCCATAGTAGACGCATTGTGTAAAAATGCGGACGTTGCCGGCGGAAGTACGCTTAACAAGCCCAACAGCAACAAGGTGGAATTAAAGCCCAGAATAAAGCGATAGTTGGAATGAATCCGCTTCATCAGACGTTCGCTCAATTTCCGCAGGGTTGCCAGCTCGGTCAGATTTGCTCCACGCAAAGTAATATCTGCTGCTTCACGGGCAATATCCGAGGCATCGCTCATTGCAACGGAAACATTTGCCGCTGCGAGTGCTGGTGCATCGTTGATACCGTCACCAACCATAATGACCCGTTTTCCCTCTGCTTTCAGTTCTTCGACATAACGGTGCTTGTCCTCCGGCAGAACCTGTGCATGATACTGCGTAATGCCCAGCATTTCTGCAGTTCGGCTGGCTGCCTGTTCGCTGTCACCCGTCAACATGACAAGGTTGCTGATACCAGCATCTCGCAGCATGGTAATTGCCTGCTTTGCTTCTGCTCTTGGCGGGTCTGCAATGCAGAGCACTCCTGCCAACTCTGAACCAATTGCCAGATAGACAACGGAGCATGCTCCAGATTTTGCATCAATTTCCGCCTGCTGTTCCGGCGTAATCACAATGCCTTCATCTTCTGCAACAAAATGCTTGCTGCCGATAATCGCACGTTCTCCATGCAGCGTGGTTGCAATGCCATGTGCAACGATATACTGCACTTCTGCGTGTTCTTCTTCGTGATGCAGGTTCTGTTCCGCAGCTCCCTTTACAATGGCTCTTGCAACGCTGTGCGGGAAATGCTCTTCCAGACAAGCTGCTGTTTTCAGCACTTCCGATTCTGTATATGCTCCAAACGGAATGACCTTTTCCAGAACAGGTTCTGCATTCGTCAGCGTACCAGTCTTATCAAAGACAATCGTATCTGCCTCAGCAAACGCTTCGAGATACTTTCCGCCCTTGATGGTAATATCACAGTCTGCTGCTTCCCGAATTGCCGAAATTACAGAAATCGGCGTGGAAAGCTTGATGGCACAAGAATAGTCCACCATTAAAATCGAAACTGCCTTTGTAATATTCCGTGTCAGCAGCAAGGTCAATCCAAAGCCTAAGAAGCTAAACGGGACAATGCTGTCCGCCAGATGTTCCGCACGGCTCTGAACGCCTGCTTTCAGATTTTCGGAATGGTCAATCAATTCAATGATTTTTTGCAGCTTGGTATTTCCGCTAACGGCTTTTACCTGAATGACAATCGTTCCTTCTTCGACAACCGTTCCGGCAAATACCGTTGCTCCAGCGGATTTCATCACGCTCAGCGGTTCGCCTGTCATAGAGGATTCGTTGATATTGGCTTCGCCGTCTACAATCGTACCATCAACCGGAATGATGCTGCCCGTCCGAACACGGATGCAGTCATCTACCTGCAAGTCTGCCATTGGCATCAGCCGCTCTACATCGCCGTCAACAACCCAGACTTGTTCGGTCTTAATCGCTAAACTATCTGTCAAAGCAGCCTTTGTTCTGGCTCTGGTATAATCTTCCAACAAGGAGGAAACAGACAGCAGGAACATAATCGTTCCGGCAGTCTTATAGTTCTTTTGCAGCAGACAAGCTGCCACAGAAGTACCATCCAGCACTTCTACATTCAGATGACAGTCAAATAAGTTCTTCACTGCCCGTCCGACATACCGCAATCCTCTCAGGAAAATCATTGCGTTTCCGATGGGGGTCGGCAGCAATGCTTTATATAGAACCCGTTTTGCAACCAGTTTTGCCAAATCATTCTTGAAATCAGAATCAATCTGTTCCGTTCCGATTTGATTTTCCAACGGCTGCATGGTGCGAGGATTCATTCTTGCAACCAGACGGATGACATCCAAGCGATGTCCATTCCGGTAATGTACCAGAATGCCGCCGTTCTGTGCATGGACTTCTACCTGCAATACAAACCGATTCCGCAGCAATGCTTCCTGAATGGCGGTTTCCAGTTCCCGTTCAAATGCATATGCACCGCAACGAAACCGGATTCTGCCGGGTTTGTCATAAACGATTTTGCCATTCATGGTACAATCACTTCGTTTCTTCTTCAGTTGCAGCTTCTTCTGCGATGTCTGCCAGTCCAGCTTCTTCCTTTGCATCACAGCAAATATCAGCTGCTTCATCCTTCATGTTCTGGAAGGTTGCCTTTGCATCGCTCTGGAGCTTCATGCCCTTTGCCAGACCGCTGACTGCCAACTTCCGAGTGGTTTCCGCTGTTACAATCTTCTTACCGATTACCAGAGCAGCTGCACCGCCGATTGCACACCACAGTTTTTCATTTTTAAAACATTTCCACATATGTAACACTCCTTTAATTCTATAAAAGTTCTTTTTGCTTTTGGTAAACTCTACGTGAGTTCCTGTGATTTTATTATACGACAAACACCCTAAAAAGTCAATAGAATCCGACAAAAATTAGACCTTACAAACCGCAGTTTTTAAAAAGAAAAGGTTAGTCAAAACTTTTCAAAACCCATTTACAGAGTTTCATTTTAAAAGAAAATCCTACAAGCCGTTTTCATATGGCTTTTCAAAAAAATAACAAAAAATCAATGCTGCTTTTTCAAATTTAACCGGATAGTTGCAGGAAGTTCCGAAGTATGTTATACTATAAAAAGCATATGCTGACAAACTCCACAGCACTCTGGAAAGGTGGTTTGATCTCTTGTACCCATTTCTTGAAAAGGGCGTTCTATTCTGGATGATTCTCATTTCTGTTGCATCCACAATTGACACCATTCACCCATTCCCTGTGATTTCTCTCTTGCTTGCCCTGACGATTTCCGCCCTTGCACAAGCATTCCCGAAAAATTGGCTGTCCAGCGTCTGCCTTGGCGGTTACTTTCTGCTTTGCAGCTGTTATCCGCCGATTCTCTTGACGATGCCGCTGCTCTTATATGATGCAATTCGGGCGAAAAAATGGTATCTTTCTATTTTTGCCGTGGGTGCTCTGCTGCACATTGCTACATTTTCCGTGCTGCAAATCTGTTTATTCTGCGGACTGATTCCGCTTTCGATTCTATTGGGCTGGCGTGCTCAATACTGGGAAACTTGGGTACAGACTGCCCACCAGCAGCATGACCATGCAAGCGAATTGCAGCAAAAATTGACCCAGCGAAACCGCCAGTTGCAAACGGCACAGAATGATGCGGTACGCATGGCAACATTGCAAGAACGCAACCGCATTGCCAGAGAAATTCATGACAATGTAGGGCATATGCTGACCCGTGCTCTGCTACAAACGGGAGCACTTGCTGTTTGTGTCAAAGAAGAGCCGCTAAAAGCCTCTGTTGCTGCCCTACAGGAAACATTAGACAGTGCCATGACCAGTATCCGCAGCAGCGTGCACAAGCTGCATGATGATGCCATCCCGTTAGAAAAGTCTGTGCAGGACTGCTTGCAACCTCTGAAAGATATTTACCACATCACCTTGACTTATGATATTTCCGAACAGATTCCCAGCATTGTAAAGCTGTGTTTGCTGGGCGTTTTAAAGGAAAGCTTGTCGAATGTTGTCAAGCACTCCAACGGCGATGCCATTCAAATTGTCCTTCGGGAACATCCGGCTTTTTATCAGCTTTCCATTACAGACAACGGAACAGGCTCGCACTTGCAGCAAACCGGAATCGGTCTGGAAACCATGCAAGACCGAGCCGAACAAGTTCACGGGCTGATTCGATTCTTTCCGGAAAAAGATTCGTTTCGGGTGTTTCTCTCTATTCCAAAATCATAAATTGCCCACCCTACCATTATAATGTAAAGAAAGGATTTCTCCCCTATGCGTATTATTCTCATTGATGACGACCAGCTTGTGACGCTCTCGCTGAAAACCATCCTCGAAAGCACCGGCTCTGTACAGGTTCTGGCAACCGGAACATCTGGAGCAGAAGCGATTGCTCTCTATCAGCAGTGGAAACCGGATGTCCTGCTGCTGGACATTCAAATGCCGAACGGAAGCGGACTGGATGCCGGCGAACAGATTCTGCAACAAGATCCAAACGCTCGCATTCTGTTCCTGACCACATTCTCCGATGATGCCTACATTGCAAAGGCGTTGGAACTCGGAGCAAAGGGATACTTGTTAAAACAGGACTTTGCCGGAATCGTTCCGGCTCTCGAAGCAGTCATGCAGGGGCAACACGTATTCGGGGAGCAAGTCGTTTCCTGTTTCTCCAAACAGTTCAAAAAGAAATCTACATTCGACTATGCCAAATATGACATTACAGAAAAAGAACAGGAAATCATTGCACAGGTTGCAAAGGGATACAGCAACAAAGAAATCGCTGCGGCACTTTGTTTCAGTGAGGGAACGATTCGGAATTATCTCAGCAGCATTTTGGAAAAATTGCAGCTGCGTGACCGGACACAGCTGGCAGTTTACTACTATCATCACCAGATGGACGTGTAAAATTCCGGAATTTGTGCAACTTGCATAAAATATAGGTTCAATTTGCATTTTCTTTTTACGTAAAAAAGTCGAAAAACCGCTTGACAATCCTGCGGATTTCTGCTATAATAATAAAGCACTGAGGCGAGATACCAAAACGTAAGATAATGAAAACGTGATATCGTATCTTGTTAAAATATGCGAGTGTGCTGGAATTGGCAGACAGGCACGTTTGAGGGGCGTGTGTTTCGACGTACGGGTTCAAGTCCCGTCACTCGCACCACATGCACACAGTGCAGAATACGGATGGAAAGATGGCTGAGCTGGTCTAAGGCGCACGACTGGAACTCGTGTGTACGTTAATAGCGTACCGAGGGTTCGAATCCCTCTCTTTCCGCCAAATATTTTACGGAAAAGCGGTAGATGATTTTACATTTACCGCTTTTTTGTGTATCAAAAACAAGAAACATAAAAAAATAGATTCCCTGACTGAATTCACACACCATCAAGGAATCTATTTTTCATTTATAAATCTGTCCACGTCTGACCTGCTTATGTCATATTGTGTCACATATCAAACGGAAACGGTACATCTTTTAAAATCCGCTTCTGTTTCGGTACGGGTTGCTTTTGAATGAACTTCATCGCTTTTTCTCTGAATCTCGTACTCGTAAATCATCCGGTTGCAACCCCAATTCTTTCACAAAATCATCCAGTTTCATAGACTCTGTATTTTCTTTCTTGCTGTCTGCAATCATTTCCCGATCCCATGCATCCGGCTCTTCCTCCGGAATCACAGGAACAGAAACCAAATCATGAAACATCAGAATAAATCCCCGCAACTGTTCTTCTGTCAGTTGATTCAAAATCTGTACTGCTTGTTCTCTGGTACTCATTCTAAACGCCTCCTATTCATTCTCTTGCGTCTATTCGGTTTCCTCTGCATTCAGCATACCAAATTTTTTCTGCTTTGTCAATATCCTTTTTCAAAAACAGCCACCTCCTACCGTTTCGGTAAGAGATGGCTGTTTCTCGTTTCACCAAAAATCAAATTTACAGTGCCTGCTTCAAAATTGCAACCACATCTTCATGTGTCAATACCTGATAACCGCCAGTCATAATCAGCGTTGCATCTGCAATGCCTTCCAGCATATCTTCTGTCACGCCCAAGTCGGTCAGATTCATTACCAGACCCAGTTGCTTCATATATGCTTCCATGCAAGCAAGCCCTTCTTCTGCAATCTGTTCATCGGTCTTTCCATCTGGGCATACATCCCAAACATTCATCGCATACCGCTTGAACTTCGGCAAACCAGCCTGCAAAATATACCGATAATATGGCAGCGAAACAGCAGACAACGTCATGCCATGGGTTGCATCGGTATACGCACCGACTGCTTGCCCAATCATATGCACTTCCCAGTCGGTTGTCTTTCCTTTTTCTACCAGCGTATTCAGTGCCCATGTTGCAATCCACATGATATTACTTCTTGCTTCATAGTCTTTCGGATTCTCTACCGCAATCTTTGCACTGTGAATCAGCGATTTCAGCAGCCCTTCCATCAGATAATCCGAAGTGTTGTCATCCGTTCCGGAGAAGTACTGTTCCAGAATGTGTGACATAATATCAAAGAATCCAGCAATCATCTGATACTTTGGCAGTGTAAAGGTAAAGACTGGATTCAGAATAGAGAATTTTGGCAAAACAGCTTCCCCGAATACATGCCCGATTTTCAGCTTCTGTTCATGATTGGTAATAACTGAACCTGCATTCATTTCTGAACCTGTTCCGACCATCGTCAGCACACAGCCCACCGGAATAATTTCGTTTTCTGGCTCTTCTTCCCGAATATAGAACTTTTCCCACGGGTCTTCCGGACAGTGCACGGAAACAGAAACGGCTTTCGCATAGTCGCAGACAGAACCGCCGCCAACTGCCAGAATAAAATCAACTTTTCCGGCTCTTGCCCGTTCGCAGCCCTCTTTCAGCTTTTCTACAGTCGGGTTCGGCATAACGCCAGCATCTTCTACGATTGTCTTGCCGCATTCCTGCAAGATGGAAACGACTTGGTCATAAATGCCGTTTTTCTGAATCGAACCGCCGCCGTAAACCAGCAGAACATTTTTCCCATACTTCGGCAATTCTTTCCGCAAGCCATCGAGTGCCTGCTCTCCGAAATACAGCTTGGTCGGATTATAATATTCAAAATTTCCTAACATGAGAGATTCCTCCTCTTTTATTTGTATCTACTTACTTCAAAATGCTGTCTACCCAACTTTTCAGCCCTGCAACGCTCTGTGTCCCGTTCAGCAGCTTGCCTTCTACAATCGTTGCATCCGGTGCACTGTCTTTCAGATTGGCAACAGTCTTGCCGAATCCACTGCCGCCGGAAGTTGCAAACAGAACAATCTTCTTTCCAGAGAAATCGCCGCTTTCCAAAAACGTATTGATGATGGTCGGTGCAACATACCACCAAATCGGAAAGCCTACAAAAATCGTGTCATAGTCTGCCAGATTGCTGCACGGAGCTGCAATTGCTGGACGAGAGCTTTTATCCTGCATTTCAACCGTGCTGCGGCTCTTCTTGTCCATCCAGTTCAGGTCAGCGTTGGTATACGGAACAGCCGGCTTGATTTCAAATAAGTCTGCTCCTGCTGCCTCTGCCAGCAACTTCGCAACATTTGCAGTAACGCCACTTGCGGAAAAATAAGCAACCAATGTTTTCATGAGAAATTCCTCCTATTAATAAAAATCATAATCTTTTTACTTGCCGAAACTTGCTAAAAATTCAACAGTTTCTGGGTCATAGTGCGAGAAGAAAGCACTTTCTGCCTCATCCAATGCCTGAATCTTCTGCATATCATCTTCATTCAAGGTGAAATCGAAGACATTAAAATTTTCCTGCATCCGTTCCTTGTGGGTGGACTTCGGAATCACAACAACACCGCTCTGAATCAAGAACCGCAGAACAGTCTGTGCAACGGTTTTGCCGTATTTTGCACCAACTTCCTGCAAAACCGGATTCTGGAACAAATCTTTTCTGCCCTCTGCAAACGGCCCCCAAGATTCAATCTGCGTGTGATACTTGTCCAGATACTTCCGAGCCTGCTTCTGCTGCTGGAACGGATGGGTTTCAATCTGGTTCACTGCCGGCTGTACCTTGACAAAATTGCTGATGTCTACGAATCGGTCTGGATAGAAGTTAGAAACCCCAATTGCTTTTAAAATGCCCTCTTCATATGCTTCTTCCATTGCCCGATACGTGCCGTAATAGTCCCCGATTGGCTGATGAATCAACAGCAGGTCAATATAATCCGTCTTTAACTTTTTCAGGGATTCTTCAATGGATGCCTTTGCCTTTTCATAGCCAGCATTTGTAATCCATACCTTTGTAGTCAGGAACAATTCTTCCCGTGGAATGCCACTGTTTGAAATTGCTGCACCAACGCCTTCTTCGTTATAATAAGCCTGTGCGGTGTCAATCAGCCGATAGCCTACTTCCAAGGCATCGGATACGCAGCGTTCGCATTCCTTCGGGTCAACCTGATATACACCATAGCCCAAAATCGGCATCTTCACACCATTGTTCAATGTTACAGATTTCATTTTGTTTCGTCCTCCTTCAAGGCAACATACTGTTCCTCGGTCACAGCTTCTAACCATTCATTGCTGGTCTCTTCGCCCGGACATTCAATCGCAAGGTGGCTGAACCAACTGTTTGCCTTTGCACCATGCCAATGCTTGACTTCCGGCGGAATCACAACAACATCTCCCGGATGCAGGCTTTGTGCTGGTTTTCCCTCTTCCTGATACCAGCCTTCCCCATCGACACAAAGCAGAATCTGCCCACCACCGCTCTTTGCGTGGTGAATGTGCCAGTTGTTCCGGCAGCCCGGCTCAAAGGTTACATTTGCAATGAAAACGGTTTCCTTTGGATTGGTCAGCGGTTTCAGATAGGATTGTCCGATGAAATACTTTGCAAATGCGGTATTTGGTTCACCTTGTCCGAAAAATCCGCCGTGTTCTTCGGTCGCATCGTCTGCATAAACTTCCTTTGCCATCCGGAACGCAGCCCATGCATTCGGCCAGCCTGCATAAAATGCAACCTGTGTCAGAATTTCCACCATTTCTGACTTGCTGACACCGTTTTTCTTTGCGGTTGCCAGATGATATTGCAGCGAACTGTCTACAATGCCCTTACTAATCAAGGAAGTAATTGTTACGATAGAACGCAACTTCAACGGAAGCTGTGCCTCTCTCGACCAAACTTCTCCAAACAATACATCATCGTTCAATGCTGCAAACTGCGGTGCAAATGTTCCAAGTGCATCTCTGCCGGCTGTCTGTTTTACCATGAAAAAAACCTCCTATTTTCTGTTTGTTTTTATATCTGTTTTCCGAGCTGATAAGCCTGCTCTTCGTAATCGGTTCGTTCCAGTGCCGGAACATCCATACAATCTGCACCAATCACCATGCCAGCAATGTCCCAATCCAAGAACTTTGCCATGCCCTGAAAAGAAGCAATTGCTCCGGCTGCGGATTCCATGGTATTATCTGCCATCGTCACCAACAGAGCCGTTTTCTTGTTGTGGTGCAACTGGGCATCACAGGCATAGAATCGGTCAATGACTGCCCGGATCTGTGCATTCATTGCATAATAATAAATCGGTGTTGCAAAGGCAACCGCATCCGCTGCCAACAGTTCCGGATACCGCGTTTTCATATCATCTGCAAAAGCACAGCCTCGGTCGGTGTTGTGGCAAGTTTCACAGGCAATACAAGGATGTACCTGCCGAAAGGCAGCATCAAACCGACAGACTTCGTGTCCGGTTTCCTCTGCACCTCGAATGAAGGCAGCTGCCAAGTGGGCGGACGTTCCATTTTTATGATGGCTTCCGGTAATTACAACAATTTTCATACGGTTTCCTCCTGTGTTTCGTCTGCACAAATTACAGCAATCCATGCTTTGATTTCCTGCATCGGGGTTTCCAGATGGTCACCGCCGTTGGAGTCAAACTGAATTTCTTTTTCGTGTGCAAATGCAGCACCTCGACAGGCGGTTTTCATATCTGCAATCGTATGTCCCGACCATCCGCCGTTTGTCATAAACGGAATCACGGTCTTTCCGCTGAAATTCTGCTGGTGCAGGAATGTCCGAACGGCTGGTGCCATCGTGTACCA
>ERZ773104.5165-NODE-5165-length-10025-cov-4.265797_pt1 | contig 10025 bp, 9 predicted proteins | sample MGYA00511920_ERZ773104 | MGnify/ENA primary metagenome ERZ773104 (study PRJEB29015, sample SAMEA2737857) | human gut metagenome | biome: human gut; feature: human-associated habitat; material: faeces | place: China | collected 2012 ...
GGGAGAAATTCTTTTGGGAAACGTTCTTTATTCTGTTCGATAATTTTCCGGCCAAGTGCAACAATCCGTTCCCCACTGCGGTAGTTCGCAGTAAGTTCATAACGCTTCACATCTGTGTACTGCTGAAGAAATCCCCTCATAAATTCCGGTCTCGACCCACGGAATCCATAGATGGACTGGTCATCATCCCCGACCACGAACAGCTCCCTCTGTGGAAGCGCCAGCATCGTAATCAATTCATACTGGGAGGCATTGATGTCCTGAAATTCATCTACCAGAATATGGGTAAAAAGCTGCTGATACCGTTCCAAAACCGCCGGTGATTTCCGAAAAAGTTCATTGCACTTCAAAATCAGATCATCATAATCCAACAGTCTCCGTTCTTCCAGATCACTCTGATACAGGGCAAACAGCTTTTCTGCATCAAATCCAGGCGTCTCCACATCCAGCAATTCTAATGATGTCTTCTCTATACCTCCTGCTTTTCTTGCTGCAAGGGCATTTAAAAGAATTGCTTCCTGATCATGGGTACATAAAGAGGAAAGCCCTTCGTTTTTCAGAATAACCTCCAGGAAATGATACTTCTGCTTATCTGTAATCAATGAAAAATTTCGGAATTGACCTGTGGATCTTAAAATCTGATAACCAAGACTGTGAAATGTTCCAAACCGGACAGGATTTGTGGAAGGATTGGAATCCGCAGATTCCAGATACCGCGTCTGCATCTCTATGGCAGCCGCTTTGGAAAAGGTCACAACAAGAATTTCTTCCGGTGGAATCTTCTTATTGCGAATCAGATATTGAATATGACTGACAATCGTAAAGGTCTTACCACTTCCCGGACCAGCCAGTACAAGTGCCGGTCCGGAATCGTGGTTGATTGCCTTTAACTGCTTTTCATCAGGAGTTCTCAAGAAGCTCAATTCCCTTCCTGATACGTGCAAGGGACTCTTCTTTACCAAGAAGCTCCATTATTTCTGTTGCGCCTGCCGGAGTCATCTGCTTGCCGGATACTGCGGTACGAACCGGCCAGAGTACATAGCCGTTCTTGTATTCATTCTCAGCTGCAAAGCCGGTCAGAAGCTGATAAAGCGCATCGTTACTGTAATCCTCCTGCTGTTCAAAAACAGGAAGTAATTTGCGAAGCACATCAAGAGAGGTTTCCCTGTTGGTCTTCATCTTCTTATGCTCATACATGGACGGATCGTATTCCGGCAGCGTTTCAAAGAAATCAATGAGATCCGGAATATCCGGGAACACTTCAATTCTCGTTTTTACCATGTCTGCGATTTTGTGAAGATCCATATTCTTCGTAATGGTGCTCTTTAAATACGGCTCTGCCATTTCAAAGAACTTATCATCGTCCATAGCCTTAATGTATTCTCCATTCATCCATTTCAACTTCATATAGTCAAAAACAGAAGGAGATTTATTAATTCTGTGATAGTCAAATTCCTTAATCAGCTCATCCAGTGAAAAGATCTCGCGGTTGTCTTCCGGACTCCAGCCAAGTAATGCGATATAATTTACAACAGCCTCCGGAAGGAATCCCTGCTCCAACAGATCCTCAAAGGAAGAATGTCCGCTTCTCTTAGAGAGCTTCTTATGATTTTCATCGGTAATCAGTGGCAGATGAATGTATACCGGTGACTCCCAGCCAAACGCATCATACAGACGCTGATACTTCGGTGAGGATGACAGGTATTCGTTACCACGTACCACATGGGTAATGTTCATGGTATGGTCATCTACTACGTTTGCAAAGTTATAGGTTGGATAACCGTCAGACTTAATCAGAATCATGTCATCAAGTTCCGCATTCTCTACGGTAATATCTCCATACAGTTCATCATGGAATGTGGTCGTTCCTTCGGTTGGAATGTTCTGACGGATGACAAACGGCTTTCCCTCTGCCAGATTCTTCTCGATCTCTTCCTTGCTCAAATGCAGACAGTGTTTATCATAAATCATGATTTCCTTGCCCTCTACGACCTCGGTCTTTAATGTAGAAAGACGTTCCTTGTCACAGAAACAGTAATACGCTTCTCCCTTATCGATGAGCTCTTTGGCATACTTCATATAAATGCCGGTCTTCATACGCTCACTCTGTACATAAGGGCCATAGCCTCCATCCTTGTCCGGACCTTCATCATGGCTGAGTCCCGCCTTTGCAAGCGTGTCATAAATGATATCGACTGCACCCTCTACAAAACGCTCCTGATCGGTATCCTCGATACGAAGCATAAAATCTCCACCGTCATGCTTTGCAATCAAAAACTCATACAATGCAGAACGTAAATTTCCAACATGCATTCTCCCTGTCGGACTGGGTGCAAATCTTGTTCTGATTTTCGTCATTTCCTGTTTCCTCTTCTTTCCAGCGTGATGCATAACTTCAAACACTGCAAATTCTGAATATTTCACGCCATCTAATCTGTTGTGTTATTTTTATAATCCTCTTAGTCTTCCCTGGAGGGCAGCTTCTCCTCGGCCGCATTCTTGAAGGAGGTCACTTCCTTAACTGCCTGCGGAATCGGAATATTGGTTCCAGCGCCGGCAACACATCCACCGGGGCATGCCATACCTTCAATCAGACATCCGTTCTTCTTGCCCGCCTTGGCAAGCATCAGCATCTTCTTACATTCGGCGAGACTCTCTGCATGTTCAATGTGTACTTCCACATCCGGATAGTACTCACGGATACAGCTTTCAATTGCACTTGCAACACCACCGGCAACACCATAACCACGTCCCGCAGAGGTTGCATCGTTCATATGGTCATGTGCTTCCACCGCTTCCGGGAGAAGTCCCTTTGCTTCAAACATACCTGCTAATTCCTCAAAGGTAATTACAAAGTCCACATCAGAACGGACCGTTCTTCTGGATGCCTCCAGCTTCTTCGATGCACAGGGGCCGATAAATACCACGCTGGCATCCGGATGATCTTCCTTGATCTTCCGTGCGGTTGCTACCATGGGCGTCAGCTCATTTGAAATCTTATCAATCGTTTCCGGGAAGAACTTCTTCGCAAGCATGGACCAGGAAGGGCAGCAGGAAGTCAGAAGGAACGGAAGCTCTCCTGTTGCAACCTCCTTCACATAGTTCTCTGCTTCTGCCATCGCGCCCATATCCGCACCGATAGCGGTTTCATATACATCATAAAAGCCCAGCTCCTTCAGCGCTGTTTTAATCATATCCGGTGTTACCTTTGGACCAAACTGACCAACAAAGGCAGGTGCCACCTGTGCAATAATCTTCCGACCGGACTGCATTGCACGGATCAGCTGGAAAATCTGGGATTTATCTGCGATTGCACCAAACGGGCAGCTTACCATACACTGACCGCAGGATACACACAGATCCGGATCAATCACAGCACGTCCCTTATCATCACTCTTAATTGCATTCACGCCGCAGTGGTCAAGGCACGGTCTTACCTGATGGGAAATTGCATCGTAAGGACAAACCGCCTTACATTTACCACACTTAATACACTTCTCCTGATCAATAACAGATTTGCCATTCTTCATGGAAATGGCACCTCTTGGGCACACCTCACGACAGGGATGTGCCACACAGCCCATACACTTGTCCGTAACCATATAACAATTAACCGGGCAGGCATTACATGCAGATGGAATGACCTGCATGAGCGGCGGCTCATAATACTTTTCATCAATATTACTTTCTTCCAGCCCCTGTGTCAGATGAACCGGAGCGTTCTCCGGTCTCAAGGATAATCCCATTGCAAGACGGATACTCTCACGGACAATTGCCCGCTCCCTGTAAATACTCTGATACTCGGATTCATCATAATCTACAATTTTATAAGGCAGTGCCTCAATGTCGTCCTTCAGATTTTCTGAATGATACGCAAGAGACGCTACTTCTTTAAAAATACGTCTGCGGTTTTTGCGTACCTGGGTATCAATTCCTCTCATACTCAAACCTCTTATTTTCTTTTAAGTCTATATATTACTCTAATTCTATAAGTTACCCTAATTTTATAGTTTGCTTCTCAAATTATACAGTTTTATAGGCTTAATATAAACTCTGTTTTCCATTCTATGGCTTATTTATAAGTTATGGCGCACTTTTGATAATATACAGTATTGCATACTTTCCATTTGTATATTCTTACACAAACACGGTCGGAAATCAAGGTATAAATCTGATTTTCAACCTGTTACTGTACAATCCTGCTGCATTCTTAATTCTCTGATTTTGATTCAATGGGTATTTTCTTAATAATTAAATCCTTATACCCACAGTTTCAGACCTGACTGGGTATGCTTCATCCTTTTTCGATTATATACCCAATATTTCCTCTTTCCAACACCAATCCTGCACAAATTCATAGAATATAGTAATAAAAACAGCATACAAGGAGTATTATGCAGGATCGTTTTAAAAGTGAATATATTGATAAATTTCCGGTTGCGATGGCATACGTTCCCTGGCAGCATCTGACTAACGTTTTTGAAAACCTCGAGGAAGCATTTAAAGCAGGAACGATTTTCCCTGAGCTTGAAAAACCTTTCAAGGGAAGGAGATGCGTGAAATGACCAATTTTAATTCTGAACAGAGCCGTCTCCTTCACAACATTGATATCATGGATTTCGTGATTGTCGAAATGAATGAATATCTGGACACACATCCGACTGACCGCGATGCGATCGAATATACCAGGCATTATGTGAGGATGAAAAATCAGGCTATGAAGGAATATGCTGCAAAGTATGGTCCTTTGAGCATTCAGGATATTGATGCAAGTAAACACGATGAATGGAAATGGGCTTTACAGCCATGGCCATGGGAAGGAGAATGTTAAGCTATGTGGAAATATGAAAAACGGTTACAATTCCCTGTTAATATCAAAAATCCAAATGCAACACTTGCACAGGCCATCATGAGCCAGTACGGAGGTCCTGACGGAGAACTCGGAGCTTCCATGCGCTATCTGTCCCAGCGCTATTCCATGCCTTATCGTGAGGTTGCTGCCATTCTGACGGATATCGGCACAGAGGAACTGGCTCATCTCGAGATGGTTTCCACCATTGTTCATCAGCTTACCAGAAACCTTTCTATGGAAGAAATTGAAGAGTCCGGGTTTGCAAATTACTATGTGGATCATACGGTTGGTGTATGGCCGATGGCAGCCGGAGGCATCCCTTTTAACAGTTGCGAATTCCAGTCAAAAGGAGATGCCATTACGGACCTCTTTGAGAATATGGCTGCGGAGCAGAAAGCCCGCTCCACGTATGATAATATTCTGCGTCTCGTCCGTGATGACCCGGATGTATGCGAACCGATTAAATTCCTGCGTGCCAGAGAGGTTGTCCACTTCCAGCGCTTTGGAGAAGCTCTCCGGATCGTTCAGGATAAACTGGATTCACAGAATTTCTATCAGTTCAATCCTGAATTTGACAAGTGCAAATCATAAGGAATGTCATATCAAAAATGTAGAGACAGTCATAAAAGGCGAGGTGTATATCCTCGCCTTATCCTAAAGCTTATACTGAATGAAGTTTTCATTATATTTAAATTCAAAATCAGAATACCGTTTAACTCCCCGGCACCCTCTTCCCTAAGTTGGTTAATTCTCATCATAATAAAACCATCTAATTCATTTTCTGTAAGTCGTTTGAGCTGATCTTCTTTTTCGCTCCTAAATTAAATCCAAAAACGTCATCTGTTCATATTTATCCGGATACTCATGCAAATAGGAAAAGCAGTCCTCTGCTTTATACATAATCCTATTTTTCCGGCAGACATCTGTAAAAATTTCCATAAGCCGGTCATTATGTGGACTTGGAAGTTCATACGCATTGCCATAAGTTCTGATATACCGCTTCTTCAATCCCGGGAAATGTTCATCCAAAGCCTTATAAAAATATTCCCGGTCACCATCCCTCATTGTAACTCCCATGCCAAAGCAGATAATCCCTTTCACACCGGCTCTGACACAGTAATCAAGAATTCCGTTTATATTTTCTTCCGTATCATTAATAAAAGGCAGGATCGGAGACAGCCACACAACCGTCGGAATTCCTGCTTTTTTAAACTGCATAAGTGCTTCAAACCGCTCTCCTGTCGTTGCAACATTTGGCTCTATCCTTTTACATAATGCTTCATCATAAGTGGTCATTGTCATCTGAACAACAGCCTTAGACTTATGGTTGATGGACTGCAATAAATCCATATCTCTCAGAATCCTTGTCGATTTCGTCTGGATCGTCACTCCATACTCATATTGATCAATTAATTCAAGACACTTGCGTGTAAGCTGCAATTCCGTTTCCAGATGCAGATATGGATCGCACATAGCTCCCGTGCCTATCATACATTTTTTACGCTTGGATCTTAATGCCTTTTCCAAAAGCTCCGGTGCATTCTTTTTAACCTCAATATCTTCAAATTCATGTGTAAATCCATAACATTTACTCCGGCTGTCACAGTAAATGCAGCCATGAGAACATCCCCTGTAAATATTCATTCCATTACCGGCAGAAAGTATTCCCTTCGCTTCTACAAAGTGCATTTATGGCTTCTCCCCTAATTATGATTATAAAATTCTTCTACATCGCCTTTATTGTATAGGTTGCTCCCCAGTTACGCAACACCTTTACCAAAGAAAAACCCGCTTCATATAATGCTTCTGTTTCATGTTTTACCGTAAGGGGTGTATCATAATGATAAAACTCATGATCTGCAATCCCCTGTTCTACTTTTAGTACGTTCAGGTTTTGACGATACATCCGTTCCTCTTCATCGGAAGCTGCAAAGTAATCCGTCAGGACAAAATACCCATTCTTTTTTAACGCAGTATGTAGCTTCGCATATAAGGGTATTTTTTCTTCTTTTGTAAAATGATGCAGACTTTCTACAGATACAGCTGCATCATATATACTTTTTCCAAAAGGAACGTCAAAATACGAGCCTACAATCAATGTAATGTCTTTGTTCATAAACTTCTTACGCAGCGCGGACAGCATTCCCTGTGACAGATCAATTCCAGTTATTTTAGCCGATGGGCACAGCCGGTCATATTCCTCCAGCTCCAAGCCAGTCCCACATCCCAGATCCAAAATACTGGCTCCAGCTACAATAGGTAACTGCTTTGCCGTAAAAGGATAAAATTCCTCCGCACCTATAAGATTCGTCCTCATATGCTCGTCATATCCCTCTAATCTGTTTTCAAAAAAATCACTCATTTTTTCAAGCATAATGGTCTCCTTAGCATGTATACTTCCATTCATTCCTAAAAATCCCTTAGTGAAATAATCCTTCCAATTCTTTTTCATACTTCTCCTTATCAAATTTTGAATCATTTCCATAAAGGTTTCTAACAACTTGTAAACTTACTTGAACTGATTTGAATTGTTCTTCACTACTTATTTGTAAGTAGCGTAGCATCCCTTTTATTATTGTAGTGCTTTCATCTTTTTTATGTTCACTTAAACATGCACATATTAAAATTGGCACTAACATTCCTTGTTTGTAACTTTCTCTTCTTGACAAATCTTTTATATAATCACATAAACATTCAATCCCAATATCATCAATGTATTCTGTATCTTCATATTTCATATTTATTGCTAAATTATAAAAGCATACTAATCTCTTTAAATTTATCAAACACTTTTTATATTTGGAAAAAGAGAAATCATATGTGGATATATATATTCTTCTGGTTCTATTAATCTGTTTAACATAATACCCCCAAATCGATTTGTACCCAATCCGATTAATATAAGCATAATTATTTATTATCACACAATGATCTAATATCGGAAGTAAAAGTGGCATTAACGCGACTAATATTATTCCCCAATACAGACCTATCTGCATAGCCTTTGAATATGCAGCCTGGGAAATTGCAAATCCAAAGGCCAATGTAAATACTATACACCTTCCTGATAACACATAAAACTTTCTTTGAGCCAAGTCTACATTTTCCTTTGTCTTTGAAAGAACACATGCAAATTCAATATCCTCAATACCGTTACCGTTTACTTTTCCCAATGATTCTTCATATTTTCTTAACAAATATGCCATTTGCTTTATAACACTGCCTTTCCACCATTTTATATTTGGTGTCATATAAATTCTTTTTCTGGAAAATAAATGGTGTATCTTTTTCAGCACATTCTTTTCTATTTTCCCCGGAATTAAGAATATCTTTAAATATATTATCACATTAATTGTTATTAGTATTATCCAAGAAACCGCATCTGCGCCCTTCAACCATTCTCCTGCATCACATAAAGTCAAAATTACATATATCATTGCAATTATCAATGATATTATTGTTACCAGTCTACTTCGGTCAATCATTTGTATATCAAATGGTCTAAAAAATAAACATTTATCTTTTAAACAGGATGTTATTACTTGGAAAAAAAGTAAATAGAACTGCATAAACTCCCATTACTATAGATACAGATATAGAAACATTTTTATCTATTATACTAGAAAATCTTTCTAAAAAAATTTTCATAGTATTTCGATTCGCATATATCATTCCTAACACTGTAATTACAATGAGTATATACAGTGCTACCTTGCACTCAAAAAGAGCTGATTTATTGACTTTTTTTAAACTATTAACATCTGGAAACTGAGTTTCATAATACTCCTTTATTTCATCCTCTTCTTTACATTTTTTACTTCCATGTAATATTACACAATAAAATAATGGATAAATAAGTAAGAACATAATAGCAAAGATATGATTTATTACATTTATAGTTTGATTTATCTGATTTAATATTACTATTATATAAAAGACAACCACTAAAAAAAGTATACAATAATAAAATTCGCAACATGTTTTGCGTTCTCACTCATAAACAAAATCTCCCCGATATCCTTTAACTTCTTTCCACTTTTGAACCTATAATAAAACAATTCCTTTATCCCGAAACAGTCCATACGGTATTAATTACATGTACCTCTATAAATTCATATCTTTTGTACATAGTATAATGAACAATTCTGAAACTCTCTGAATATTTTACTCTTTTCTGTATCTGGTTATTTTTTTCCAGTTTTCTGGGAAACCCATTTTCTCATATAACTCTTTCTCCGATATACTATCATGCTTCTTAAGGTATTTATCAATTAATGCTTTAAGTTCCTTCATGAACTCTTTGTACCAATTATCACTCAGCATATACTTTAAAGTAATCACAACGGAAAACAAATCATTTTTTCCATTCACATATTGTATGCCTTTTTGAACAATTTTTAATTTCCTATGTATAGGTAAATCTGGTATGCTATCAGTAGTTCTATAAGTAAACAATCGTTCACCATGTGCACAAACATTTCTAAATTTTACCAATACTGCTAAAATAGAAATCATTTGACTTTCGTTGATGTACAGATAGTTCCTACTGACCTTAATCTGTATATCCTGCGGAAGCAACATATACATTTTGGAAATATTTCCAAATGTCAGTGCATTTGTCAATACCCATAATGGAACATTCCCATATTTTTTCTGTGCATGATTTATGTAATGATAATCTGTAGGTTTTGTAACATACCCTTCTAAGATTTTTATCAGACGATCAATATCTCTTTGATTTTTCTTTCCTACATAATTGTAATTTGCAGTATCAAGGTATTTCTTTTGATTCTCACCATTTTTCTGGCTAAAATAATAGGATACCTGTGACTTTATTTCATTTTCTACTTTAATAAGATATCTCAAAAACAACTGCCTTAAGGCTTCATCGAAATAATATAATTCTACAATATCCTCAAACCTCGTTCCATCCTTGTACCTCTTGGTTGTCGGGTTTTTAAAAATATCCTTATACCCTCCAATTAATGAATAATAACTTGTCTGCCTTAAAATCTCCTTGGCATATACCTCATCATCAATTTGCAGATTTTTCTCATTCTTCAGTTTTTCTATCTGCTCATCATAACTCAAAAAAATCTTTGACATATACCATGTCTCCTTAAATAAAAAAGAGGAGACCCCGCAGGTTCTCCCCCGGTCGCAGGCCTCACAG
>ERZ773104.5166-NODE-5166-length-10025-cov-3.051555_pt1 | contig 10025 bp, 8 predicted proteins | sample MGYA00511920_ERZ773104 | MGnify/ENA primary metagenome ERZ773104 (study PRJEB29015, sample SAMEA2737857) | human gut metagenome | biome: human gut; feature: human-associated habitat; material: faeces | place: China | collected 2012 ...
AAATTGGCGAACTTGCCGGAAAGTTTTCCGATGCGTATGTGCAAGAAACCAAGCCGCAGATGGATTGGCGCGCAATCAAAAATATGCGCAATATGTTCGCGCACGATTATGGCTCGATGGACAAAGATCGCATCTGGCAGACAGCAACCGAAGATGTTCCGGCGCTCAAAGCGTACTGTGTACGCGCATTGATCGAAGACTTTTAAGCGAATATTTAGGCAGGCGACGCTGTCAGCACAGCGCCGCCTGTTTTATCGTATGACCTGTCCATAGCCCTGCTCCTGTTCATGGTCATCCTGCTTATGCCCCATCGCCAGCCGCTTTTGCATGAGCTTTTTGCGGCGCTTGGAGTCGACGCGGATGCCCATTGGATTGCTGGGCGGCGCGGGGTTGTTGCGGAAAATCTGCCCCACGGTCAGGTAGCTCGTCATGCGCTCCGCGGGAACGATGGTGGCCAGCAGCGGATTGACGGCCACCTGGATCGCCGTATTGCCAATGCCCAGCAGGCCGAAGCCCGCGAAATACCACCCCAGGGCGCAGTCCGCGCCGGCGGCATAGGGAAGCATCAGCCCCGCGACGGTGAAGCCGTAGCCCAGAAGCGCCGTGGCCTTGCGGCCCCAGCGGTTCATCAGCGCCGCGACCGGGGTCGAAAGCACCAGAAACCAGAGGAACACCATCGTCGGAAGGAAGCTCACGGCCGCCTGCCGCTCCGCGGGGAACTCCGCGGCGATACGCCCCGTGATCGGAGCCACCATGTCGCAGAAACCCATGATGAAAAATCCCGCGAGCACGGGACCGAGCAACCGTCTGTCCACTCTCTCGACACCCATAACCAAAGCCGTTCCGGTTTTCAATGATTTTTCAAAGTTACGCTTTTTTGCCGAAAAGCGAAGCATCCTCCCCCGTTTTTTTGCGCCGCGCCGCCATGCGAGTGTCCGGACCGGACACCCCTTCCGCCTCTGCATCACGGACATGCCGGCCGGATTCCCCGGCGATGCGGACAACTTCCGGGAGTTGCATGCCTCGCATCTTTTTCGTATCTTTGATGTAGTCTGAGGATGTTTAATTGACTACAAGCAGATTATGAAGGACTCGCCTGAGATAAGCTAACGGATAAGAAAAAGGAAAGTGTTCAGAAACACTGTATTTCTCATGCTTTCAAACAACTCTTCTACGACAAAGATAAGAATAAAAACTGAAAATTAAAACGAATTGGGGCAAGAAGGTTGAAAACAATAGATTCAGAGAGGGACGGACTTCGCTGTCGAAGCCGAACTAAAGCCATCGAAAAGCCAACAGAAACCGGAATTACGTTACTAAATCATTACCGCATTATTTCCAAATAGCTTTTAATATAGTATTGTTTTTCAGCTTATTGCGTTGGATTCACCAACAATAAATAACTCTATTCAACGTATTAACCTTAAAGTTATTAGAGTTCTGGCAAAAAGCACTTTCAAAGTCCTGTTCTATCTGAAACGTCAATCCGCGCAGAATGGCAAAGTCCCCAATATAGGGCGTATCACGATCAACGGCACGATTTCGCAATTCAGTTGCAAGTTATCCATTTCTCCCGTACTCTGGGATACGAAAGCCCAAAAGCCTCCGGCAAGAGTGTAGCAGCCCAGCGTATTAATGAATATAAGCAACTCACATTTAAGCTAAAAGCACAAGGGATAGTATTGCCATCCCTTGTGTTTATATTGTTTAATGAATGCGAATAACCTTAGCTGCCGTTTGTTTGAACTGCGGCATGGCGTTTCCGATGTGCGCTCCGATATAAGTAGGATCGCAAACAAGGTATTTACGATCGTCAAGCATAAGATAGTCTCCTGCAATCTCTTCACCGAAAGATACCGCAGTAGCCAGATGGTTCGGATAATGGAGCAACACGACGTCCAATCCGAGCAGGTCGCGCACCAAAATCGAATAGAGAATCGCGCGATCCTCGCAGTCCGAATAAGGGTAATAGAGCGTTTCGTCGGCGAAAAGCGGTCGTTCGTACCCGAATTGCTCCTCATCTGTTTTATACTCGAAAGCCGTTTGTACGAAATCGATCAGCATATTGGCAGCCTCCGATTTCGATTTTCCGGCAATACACCGGCGCAGAACGGGATACAACTGCTCCTTTGCCCATGCACTCAACGAACACCGAGAATATAAATCCCATCCGATACGGGGGTATTCGTCGTAAAAGTCGATCAAATTACGGTTGGTTTTAACGATAGCCGAAACGTCGGGATAACGTTCTGATGCGAACCGACGCGGTTCTGAAGGACGAATCGCCAACAACGGTTCTGTAGTAATCTGCAATGAGAAAAACCGTTCTTTCGGAAATTCACGGTCGAAAACGTGAAACGACTGCTGCCGTACGGTTGGGTCTGCCACGTAATAGCGGTGTCCGTCGACGGTCAAAAAGGGCATTTCATATATATCGTCTTCGGAGGGCAACAACAACACGAGCCGGTCGTCGGTACGGGCAATACGCACTTTATATCCCGATTGAGTCAGAATATACATTTGCAACAGACGAGCTTCGTTCCGTTCCGAATCTGAAAAAAATGCGGTTGCCATACATTCGACCAAACGCATGTAACCCCAGTCGCAAAGACGCAGCCGGTCGCGCCATGCAAGGCATTCGGCGACGATCGTGAGATAAGCATCCGACGACAATCGTGTCCACGCATCGGCCACCTCATTTTCATCGATATTTCGCAATGTGAAATGATGGCCTGCATCGAGCGATACCGTACAGGGTGTGCCGTAAAACTCGAATGCGAATGACGGCTGTACGGGCCGTTCCGGTACGGGCAGCGGAACGACCGGCTGCGGGGGCCGTACGGGATCGGGACTCGGGATCACGTTGTCGAATGGAATCGGGTCGTTCGACGGCCCTGCCTTCGGGTCTTTTACCGCCGGTCGCGGCGGTTCGGGACGGTCGGGAACCGGCTCGGCAGGCTGCGCGTCGAACTGCGGCCATGCGCGACGCATGTATGCTGCGAATTCGGCGTTCACGCGGTCGCGGTACTCCTTAAAATCTCGTTGTTGCTGTTTCTTGTAGCGATCGAAGTCGGACAGCGCCTGTCGTTTGTATTCTTCAAACGACTGAGCATAGATTCCATATATACTGATGAATAGACACCCCAATAGAGCAATACCTATCCTTATATTACGACTACTCATACGTTCCCACATTTACGCATTCATATTTAAACTCATTAGACGATTTCAGTATGTGGCCGGATGCATCTTCCTGTTCAATATAATGATTCCGATATTCATGTTGTGATCGTGTTTTATTCCTTTCCGAATCCTCTTCATACGTAACAATCAGCACGATATCCGTTTGTGTCTCTTTGTCCGTTTTTAGAGATGATGAGATAAATTTATAATTTATTAAAGTTCCACGACCAATGGAAATAGTTACGGTTTCTTTCTCTTCATCCATAGTATCGGATAGTATTTGGAAACGGCAGGTCTTAATACTATTATTTGTTATAATTTTCTCACGATCTCGTGTACTGTCCGTAGATTTACTTACATGAACAGCGCTACATGTGATATATCGGCAAAGGGCATCCATAAATGCCTCTTGGCGACGTATCAATGGATCGGAGTTCTTTGAAACTCCGACCCAAAGAGACGTATCCTGTGCATGCAGTTGCTCTGTAAAAAGCGCGAAACCGACGAATAACAGAAATTTTTTCATAACGCCTTACTCTAAAACCGGACAAGCATAGCCGTCGACCGTGTCGTATTTCCAGCGTTTATAGGTCGTTGTACCAGAATTAGACGAAACCCAGTTATTCAACAATGATACGATATCTGTTGAATTTCCTTGCAAAAAACATCCAGATGTAGTACGTGTGTACCAATGTGCTATGTCATAAGATTTATCATTCTCTATCGCATATTCTTGTCCAATGTTATTGGCCACATCATATAACCAATATGTCGTCCCTGAAAGGAACATCCCGCTGTCGCTATCTTTAAAGTTGTAACCACCAGAGGGGTAATCAAGAGAATAATGTCCACATATTGTGCAATTTGAATTATTGATGCAATTAAACACATTCACGATTGTTTTAAAGTAGAAATAATTACCATATCTATTGTTGTGCGCGCAGCAATATAATTTAATTCTTCCGCAGATGCCGCCTCTATTATTACCCGTTATATCTCCACAATTGAAAGAATTAGCAATTGAAGATGTTAATCTCATTGATGATGCCGCCATATTGCTTCCTGTATAAATAAGTTCAACACAACCAATGATTCCTCCTGCATCATCACCTGAAATTATACCGAAATTAGAACAGTTTTGGATTCGCCCACAATCAAAAGTTCCGGAAGATGCAGATTTTGAGCTCTCAGCAACTATTCCCCCAACTATCCCATTTCCACTAATTGAACCATAATTTATACATCCGTCAATAATTCCGTTGTCCGAATTAGTTGCAACAATGCCCCCAGTAATCACGTTATAGCCAGTTGACTGAATTTTGCCTTTATTTGTGCAACTTTCAATTTTTCCAGAATTAGACAAGCAAATACCAGCGATATTATTACTGTTTGATGTTATAAAACAATCGTTGACACAATTTGTTATTGTACCAGTATTTGTAAGACATATACCAGCATTTTGCGAAGTCCCACTAATTTGGATATTCATCACGGTTCCACTTACTGCAGAAAAAATTGATGACGTCACTCCAGTTAAAAGCATATTATTGCCATCAAACGTACCCGCAAATGTTCCAGAGCGCGACCATGCATGGTTATTCAGTCCAATATTGGTTGTCATCTTAAAAACAACTCCTGAATAAGTTGTTCCCGATGATACTCGATCCAATAATAATCTTAGTTGATCTGCCGAATTGATGATGATGGGATCGCTTTCCGTTCCCATGCCGCCACCGAATTTCGTAGCCACCGATACACCGTCCCAAATATCGATATCCGTATCTGTCGTCGTAAACGATGCGTCGTCGCTGTATCCCGTTCCTTTCGAATTGATTGCATAAGCCCGCACATAAACCGTTGTCAGCAAAGGCAGATCTTGTAATTTCGTTTTGAATGAATTACCAACTTCGCAAGGGACTTTATTGTCGTATATGGTCGGATAGGGATTGGTCGCCCAACAAAAACCGCATTCGGTTATCGAGGCATTCCCTGTTTCCGCAATCGTTGCCGAAGCATAGGCGGTCGTCCGGCCGACGTTCTCGACGACAACCGGACTCAATTTCGGAACGGTGACGGCCAACGTCGTAAATTCCGCCTCTTTGCTATAGGCGACTCCCATTGCATTTTTGGCATAGGCGCGTATATGATAGGTCGTACCTTCTTCCAATCCGGTAATATTTTTCCCGAGTTCGGCCGAAGAGGGATCGCATGCAATCTTCGTCCCGCTTTCGACGGTCGGAGCGGCACCCTTCGAATAGCAGAATCCACACTCGGAAATGGCCGAATTGCCGTCCGATTCGATTTTGCTGACGACGGTCGCACTCGTCGTCTGAATATTGGATACGGTTATTTCTGTCAACGACGGGAGTGCGACTTCTTCGGTCGTTGTAAATTGTTTTTCATTACCGTAAAATATATTGCCCTCCGAGGTTCGAACATAAGCCCGAACATAATAGTTCGTTTCTTTGGCCAATTCGGTAATCCGGCATGAAAAGCGATCTTCCGCTCTCGTAACGTACTCCGTGCGCGTTTTAACCGAGGACGGAGTCGACCGGGAAACCAAAGCCGACAGTTTGTCATTATCGGCAACCGTATAATTGTCTTCGACTGTCGGAGCCGATTTCGTACTCCAGCAAACACCTCGCTCTTCTATCGTATGCCCTCCGTTGTCGGCGATGACACCTCCGCAGGTCGCTGCGTTATGGACGATCTCGGTGACATCGGAAGTTGTCAGCCGAACATCGTTTTTTGCAGTCGTAAATACATTCTCTTCGCCATAAGCAGTTCCCTTTTCGTTGGTTGCATAAGCTCGTATATAGTAAATCGTGTGAGATTCCAATCCGGTTATTTCACTGGTGAACGCCATTGTCTCCGTCGCTTCGCCGAGATTCGTGTATTTCCCTGTCTGCAAGGTCGGCTCCGCTGTTTTGCTCCAGACATGGCCATAGGCTGTTACCTTACCGACATTGCCCAACGACGTGATATTGCCTTTGGCTACGGCTGTAGTACTCGTGATTTCGGTAACGGCTCCGCTCGTTACCGACGGCAAAGTCGGCAATCCGGCAGTGGTGAATGTCAGTTCCTTTTCACTATATACGATACCGACGTTGTTTTCGGCATAAGCCCGAAAATAATATTTCGTATCGGATTTCAGATCGTTTGCGACACTTTCGAACGCTGTCGGCGCCGTGCAATCTCCCAAATTGGAATATGAGTCTTCGAGTGTAGGTGTAGGTTGTTCGCTCCAGCAAAATCCGTATTTCGTCACTTTCGAACTTCCGACCGATACCATCGTCCCGTGCAATACCGCGCTATTGTAAGTTGCGTCGGTCGCATTTTCGACCGATACCGTAGGTTTCTCATTTACGGCGACCTCCATTTTTACCGGAACGACGACGTTCCCTCCGGAGACGGAGAACGAGATCGTCGCATTATACTTTCCAGCGGATAATCCTTCGCGTGTAACAATCGCCTCCAAGTAATCGGTTTTTGTTACCGACCCGGATTCTTTATTCAATACCAGCCATTCGTTAGACGATTCGACCGTATATTTCAAAGTCCCGGAACCTGTATTTTTCAATGTCAGTTGTAAGGAATTCGTAAGCGATCCGAAGTTTAACTCTTCGGGTTCGATTTCGAGATTCACACTTTCTACGGACATAGAAACGGGTATTTTTTGGCTCCCTCCGTTCGAGGTGACAACGATCATTCCGTTATAATCACCGCGATCCATTTCCGTACGCGAAACCGTAACGACGACGGGGGACGATTCTTTATTGGTCGTTCCGCTGACGGGAGAACAGGACAGCCATGCGATATCCTCGTCGATGTTCCATTGTAAAGTTCCTTTTCCCGCATTGGTGATGTCGATAGCAAGCGTTGCGGTTTCCTCCCCGAAATCCAATTCTTCAGGCATTACATTCAAAATCGGAGTGATCGGTTCCATCGAAATCTGGACGTTCGATGCCGTACCGGCCTTTACGGAAACTTTTTGCGTCTGACTGACATAATCGTCTTTGGTGAAAGTCAGTGTATATTCCTGTGGGTCGATATTATCGAACAGGAAATTTCCTTCTGTACCGGTCACTTGGGACGTTCCTCCCGGTGTCAGAGAAACTTTTACGCCGGCTAACGGTTCCTTCGTTATTTCATCGGCGACAGTACCGGCGATACCGCCGAAAGTATCCACTTCGCTCTCGCTACATCCGAAACAAAGCAAGACCAACAAGAAAAGAGAAAGGCGTTTCATAAGATGATGAATATCCGTTAAAAAGTAACCGCTGCGATCATTCCGGCACTACCGTCCGGCATCATAGCCGGCACGAATGAGTATGTTTGTCCATTTCCATTTCTTCGATGGACTACGATACGTCGTGCTCCGGGAGCCGCTATCGCATCGATTAAATTATAGACGTAGAGTGCGGCGGCGGCTCCGATGCAAATATTGCGTGCAGTAGCGAAATGGTCGGCTTTGGTCGAATAAGTTTTTATGTGATTTATATTGTGTGTTTGGGCTATTTTCCGGGCATAGTCCGAACGCTGGCTTTCGGTAAAAACGATTCCTGCCGCTAATGCCGCACAACCCCCGAGGATCAGGCCGCCCTTGAGATTGGCTCCTTTGTGGAATTGGCCCCAGCCCGGAATGATCGCCGACCGCCACAGTCCGCGGGCGCCGTAGGATGACGTTGTCGAGATAATCGAAAAATCGGCATGATGTCCTTGTCTCTCAACAGCGTAAAGAGCATAATAATCGTATATTTTCGATCCTCCGCGAAATGAAGTTTTCCAATATTCGTCGATACGCCGGGATCGTATCGGCTGCGATTCTCCGTCTACCTGCAACTCCAATTGATAAAAATCGGAGGAATAACCATGCATCCTGTCCGAAGAATATTGCTGTGTCGAAGAATCTTCATAAATCTCTCTTACCGAAACCTTGTCCGTACGTTCGACTCCGGCAGATAATTCCTGCATGATGGATGTTCTGGCTCCAGATAAAGAACTTGCTATGTCGGAATGCACCTCTACAAAATAGAACCCGGAATGATTGCGAGGTACATTTCCGATCCATTGAGGTTTCAATGCCGAACTATTTTGAGCTGAAGATTGTATGGCACTCCCTATAAATAAAAGGGTAAGTACTCTGAAAATTCGATAGTTCATATTTTACTCTTTTAAATTTCCTAAAATCCGTTGACGGAATTGATTATGTCGTTGTTCAATTTTTGCCCGATCATCTTGCGATATTCTGTCTTTGACATTTTGCTCTATGTGGTCGACCAATGTATTCTCGTCTCCGGCATATTCCATACATACGAAGACAGTGAACTGATTATTCGATTTAAGATATCTTGTCGTTTTGATCGTATGAGTATTCCGAATTACTTGTTGGGCTATACTCATTGCTAAATCATTTCCTTCTCCCGATTGATCGGTTACAGACCGCCCCGATTGATCGTCTGCTGCGTATTTTTCCAATGAAACGCCGATATCCTCGGTAGCAGCTAAGACTGCAGCTTCTATTTTACGGGCAAACATTGCACGAGCCTGTAATTCTGCTATATTCCGCGCCGTTGCTTCTTTGAAATGTTGCCCGTTGCCATAAGCTCTTTTATAGGGAGCTTGCTCGTATAGTTCAATACACGGTTCCGATGCAACAGCTTTTCCATAAGGATTAACGGACTCCGATGTAATAACTTTTTTAGTACTTCCGCAAGAAAAAGACATGAGTGCGATGGCAAGAATAGCCAATACAGAAAACTTTTTCATGGTAAAATAGATGTTTAGTTAAACGATAGTTTCAATTTTACCGTTCGGCTCCTATACGGTGGGCTGATACAAAAAGAAAGTGTGGAGTCGATTTCGTTTATCTAACGGAAGGTTCTGACAAAACCCAAGGGAAAATAAACGAATACCCCACACTTGAATAGATATGGGATATATGGGCAAAGAAAATGCCCGCTCACATATGCTATACAAGAAATGAGTGCTGTTCGTAGCCCTTTCCCTTTGAAAACTGTCAGATTTTCCGTTAAGGACGGTGCGAAAACACTTTCTAACAATATGCCTGTCGATTGCTCGACGAAACAAAAGTAGAAAATAATACTATTAATCATAATATTATGTCTATTGTTAAAGAGTCTAATAATAAGATATATGCTTTAACGTATAGTGGCGATGCTATTGAATTAATGGATATATCTGAATACAATGGTGGTGTTGTATATGCTTATGATAATGGAAAATTATATTTATACTTATACAAATATACAGCAGGAAAAACAAATACTCAAACGGGAGAAGTAGTTCAAGAATCTAAAGACAATAATATATTGGGATATATTGATTTAACTACTAATAATTATAAATTTACAAAATTAGCTGATGTTAAAACAAAAGGTAGTCCTGAGTCAATTGCTATAGTTGGTGGTATTATTTATTTTTCATCATCTGCCTATGATGGAATATATAAATATAACATTGACACCAAAGAATTTACTACTTTAAGTGATTTCGATTTTAGTGGGAAAACAGGAGTTCAATTATATACTATTTCGAATAGCAAGCTGGGTTATTCAACTGCTGGCACTACTAATGAATCACCATCTATTGGTATAATAGATATTAAAAATGGTTCTAAAAAGATGATTTCTTCAAATGCTAGTTTTGAATATGTATATAATGACAAGATTATTTATGTACAATACGATACTTTAAACAATTATTCAAAATGGAAATACTATGAATACAATGTAAAAGATGGTAGTTCTAGACAAATCAGTGATAGTACAAGTTCTATCACTGGCGTTGATGATTCGTTTATAGTTCCTATTGATAACTAT